>ERZ1740060.868-NODE-868-length-12488-cov-3.923188_pt1 | contig 12488 bp, 17 predicted proteins | sample MGYA00581743_ERZ1740060 | MGnify/ENA primary metagenome ERZ1740060 (study PRJEB43018, sample SAMN04849235) | marine metagenome | isolation source: floating plastic debris | place: Pacific Ocean | collected 2008-08-27 | study: EMG produced TPA metagenomics assembly...
GATGATTTCTTTAAGCCTTTGCAACACGTAGATAATCCGGCGAACATCCAAAAGGTGCCGCTGGAAGAGGCCGAAGGTATCGTCTGCTGCGGCCCCTTTGATCCGCTGGCCGATGTCGATGTGAACCGGCCAGAGTTTTTATATGCCAAGCATAAGTGACTTAAGCTGTTATGTGCCTACCCAGATATCATCGTGGATCGGGGCGAAGTGCGCGAATGGTGTGCAGGTGCATTGGCGGCGCTTTACACGGAAATGGGGGGCGAGAGCCTCTATTTCGGCAAGCCCCATCCACCCATCTACGACCTCGCGCGCCGCAGGCTTGCTGCATTAACCAATGCGCCATCTGACCCGCGTATAATTGCCATCGGCGATGGGATCGGCACCGATATTCTGGGTGGCATGCAGGAAGATATCGATACGTTGTTTATCTCGGGTGGTTTGGCGGCGAAAGAAACCAAAACAGACCACCAGCCTGATCCAGCGGCCTTGAAAGCATATCTTGACGGAGCGCAAACTACCGCGACCTACACAATCGGGCAATTGCGCTAGAGGAATCACTTGATCTTTCTGCATCCGCGAAGTAATAAAATTTCAATATCATCGTGATAACTGATTTTTTGTTACTTAATGGAGCTTGGCATGCTGGATAACGCACCTCGCGGAACGATCTGCATCGAAGATATTGAAATCGGCATGACCCGGTCGCTTCGTAAGGTGATTACCGACCGAGATATTGAGATGTTTTCTGAGGTCTCGACAGATCGGAACCCTGTGCATCTGGATGAAGACTATCTTTGGCGGGCGCATCGCGCATGGGATGCTGACCGCCGGTTTGGTGAGCGCAGTGATTGGTGAACAACTGCCCGGTCACGGCACAGTGTACTTAGGCCAAAGCCTGAAATTCCTCGCCCCCGTGCGCCCCGGCGACATGGTGCTAGCCGAGGTTGAGGTGACCGAGATTGATCATTCCAAACGCCGTGTGACGATGAACACGCGCTGCATGGTCAATGACAAAAAGGTCCTGGTTGGCGATGCGACTGTCCTAGCGCCGTCACGCAAATTCGACTGAGCGTACTATCCGGTTTTGAACGGGCGCTTGCACGGCTTTGCGGCGTCCGCTACCCAAAGCCATGCACATTATTCGTGACACCGTTTTCATTGACCCTGCCGACCGTGGCGCCGCCGCAGCGATCGGTAATTTCGATGGTGTCCATATCGGTCATCAGGCGGTTATTGATCTGACGCGCGAGGCTGCCGAAGCCGCCGATGCGCCCCTGGGGATCATGACATTCGAACCCCACCCGCGCAGCTATTTCTCGCGCGATCCCAAGCCCTTCCGCCTGATGAACGCCGAAGCACGTGCCAACCGTTTGGCCAAACTGGGCGTTGAGAAATTATACGAAGTACCCTTCAACGCGGCCCTTGCCAGCCTGACGCCCCGCGATTTCGCGCAGGACATCATCGCCGATCAATAGGGACTGAAACATGTTGTGGTTGGGGCAGATTTCTGCTTAGGCAAAGACCGCGCAGGGACCGTTGATCGTCTGAAGGACTTCGGTGCCGAAATAGGTTTCGGCGTCACCATCGCCCCTATCGTTACAATCGACACTGCGAACGTATCCTCTACCGCGATCCGGCAGGCACTGACCGATGGCAAACCGCGCGATGCCGCCGCGATGCTGGGCCATTGGCACCGGATCGAGGGCGAGGTGATCCGTGGCGATCAACGCGGGCGTGATCTGGGTTATCCCACCGCCAATATGTCCATCACCGGCCTGCATCCGCCCAAGTTTGGCGTCTATGCGGTAAAGGTTGATGTGCTGGATGGCCCGCATCAAGGCACCTATAATGGCGCAGCATCCATCGGCGTGCGCCCGATGTTTGGAGAAAACGTACCCAATTGCGAAACCTTCATCTTCGACTTCAAAGGCGATCTTTATGGCGCAACCCTATCGGTCGCCTTGGTCGATTTCCTGCGTCCCGAGCTCAAGTTCGACGGGCTAGAGGCGCTGATCACCCAAATGGATACCGATTGCGATCAGGCACGCGGGATATTGGCCGATGTCCGTTGAAATCCCCCGCGCTGGCCTGACCCCGCGTTTTTGGGAAACCAAGAAGATGGCCGAGTTGAACCAGCAGGAATGGGAAGCGCTCTGTGATGGCTGCGGCTAATGTTGTCTGAACAAGCTGGAAGATGACGAAGGCACCGTCGCCTTTACCCGCGTTGCCTGCCGCCTGCTGGATGGCGAAAGCTGCCTGTGCAGCAACTATTCCAATCGCCATCGCTATGTGCCTGAATGTATCGTGCTAACGCCTAAGACGCTCGTTGATAACCTATATTGGTTGCCAATGACCTGCGGCTATCGCTTGGTTCACGAAGGTCGCCCACTTTATGACTGGCATCCGTTGATATCCGGCGATCCTGCGTCAGTGCATGAGGCGGGCGTATCGGTGAAAGGCATGACCATCCCCGAAATCAACGTCGATGAAGACGATTGGGACGACCATATCATCGAGGAGCCGCTTTAGCATGTATTTCGCATCCGATAACGCAGGCCCCGCCCATCCAAAGGTGATAGAGGCGATGGTCGCCGCAAACGCAGGCTATGCCATGGGCTATGGCGCGGACCCGATCATGGAGCAGGTGCGCACCCAAGTCCGTGAGATTTTCGAGGCACCCGAAGCCGCCGTCTATCTGGTGATTAACGGCACGGCTGCGAATTCCGTGTTGCTGGGCGCGATGACCAAGCCTTGGGAGACCATCTTTTGCACAGACTGCGCGCACATCCACGAGGATGAATGCAACGCGCCGGAGTTCTACACCGGGGCCAAGCTGACGCTTGTCCCGACGGTGGATGGTAAAATGACACCCGATGCTTTGCGTCAAAAGATCATGGGTGAGCAAAACCGCGGCGTGCATGGCCCACAACGCGGGCCGCTGTCGATCACACAGGTCACCGAGAAGGGGACGATTTACAGCCTTGATGACATCAACGCGTTGGCCGCCACCGCGCAGGAATTCGGGATGCAAACCCATCTGGATGGTGCCCGGTTCGCCAACGCCTTGGTCGCGTTGGATTGCAGCCCAGCCGAAATGACGTGGAAAGCAGGTGTTGATACCGTCATCTTTGGTGGCACGATGAATGGCCGTCTGGTGGTTGAGGCCTGTGTGATTTCAACCCAGACATCGCTTGGGAGTTTGAGCTGCGGCGCAAGCGCGGTGGGCATCTGCTGTCGAAACACCGGTATCTGTCAGCGCAGATGCAAGCCTATCTGACAGATGGTTTATGGCTGGATATGGCGCGCGCGGCCAATGCGCGCTGTGCGCAACTGGCCGAAGGGCTACGCAAGCATAACACCGCCAGAATGATGTTTGAGCCGCAGGCGAATATGATCTTCTTCACAGCACCGCGCCGTGAACACAAGCGCATGTTAGATGCTGGTGCGGTCTACTACGTGATGAATGGCGATCATCAGACAGGCAACCCAGAAGAGCCGCTGATCGGACGGCTCGTCTGCGATTGGTCGATGACTGAAAAGGGTGTCAGCGAGTTTTTGGATCTGCTGCACGGATGATTGTCGCGACCGCATCGGCATGTGTCAAAGGCACCATATGCGCGGCGCCCGCGATGACGTGATCCTGCGCATCTGGTATGCGCTGTGCCAACAGTTGGTGGATGGCCTTGATCACCGGTTGCGTATCGGCACCGCGGATCAGCGTCACTGGGATATTCAGCGCGCCCAGGCGTTGAGCCGATGTAATGCCTGCCACATCTTCCTCAATCGGCGCTGCACCTGCTACGATCAGGTGAATACGTTTTGTCAGCTTGACCTGTATCCGCGCGGGGATGTCAGCCCAGGGCGTTGCGCCCCATAAATCATTGAACACTTCTGCCGCGCGCGCTTCATCCCCTGCTAACATCGCACCAACGAAGGGACGAAAGTCTCTGGCGTGCTGCGCATGTTCCGATGTGCCTTTTGCGGCGGCGAAATAGACAGGCTCGATCAGGGTCAAACGATTGATCAACTCGGGTCGCTCGACCGCCAACCGCAAGGCGGCCGTTGCTCCAAAGGAATGGCCAACGACATGAGTTGGCCCATCGCAGCTGGCGGCAATCGCATCGGCCACCAGCGTCTGATAATCATGCTTTCCATCCCAGTCATCACTGCGGCCGTGCCCCGGCATGTCGATCAAGGTCAACTGCCCACCGACGGCCTGCGCCAAAGGCAGCATGGGCGCGTGGCTGGACAAGGCACAATGCACCATCACGGCAGGCGCACCAGCGCCCACCGTGATTGCATGCACGTGATGCCCCGCGACGTCGGGCACTAAAGCTTGCCGGATAGATAGGCATCCAGATCGTCAATCCGGTCCTCGCCCCAGAAACGCTGATCGGTGTCGGTTATAAAGAACGGCGCACCAAAAGCCCCGGCATTCACAGCATCCTCAAGGTTTTTGGCAAAGGTATCAGCGGCGGTCAGCATATCCTTGTCGGCCAATGCCGGATCAAGCCCGCATTTTTCCAGACAATCGCGCACGACGTCATCCTGGCTGATATCACGCTCTTCCGCCCAGCAGGCCGCGCCAAAAGCCTTGACCAATTCAGCCACATCATGCCCTGCGTTCTGTGCCGCAATAATCGCATAGGCCGAAGGCGCGCCATTGGTCGGCCAAAACATCGGTTTCAGGTTCAGCGGCATGCCTAGCCCCTTTGACCGGCGCGCCATATCCTGCAGGCGGTATTCCTGCCGGTTGGGGTGGCGGTCCTTGGGGGGCACCCCCCCAGTTCGGCCAAACAGCGCCATGATATCCAGCGGCTTATAGGTGATCGTGGCCCCATGTTTTTTCGCAATTTCCGCCGGGCGCGTCCCGCTGAGGTAGGTAAATGGCGAAAGGGTAGCGAAGTAATAGTCGATATGGGGCATTTTGCGGCTCCTTTAGCTGCGGAATTCTTTGCGAGACGGTAAGCTTGTGTTACCCGGTGTCAACGCCACGATTCTGTTACATTGCTGTAGCTGCCCCTTCTGCCAAAGGACCCTTCCCATGCCCACAATGATCGAGCCCAAGCTGATTTCCGGTAGCGCCAATCAGCCTCTCGCCACATCGATTGCACGCCGCATGTCGATGCATCGCGGCATGGAAGTGGGGCTATGCGATGCGCGCGTCGAACGGTTCAACGATGGTGAGATTTTCGTGGAGGTGTTCGAAAACGTGCGCGGCGAGGATATGTATGTTGTCCAGCCAACCTCGAACCCCGCCAACGACAACCTGATGGAGTTGTTGATTATCGCTGATGCACTACGCCGCTCCTCTGCGGCTCGTATCACGGCTGTGATCCCCTATTTCGGTTACGCTCGACAGGATCGCAGGTCAAAGGCCCGCACCCCGATCACGGCCAAGCTGGTCTCGAACATGATCGTAGAAGCCGGTATTGAGCGCGTTTTGACCCTGGATTTGCACGCCACGCAAATTCAGGGTTTTTTCGATATCCCGGTCGATAACCTCTATGCCTCGCCCATCTATGCGCTGGATGCGATGCATAATTTCCGCGGTAAGATGGATGAGGTCATGGTTGTCTCGCCTGACGTCGGCGGCGTAGCCCGTGCACGTGATCTGGCACAGCGGATAAACGCGCCATTGTCCATCGTGGACAAACGCCGCGGGAAACCCGGCGAAGTGGCCGAGATGACGGTGATTGGTGAAGTCAAAGACAAGGTTTGCGTGATCGTGGATGACATCGTGGATACGGCTGGCACGCTTTGCAAAGCAGCAGAGGTGCTGATGGAGAACGGCGCCAAGGAAGTGCACTCCTACATCACCCACGGTGTGCTTTCCGGCCCCGCAGTGGACCGCGTTTCAAAGTCCGCGATGAAAAGCCTCGTGATCACTGACACGATTGCAGCAACCGAAGCTGTCAAAGCCTGCAAAAACATCCGCATCGTGCCGACCGCACCGATGTTTGCCCAAGCGATCCTGAATACGTGGAACGGCACATCGGTATCGTCGCTGTTTGATCATAAGACGTTGGGGCCGATCTATGAAGGGCTCTATGCCGCCGAATAGACGCTAGTACAGCTCCCACCCATCATCATTTGGAAGCTCACCAAAGGACGTCCAGGCGCCGCGAACGCGCGCGACCTGCGTATCAGACCATGTGCGAAAGACGATGTTGAACCCTGTGTCTGTAATATCTTCGGCCTGCACATCAGCACGAATGTTGGTGTTGTTCGAGATATCCCACATCGACATCGAGACCTGCACATGCGGCGGTTTGGCATAGGCCTGGGCAAAGCTGACCGCGGCACTTGATTGGCGCGGCCCTTCGCCACGCCACATCTGTCCATCATCCTCGAAATCAGAGAAAAGCACCACATCACCGTGGTCTATACCAACTGTCCCACTCTGAAACCGACGCATCACCAATCCAACACTTCCTTAACGCGTAATAACATTTGGTTAATGAATCACTGATAGCTCAACCTTAACGATTTTGAAATGTTAGGTGAGTTGTCGCTGTGAAGCATCCATTTGTCCGATCTTTGGCGATATATGCGCTGATCCTTGCCTTGTCTGCCTGCGGCGGCGGCGGTGGTGGGGCGGGTGACACCACTGGGGGCGACGACGATGGCGGCGGGGATGATGGCGGGGGCGATGATGGCGGCGGTGGCACCCCCCCAACCAGCCCATTCACCCAACCGACCGAGGCGCAGGCGATCTAATTTGTCACCCAGATGCGTGCCGAATTTGATGGGGTGAAGGACAACTACAGCAATGGCGGCTTTACGCCCTTTGCCGACCTGCCGGCGGCGACGACGGTGACCTATGCAGGCTTTATGGAACTGGCCTTTACCAGCACACCCAATGCCAACATCACCAGCCAATCGACCATGTCGGTGGACATGCAGACGGGGGCAACGACAGGCATGGCATCCGAATTCATGGGCTGGGTCAGCAACCCCGAAACCGGGCTGGAGGACCTGGCGCGTTATGAAGGTGATGTTGTGATGTCAGGCGGCAATATCTTTGCCGGCGGCAGCGGGCAGACCCAATACAACATGCAAATCAACGGTGCACTGGACAACGGCGAGCAGGCCTTCACCGTAGACGGGCAATTGGATGGTTTCATCTTCGGCCCGGCTGCGGATGGGGTGTATGTGCAGGGCAGCGATTTTGGGACGAACAGCAATTTGGACTTTACTGCAGACGGGCAAGGTGTGTTTGGGACAGCGGCGCTGTGGGGGTTGAAAGAGTAGGTCTGGAATGCGGACATTGCAGTCATTGATGTTTCTGTATGTTGCTGACGCAGCACTCGTTCGCACATGCAGTACTTAACTCGCCACCGCGCGGCAGATGTCGCCAGACCGGTCATTGATGGACGGCGGAATATTTGAAATCTAACGCGCACCATCGTCGTGGGATCATCTTGCAGCTAAGATCTGCGAATGAGCCGTCATTCACAAGTTCTGGAATCCGTTGGGACAGCATCCTTTACGCAACCAGTGGGCCTTTGGCTGCTATGCAGAGCAAGTCCCTGAACTGGTCGCTTGGGGACAGTGTTTGACCATGAACAGTACAAACTCTTTGCAGCGTTTTTCAACAACTCGCAAGGCGCAGAAGAAGCCCAAGCCTGACTCACGCAGTCTTGAAAACGGTGTTTGCAAATTGCGCGGTAGCAAAAAGAGAAATGAGTTCTGATCGTATTAAGCGTCTGCCGAACATGTGCCTCATGTACCCTCTGACGGTTTGTATTCAAAAGATCGTCGCCCGGTCAATTTCGTGTTGATTACTTAGTCGCAGGCGGCCAGAAGGCGTTGAAATTCACTTCAAAAGACTGCGGCACCTGAACCACTCGACATTTGGTATCTATAGGCTGACACTGGTCCGTATGGCGTTCCCAAAATCCGTTGGAACGCTTTTTTTGCCAGCTGTCTCTGATAGCCAGCCTTTCAATGACTGGAGCGAGATTGAGATAGTGACACAAGCAGATTACCCTTTCACAGCAACTGCGGAAATTCCCGGGGTCAGCTTTACCGCTATGCGGCAGATGATCCTTCTGCAGGTTAAGTCCGACAACCTGACGGTTCTGCAGGACGAAGGGCAGCACCTGACAGTCGAAACCGCCCATGGCCTTATCGGTCTGCGTCCCAGTGGTGCATCAGAAACCGCCGGCTTTGTCGGTGCAGTGAATGAGCATTGGTTGTTCATTATGAAGAACGCGGTCGTCTCGCAAATGGACCATGTAATGCCCGAAGTCGCCGCGAAGATGCGCTGGTCAAACGGGCCGGAAGAGGGTGCCTTGCCCCCGAATTTTGCCTTTGTTGAAGTGCGCGATGTCAGTGAATTGGGCCCGAATTTCTATCGTGTGACGTTCAAAGGCGAAGACCTTTCAAGACATGGTGATGCGGCGATCCACTTTCGGCTGGTGCTGCCAGCTGAGGGTAGCGCGCCGCGTTGGCCCTCGGTGGCGGCCAATGGTTCGGTCGTGTGGCCGGACGGGCCGGATGCACCGCACCGACCGGTCTACACGACGCGATCGGTCGATCATGATACAAACACGCTGATTATGGACGTGTACATTCATGAAGGCGGGCGCGTGACCGACTGGGCGCGCGGGCACCTTGAAAAGCCCGCCGCACGCCGGGTTGTTGGCCTGCTTGGTCCTTCTGGCGGTGGCCTGTTAGAAGCTGATCGGGTCCTTATGGCTACTGATGAAACCGGCTTTCCCGCTGCCGCACGCCTTCTGAAAAATATGCCTGAAGACGCAACCGGAGATCTCCTGCTGGAAGCCGAGAATGGCGCGGCTTGCGCCTATCCCATCGCGGCGCCGCAGGGCATAAAAGTAACGTGGTTGTCGCGCGCAAGTGGCGAGAGGCTGCGAGACGCAACACTGTCCCTGTTGCCGTCGCACGCTGCTTCCAATATCTGGTTTGCTGGCGAGCGTGAAGACGCCAAAGCCTTACGAGAGGCCGCAAAGGCCGCTGGTCGGGAGGCTGCGGATCTGCGGATATCTGGTTTCTGGAGGGCGCCCGATGCCGAGTGAAATGCGAAAGGCAGCGGCAAATTGCCGCCAAGACCGGGCGTTCAGCGCATTGTCCTGCTGTCCGCAAATACGACTTCTCTTACGTCCGAAGTTGTAAAAGAGAAGGGCGATGACATGCCAATTCACCTAAAACGCAGGAAAGTGCTTGGTCTGATGGCCGGAGCTGGCATGAGTGCGGCAGCGCCGCTGGCGCTCACATCGCAATCGGCGGATCTTGGATCTGACATCGACATTCGAAGCGCCCGATTTTCGTTGATTGAGGGCACTACGACTGAAGGCTTGGTATCGACCCGTCCTGATGCCCCGCCGCCGGTCATCCGCATGCGGCGCAACACGCCGTATCTTGCGCGCGTTACCAATCGGCTGGACGACTATACTGCAATGCATTGGCATGGGCTACGGCTGGACAATGCAATGGATGGGGTCCCCTATCTGACGCAATTCCCCATAGCGCAGAACGAGACTTTTGAGTATGAGTTGTTCTCGCCCGACGCCGGGACATTCTGGTACCACCCTCATTGCATGACGATGGATCAGATGGCGCTGGGACTGACCGGGATCCTGATTGTAGAAGAGGATGAAGACCCGGGATTTGACGCTGAAGTTCCTTTGAACCTGCGGGATTTTCGCCTTGATGATAAAGGCGAGTGGATCGATCTGTGGACCGCGCGCGGTGCAGCGCGTGGCGGCACATTTGGCACGATCATGACGACCAACTGGCACACAGAGCCGCAATACGAGGCCCCGACCGGGGGGCTTGTCCGGTTGCGGGTTGCGGCAACCGATACGACGCGAATTTACAAGCTGTTCCTGCCCGATGCAGAGGCGAAGATCATTGCGCTGGACGGGCATCCATTACCAGCCGTAACTGATATGCCAAAAACTCACGAAGAGGCCGTTTTGCTTGGCCCAGGACAGCGCGCCGATATTGCCTTGATGATGCCGCGCGAGGAAGGCCAAGTCGCGACGCTGTTTACGGATGCGCCGGGCTCTGCGCGCGTGTTGGCGCAGCTTGTGGCAACGGGGTCTGCAGAGGGCAGATCGCTCACAGAGCTTATGCCGCTTCCGCCCAATCCGGTACCCGAACCCGATCTTGCGGCTGCACGCCGAGAGGAGTTTGTTTTTGGGTGGTCTCCCGAGGGAGATATTCCCAACAATGGATTGTGCGGTTCCTTGCCATATACGTTCTGGTCTATCAACCGATTGCCCTGGGCCGGCGATGCTGCCGAAGGTGTTGGTCCGCTGGCAATATTTCGCAAGAACGAGAGCGTTATTTTGCGTCTGCGCAACGAAAGCCCAAACGATCATCCGATCCATCTTCATGGGCTGGCATTCCGTCCGATTTCATCGAACAAGCGCAAGCTGCCGCCCTATTGGACCGATACGGTTTTGCTGCAACGTGAAGAGACCATCGATATCGCCTTTGTCGCCGACAATCCCGGTGATTGGGCATTTCATTGCCATGTAATCGAGCATCAGAAAACCGGACTGGCAGGGTTTATCCGTGTCATAGAAAGTTGAGTTCACGTGATTTGCGTAAAACGGTCTTACTTTGAGAGTCGCGGTCAATTAACCTGGTCAAAGAGCACTTTTACGCCATCATTCCCATCGTGCCAGACACCCGAAAGGGACACTGAACCATTCGATGCATGGATGAAGCTTTGCGCCGTATAGAACTCTAGCAATCGAAGGTCTTTAGACAGGCTGTCGATAGACTCGAAGGACAGAAAAATCCAAAGCTGATCCGTCTCATCTCTTTCAATCCATAACGACGTCGCGCTTTGTCCGACTTCTTCTGGCATCGGGCCCAAGTCATCTGGTCGCAGGTCTGCTAGCGCGTCTGCTGACCCGGCGACCAGCTTCGGGCCATCATGAGCGATATTTAGTTCATCTTGCCAGGTCACCGACGCGCCTCTCAGTATCGATTCAAGAGCCGAGGCGATGGCACCCTCACCGCCTGAGGACGGCGTTGCGAACGCCACAAGCGTTCTTCCATCAATGGACCCAAGCGTGGGTGCAAGTTCACCAGCGAGCGGATGCCGCACGAGGTCAAAGTCAGGGTCCAATTGAATGGAAATAGGTTCTGCCGGTAGGGTAATCACCGCATTTTGCGAGAGGTCACTCAAGTTCAAGCGCCGTTTGATTGGGCCGCTGGCTGTTTCGATGACAACAGGTACAGAAAGGCGATACGCTGGCACCGCTTGGGTCAGTTCGAGCGCGGCCTCATACGTACCATCCTCGCGTTTTGTAACATCACCAGCCTGCAATCTAAGCTCGGGCATTCCGGCCCGATTGACCCACTGATCAAAGAACCAGGTCAGATCTCTGCCCGAGGTGGTCTCAAATGCCATTTGCAAGTCTGCCCATGAGGCAACCGCGTTACGGTTGGATGCATAGAACTCTCGAATGCCATCTCCGAAGACCGTGGTCCCAAGCTCGTCCCGCAGCATGTGAAACACCATCGCCGCTTTGCCGTAACCTTCAACCTGGCTCCCGTTATAGGTGCTTGACCGGAATGCCGAAAGTGGTGCGCGCTGGTCATCATCAAGCCGCGCCAACGCCCGTATCCATCCTATCCGCATGTCCCGCGCAGCGTCCGGTCCCAGATCTTCGGCCAGACCATAATCTGCCTGGAACGTCGTAAGACCTTCGGACCAGTTTCCGCTGTCATAATCGATACCAACGGCGTTTCCCCACCAGCTGTGCAGGATTTCATGTGCTAACGAGCGTCCGGTCATATACTGATGAGACAGGATATCACGACTGATATATGTCAGTCCGGCAAATCCCAAACCGACAGGCATCGGCGTCGCGACCACGGAGAATTCGTCATACGGATATGTGCCGATTTCGGCTTCGAACCGCGATATGAATGTCCCGCTCGCATCAAAATAGCGCTCGGACAGTTCGGCGTCGGCCTCATAGAAATATGTGTGAAGAGGCACGCCTGCGCGTTCTGACGTTTCTGTGACATAAGGGCCCACGAAGAGGCCAAAATCGTCGCTACTGCCCGTGAACGCAAGACGCACTTCTTCAAAGCCGTCTTCGCGCGACACGCGCATTAGTCGCCCCGTTCCGGCAATCTGCTGTGGTTCTGGCACAATGACGGTCACGTGGTGGTCGCGGATGGCTGTTGCATCGACGGGAAACCAGACCGGACCAATGCTGTACGTCGCGTCTGTGCTTGAAGCCGATGAAGCGAAGTTGCCATCGGGCTTGGGAAAAACACCGGAGACGGTCATCCTGAGGTCTCTGTTCTGGTGAAAAGCGGCGTCGATTACGGCGGATGAAACATCTGCGGTCGGGATGTCCATACCTTGGAAAGACAGCCCGTCTATTGTCAGCCATTCAGCTTCCGGAAGCGCAATGACGCCAATCGGATCTTCCAACACGGCAGTTGCGGTGAAAGCTCCGGAGCGCGTGTCGATTTCGATCTGAAGCTGAGTT
>ERZ1740060.869-NODE-869-length-12473-cov-4.049203_pt1 | contig 12473 bp, 10 predicted proteins | sample MGYA00581743_ERZ1740060 | MGnify/ENA primary metagenome ERZ1740060 (study PRJEB43018, sample SAMN04849235) | marine metagenome | isolation source: floating plastic debris | place: Pacific Ocean | collected 2008-08-27 | study: EMG produced TPA metagenomics assembly...
ACCTCTCATTCGCGCACCCCAGATCCAAGCCAAAACGCTGCACAACCGCTTCCCGCCCCCGCCGTTTCTTTCCTTTTTCTAATTCCCCGGGGCAGACGCCGACAGGCGGCAGGGGCAGCGCCCCCCTTTTCCCTCACGCACCTTTCCGCTACATCGCCTGCAAACCAAAACCGCAAGCGGGCGCTGTCGCGATGAAATTCACTCTCTCCTGGCTCAAGGATCATTTGGACACCACGGCGAGTGTCGACGAAATTGCCGACGCGCTCACCGATTTGGGGCTCGAGGTGGAGGAGGTCGCCAACCCGGCCGCGCGGCTTGAGGCCTTTACCATCGGCAAAGTGCTCAAGGCCGAGGCGCATCCCGATGCGGACCGTCTGCGCGTCTGTCAGGTGATGACGGATGAGGGTGAAACCCAGATCATTTGTGGTGCCCCCAATGCGCGCGAGGGCATCACCGTGGTCGTGGCCAAGCCCGGCGTCTACGTGCCCGGCATCGACACCACCATCGGCGTGGGCAAGATCCGCGGCATCGAGAGCTATGGCATGATGTGCTCTGAGCGCGAGATGGAGCTTTCGGACGAGCATGACGGCATCATCGAGCTGCCCTCTGGCGAGGTGGGAGAGCGGTTCACCGAATGGCTGGCCGCGAATGACCCGGCCAAGGTCGATCCTGTCATAGAAATTGCCATCACGCCCAACCGTCAGGATGCTTTGGGTGTGCGCGGCATCGCCCGTGACCTTGCCGCGCGTGGCATCGGCACCATGAAAGAGGCGAGTACGGCCCATGTCGAGGGGCAGTTTGCTTCTCCCATCTCCATCACCATTGATGAGGACACCCGCGACGGCTGCTACATCTTCGCCGGTCGTCTGATCCGTGGCGTTGAGAACGGCCCCAGCCCGGATTGGCTGCAAACCCGTCTGCGCGCCATCGGTCTGCGCCCGATCTCCAAGCTCGTCGATGTCACCAACTTCTTCACCTATGACCGCAACCGACCGCTGCACGTGTTCGATGCAGGCAAGGTCAAAGGCAACCTGCGCGTTCACCGCACCGCAGGCGAAGAAGAGCTGCTGGGTCTCGATGAGAAAACCTACAGCTTTTCCCCCGGTCAGGTGGTGATCTCCGATGACGCGGGCATTGAGAGCATCGCGGGCATTATGGGCGGTCTGGCCACCGGCTGTACCGAAGAAACCACCGATGTCTTCCTTGAGGCTGCCGTCTGGGATCACATCCAGATTGCAATGACGGGCCGTGCGCTCAAGATCAATTCCGATGCGCGCTACCGCAATGAGCGCGGCATCGACCCCGAATTCAACATGGACGGCCTCGAGCTTGCCACGCAAATGATCCTCGATCTCTGCGGGGGCGAGGCCTCCAACGTGGTGGTCGCGGGCGCTGTGCCCGATACCTCGCGCGCCTACAAGCTGGATCCCGCGCGGGTGCAATCCCTCGTCGGCATGGAGATCCCAGAATCGGATCAGCGCCAGACACTCACCCGTCTGGGCTTCCGCATGGAAGGCAACATGGCCTATGTGCCCAGCTGGCGGGTGGACGTAAAGGGCGAGGCCGATCTGGTTGAGGAAGTCGCCCGGATCGCATCGCTCACCAAGTTGGTGGGAAAACCGCTGCCGAGCCTGACCTCCGGCGTGCCCCGTCCGATCCTCAGCCCGATCCAACGCCGCGAACAGGCCGCCCGCCGGGCAGCGGCGGCGCTGGGCTACAATGAATGCGTCACCTACAGCTTCATTGATCACGCCTCGGCCAAGCTTTTTGGGGGCGGCGATGATGCAACCATGCTCGCCAACCCTATCAGCTCAGAAATGAGCCATATGCGGCCCGCCCTGCTGCCGGGTCTTCTGCAGGCGGCGGCCCGCAATCAGTCGCGCGGGCACATGGACATGGCGCTTTTTGAAGTGGGGTATGCCTTCCACGGTGGTGAGCCCGAAGAACAGCATCTGCTCGTCTCGGGCATCTTGGTGGGCCGCACTGGGCCCAAGGACGTGCACGGGGCCATGCGACCTGTGGATCTCTTTGACGCCAAAGCGGATGCCGAGGCGGTGCTCGCGGCGATGGGCGCGCCCGCCAAAGTGCAAATCATGCGCGGCGCGCGCGAATGGTGGCATCCCGGCCGACACGGCAAAATCTGCCTTGGTCCAAAGAAAATGCTGGGTATTTTTGGCGAATTGCATCCCAAAGTGCTCTCTGAGATGGATGTGAAAGGGCCTGTCGTGGGCTTTACGCTTTGGCCTGCTGAGATCCCGATGGCCCGCAAATCGGGCTCAGGTCGCGGCGCGATGGAGATTAGCGATCTGCAGGCGGTCGAGCGCGATTTCGCCTTTGTCGTGGACGAAGGCGTTGAGGCGCTGACCCTGGTCAACGCGGCCGCGGGTGCCGACAAGGCCTTGATTGAAACGGTGCGTGTCTTTGATGAATTCATCGGCGGTGCGCTGGGTGAAGGCAAAAAGAGCCTCGCGATCACAGTGCGGCTACAACCGCGTGAGAGCACATTAAAAGAGGCCGACATTGAAACGGTGAGCGCAAAGATCATTGAGAAAGTTACCAAGGCGACGGGTGGCGTTCTACGCAACTAGGCGGCGTTGGGGGCGGCGCGTGTGATCTTGCACGGCCGTCAACAGGAGTGGGGCAATGAGCACGTCCATTCACAACTTTTTTGGCGACCCGCTCAGCTTGGATGATGCAAAGTTCCTCTTCATTTTCTGTCCAAACAACTCCGGCACAACCGTGCTTTCGCAGTATCTGACGGCCCAGCTTGGTGGTTACCTTCCGCCCTTCGGCAATCACGAAGGGCAGATGATGCCTCAGTTGCGCGACATGATGCGCAGGCAACCTTGGAAAAAAAGCACTGTGTTCGATTGGTCCGTCATCCGGGCGCAGTGGGAAACTCTGGTTTCAGACCAGATCTTCGTTGAGGCCTCACCCCCCAACCTTCTGCGCGTGGATCAGATAAGTTCGGTTTTCGGGCATGACAGCTCTGCCGTGATCAGCATTTGCAATCCCTATCAGCACATAGCCTCGTCGATGCGTCGCTACGCGTTGAAGCCCGATAAGTTCGCCAAAGACTGGATCTACAAAGCCAGGGAAATCCGCAAGCTGTGCGACGCCTATCCGCATTTCCCTTTCGTGCCCTATGAGCGATTTGTCGAGAACCCGAAGGTCATCAACAAGAAACTCGGCGTGCCCGTGCAGCACGTGATGGTCAAAGGCAAACGTGGCTCCGGCATCGACGGGATTTCCTCCTCGTTTATCCGCAGCGTCGGGTTTTTCAACGCAAGTGACGTAGCCGCTGTGACACGCGTGCTTGAGGCGGCACCGGGCTTGATGACGTATTTCGGGTACGACTTGGCGGGTCCGGATTTTCTGGATGCTGCTCGAGACAGCAATCCGGAGGAATTCAGCATCGGCACCATGCGTCGGGCAGCATGGGAACGGCGACAGGCCAAGGCGCAAGAGGTCGCCGACCGATAGACCCTTGCGGTTGGCTCCGACCGGTGGCCAAGGGCCAAATGCGGGGGCCGCTTGTGTTCTGCCACCGTCGTCCTCGCCAGTTTCTTTGCGCCACAGGCGGTTTGTTTTGTGGCCGAAACAACACAGTAGAGTTGCGCCAAAACCGCAGCGGCTTGAGTCGACTCGGCCTAGCCCATAGCTGCACACCTCGCAACCCGTCTCAACAAAGGACCTCGAGACATGTCCAACCCCATCCCACCGGGCTCATTGCCCGCACACCGGACCTGAGTTGCCCTCGGCGTGATCCGCAGGGCGATAGCCCCCGTAGGATCACAGAACTATGAACCCCGAAGCCACATCGGCCCTCCGGCAGGATCTCCCGCCCTATGAGCCGTTTCACTACTACGCTGACCGCGAAAGCGCCTGGCTTTTGCAAGCCCATAGCGCGGGCGACACACCCGTGCGCGCCTTGCGGCAAGGCACATTTGCCAAATTGCTGGATCGCCCGCTGATCAAACCGATTTGCGCGGGCGGAGGCGGCGTCTTGCGTCACGCAGACCTGCGCATGCTGGCGCGGGCAGATTGCGTCTTGGACTATGAGGCGCTCTCGAAGCCGGGCTACGCGGCTCTGGAAACCATCTATGACGGTCCATGGATGGATTTCGAAGTCACCTACGACATCTGGCATAATAGCCAGTGGCGCTGGGCGCAGATGAGCCGGGCAGGGGCCAACCTCGTGGTCCAACTCGGCTTTCCTTCCGAGCATGCCGCGCTCCTGCAGCGCACTATTGGCAAGATGGAGCGTTCCAAGTTTGAATGCGCAAGCCATCCTGTACGCCAGACCGGCCGTCCGACGCTCGCCTGGGCGCGGCTTGATATTGATGCCAAGACAAACACCGCGCTGATCGAAGAGGTGCAAAGTGACTGGCTCCGCTATGTCCGGTGCTATCTCAGGGAACTGCGCAAAAGCCGCCCGCGCTCGCGCGTACTGCGCAATGCGCAGGCCTATGAGGCGGCGCTCACCGCCCGGTATGATAAGGTCTGGGCGAAAGCCATGATGTTGCAGGTATTGATGCTCTTGCGGGATCGCCTTGGGCTAGGGCAGGTTTTCATGCATCAGCCTCTTCCCGGGGCCAAGCTCAAATGGATCGACTATACCTTGCCGCCGCGCTCACTTTATACAGCGCTGCCGAGATCTTTTTGCTTCACACCAACGCGCGAGGTGCCTGAGTTTTTGCGCATCAAACGCCGCAAGCATCTGCGCAGCCTCAACCGTGACGACCCGCTGTTCTGGAAAATGACGTTTAAGTGACACGCTATGCATTGTGCTAATTGTATCGAATGATAGGCTTTTGACTGGCTGCGGTCTGCACCCTCAAGGATGTGTTCCATGCGATGTAAAGCGAAAATCACGGTGATGTCTGCGGCCATTCTCGGCGCGGGTGCGCTCCTCTCTTTGGTCTCCCCTGTGCAGGCTGAGTCCCGTTGGGACGGCTTGAAAGTGACCCAATTCACAAACGATTTATTTAGTTTTGAATCGGGCATAGAGCCGAGTGATCCTCTGCAGGAACGTGGGATTGAAACAGACTTCAGCACCCCGGATGAACGGGGGTTTCAAAGCGGGTCCACGACCTTCTATGACCGCCCCAGGAATGTCTTCGAGACCGGAGGCAAAGAGCGTTAATCCAGACCCCTAGATCGCGCGTTACAGCTCTTGGGCGTGTCCGTTCTGCGTTTCAGCTTGCCCTCGCCAATTTGCAGGCTATCCCTCTAGCGAGCAAGCGAAGGAGACCAAGCCATGACCCTCAACGTATATCTCAGCGGCGAAATCCACACCGATTGGCGCGAGCAGATCGTGGCGGGGGCCAAGGGGCTCGATGTCAGCTTCAATGCCCCGGTGACAGATCACGCCGCCTCGGATGACTGTGGTGTGGCGATCCTCGGCGCGGAAGACAACAAATTCTGGCACGATCGCAAAGGCGCGATGGTCAACGCCATCCGCACCCGCAAGGGCATTGAGGATGCGGACGTTGTGGTTGTCCGCTTTGGGGACAAATACAAACAGTGGAACGCCGCCTTTGACGCAGGGATAGCCTATGCGTAGGGCAAATCCATGATCATCCTGCAACCACCAGAGCATGATCACGCCCTCAAAGAGGTGGACGCTGCTGCTTTGGCCGTGGCGCGAGAACCGGGGCAGGTGGTCGATATCCTGCGCTATGTGATGGACAGCACGCTGCCGGGATGACGGCATAAACACTTCGCGGGGTTTGAAGGATCACGTGGTTTGGCTGTCCAGCAGCCTTCCAACTGCTTGTTTTGCAGAGACACCACTGATTGCGCCACATTAAGTGTTACCGCGGCCCCGCCAAAGGCCAAGTCCTCTGCCTAGATCGGCACATCGATTGGGCTCAGCACGCCCGTTTCGATGCTGTCGATCCCGTTTTGGATCGCGCTGGTTGAGGTGGTCCTTTGAGCGCGCGTGAAAAAAGACCGCCCATCTTAGGGCGGTCAATTCTCGTGGGGCGCTCTTCAGCCCTGACGGGCTGCCTCGCCGTGGCTCAGCCGATGGCGGCGGCTTTCACGTCTTCATCAATGTAAGGCACGTATTGCTCAAAATTGTCGGCGAACATTTTAACCAGCTTTTCGGCCTGCGCGTCGTAACCTTCGGGGTTGCCCCAGGTGCGGCGCGGGTCAAGCAGCACCTCTGGCACGCCGGGCACGTTCACGGGCACTTCGAAGCCAAAATTTGGGTCCTTGCGGAAGGTCTCTTTGGACAGCGTGCCATCAAGGGCGGCGGTGAGCAGGGCGCGGGTGGCCTTGATCGGCATCCGCGATCCGGTGCCATAGGCGCCGCCGGTCCAGCCCGTATTCACCAGCCAGCATGTCGCCCCGTGCTTGGCGATTTTCTCGCGCAGCTGGTAGCCATAGGCTTCTGGCCTGCGCGGCATGAAGGGCGCGCCAAAGCAGGTGGAGAAGGTCGGTTGCGGCTCTGTCACGCCACGCTCGGTTCCGGCCACCTTCGCGGTGAAGCCCGAGAGGAAGTGATACATCGCCTGTGCCGGTGTCAGCCGCGCGATCGGAGGCAGCACGCCGAAGGCATCGCATGTCAGCATGATGATGTTCTTGGGGTGCCCGCCAAGCGCGCTCGAGGACGCGTTTGAGATGTATTCCAGCGGATAGGCACAGCGCATATTGGCGGTCAGGCTGTCATCTTCGAAATCCAGATCCAGCGTGTCTTCGTCATAGACCATGTTCTCGATCACCGTGCCAAACTTGGTGGTCGTGGCATAGATCTCTGGTTCCGCCTCAGGATCCAGATTGATGGTTTTCGCGTAGCAGCCGCCTTCAAAATTGAATGTGCCGCGCTTGGACCAGCCATGTTCGTCATCGCCAATCAGGATCCGCTCAGGGTCGGCCGAAAGGGTTGTCTTGCCCGTGCCGGAGAGGCCAAAGAAGATGGCCGTATCCACCGGGTTGCCCTTGGCATGGTTGGCCGAGCAATGCATCGGCATGATGCCTTTTTCCGGCAGCAGGTAGTTGAGCAGGGTGAACACGGATTTCTTGTTCTCACCGGCATATTCGGTGCCCGCGATCAGGATCGTTTTGCGGTCAAAGTTGAGCGCGATCACCGTTTCGGATCGGCAGCCATGCTTGGTCGGGTCGGCCTTGAAGCTTGGGCAGTTGATCACGGTGAAATCCGCCTCAAACCGATCGAGTGCCTCGCGTTCAGGACGGCGCAACATGTGACGGATGAAAAGCCCGTGCCAAGCCAGCTCGGTGATCATGCGAACATTGATCGAATGCGACGGGTCGGCTCCGCCTATGAGGTCTTGCACGTAATATGTGCCGCCCTGCATGTGCGCCAGCATGTCATCATAGAGCGCGTCGAACCCATCTGCGCTCATTTCCGCGTTGTTTTCCCACCAGATCGTATCGGCCACGCTGTCTGTCTTGACGACGTGTTTGTCTTTGGGAGAGCGGCCCGTGAATTTTCCGGTCGACACCAGAAATGTGCCGCCTTTGCCCAGCTTGCCCTCACCATTCTGCAGTGCAGCTTCGATTAGAGCGGGTTCAATCAGGTTGTAATGCGCGGCTTCGAGCCCCGTTATGCCTTGATCTTCCAGTTGAAAATTAGGGTTTACCCGTCCAAATGCCATACTGTTAAATCTCCCTGATCGAGTGGGCCATACCGGCCGCCTGTAAACTCAGCGGCGAAATTTGGGTCCCGTTTTCCCGCTTTAAACGCTCGGTGCTGTACGCCGAAGCATACTCTCCGCAATTTCCATAACATGGCATATTTCGGAAAGAACAGGGCGGTTTCAAGGCGTTAGCGCCACCACCCCCAAGTTAGCGCAATCAAAGCGGTGCTTTTCCAAAACGCTTAAAATCTGCAGCAGAAAAGTGAGTCAATTTAGTCAATAGTAGGCATTTTAGCGGCAGATTGGACACGCTCGCGGAGGCGAATCACACTTTTGCATTGATTGAAACGGCCAAAAATGACCATAGTGACGGAAAAAAACAGGCAAACAGAGCAGTTATAAGGAAAATAATCATGTCCAAGATCGCCTTGGTGGACGATGACAGAAATATTCTGACATCTGTATCCATGACGCTCGAGGCCGAAGGGTTCGAAGTCGAAACATATAATGACGGTCAGCAGGCCTTTGATGCGTTCAGCAAAAAGTTGCCCGATATGGCCGTGCTTGACGTTAAGATGCCGCGCATGGACGGCATGGATCTGCTGCAGCGTTTGCGCCAGAAAACATCAATGCCAGTCATCTTCCTCACCTCCAAAGATGATGAGATTGATGAGGTTCTGGGCCTTCGCATGGGCGCCGACGATTACGTCAAAAAACCGTTCTCGCAGCGCCTGTTGGTGGAGCGTATTCGTGCGCTGTTGCGCCGGCAGGAGGCCAATTCCGGTGAGATGATCGCGGAAACTGACGAGCACAAAGTCATTGAGCGCGGAGAACTGCGTATGGATCCATTGCGCCATGCTGTGACATGGAAGGGCGCAGATGTGTCTTTGACCGTGACAGAGTTTCTGCTGCTTCAGGCGCTGGCGCAGCGTCCTGGCTTCGTAAAATCCCGCGATCAATTGATGGACGTGGCCTATGATGATCAGGTCTATGTTGATGACCGGACGATCGACAGCCACATCAAACGTTTGCGCAAAAAGATGCGCATGGTGGACGATGAATTCTCTGCGATAGAAACGCTCTACGGCATCGGATATCGATACAACGAAGAATAGGGTGCAAAGCAGAGGGACAGCCCGTGCGTGACCATCCACTGATCGACGACGACGCCGTCGTCCTGGGAGACGATTTCGTCTCACCTCAGGACGTTGTGGAAGACGAAGTGCGCCTGCGCCGTGAAAAGCGCGGGTACTTTTCTACGACAGGCTCGTCGCTGACCCGAAAAATTATCACCTTCAACCTGATCGCCTTGAACATTCTGGTGGCGGGTATTCTGTATCTGAATGCGTCCCGCGAAGGCCTGGCACAGCAGCACGCCAACGCCCTTGAGGGTGAGACCATTCTGATCGCCGATGTCTTCGAGGCACAGTTGCCAGCCGCAGCGCCGGTCGACCTCGTGACAGGCGACGGTGTAGATGTGGATGACACCCTTGCAGGCATCAATCTCAGGGATGGCGTGACCCTATTCGTGTTTGACACAGAAGGGCGCCTGGCTGGCAAGCTGATGAGCGAGGAGATGGGCACAAAAGACCGCCAGCCTACCTACATCATAAATTTGATCTCCTGGGTTTGGAGCAAGATCTCAGCGCCATTTTCCACGCCATCGGAACGCCAAATCCCCCTGAGTATCGTGGATCAGGCCCGGGCTTTGCTGCCTGTGGTTCTCAGCAACGAACCCAAGGTTGTGCGATCCGCGACTGGCGATGCGGCCACCTTTACCGTTGTCGTACCGATCATGCAGAGCGACACGCCCGTGGGCGTGGTGGCGATGGCCAGCGTCGGGGGCGAGATTGACTATCTCATTCGCAGCGAGCGCGAAGGCGTGTTGCAGATGTTCCTCGTGGCCACCTTGGTATCCGTCGGGCTCAGCTTGATCCTCGCCTCGACCATCTCCAACCCCCTAGCCGAATTGGCGTCCGCCGCAGAGGTTGGAGGCGCGCGCAACCGCAAAAACAGCGCCAGCTCGGGCGGACGCATTCGCATTCCCGATCTCACCGCGCGCCCGGATGAAATCGGGCGATTAAGCGGGGCCTTGAGGGGCATGGTTGGCGCGCTCTATCACCGGATCGAAGGCAACGAACAATTTGCGGCCGATGTGGCCCATGAGATCAAGAACCCGCTGGCCTCTCTGCGCTCTGCAGTGGGGACCATGCGCCTGGCGAAACGCGACGATCAGCGCATGAAATTGCTTGATGTGATCGAGCATGACGTGCGCCGTCTGGATCGTCTCGTCAGCGATATCTCCAATGCGTCGCGGCTCGACAGCGAATTGGTCAAAGAAGAGCAAGAAAGCTTCGATCTGCTCGTCATGCTTTCCAACCTGTCGCAATACCTCTCTGAGGAGGCCGATAAGAAAGGGGTCGAGTTCATCACCGATTTCCCCGATGAGCCGATCATCATCACGGGTCTTGAGGGGCGCCTGGCGCAGGTCTTTGTCAACCTCATCACCAATGCGATCAGCTTTTGCGAAGATGGCGATGCCATTCGGATCTGGGCGCGTCGTCGCGAAAACCGCGTTGTCGCCGTGGTGGAAGACACCGGGCCTGGCATACCCGATCAAGCGCTCAAGAAGATCTTCCAACGGTTCTACTCTCAGCGCTCTGAAAAGGATTTTGGCAACAATTCAGGCCTTGGCTTGTCTATCTCCAAGCAGATTGTCGAAGCCCATGACGGTGTGATCTGGGCGGAAAACATCCGCCCCACCGATGTCGATGCCACATCTGACCCGCTTGGGGCCCGCTTCGTCGTCGGCCTGCCTGTATAAACATGACAGGGGGCGCAGACCCATTGCGCCCGGACCCCTCTGACAAAGACCTCCTACACGCCAGTTGCGTGGCCCTAGAAGGCCGCGCCGTGCTCATTCAGGGCGCTTCGGGTTCCGGCAAGTCCGGCCTGGCCCTTCAATTGATGGCCCTTGGATGCGCCCTTGTCGCCGATGACAGCACCGAGGTCTGGCGCGAGGGTGACAAACTCTGGGCCAACGCGCCCGATCGGCTGCGCGGCCTCATCGAAGCGCGCGAAGTTGGCCTCCTGCGTGTCCCCGCCGCGGGGGCGCAGCCCCTGGCCCTCATCGTGGACATGAACACCCCGGAAACCGAGCGCCTTCCCCCGTGGCACAGCCAAGACATGTCAGGTGTTCCAATCCCTGTTTTAAGAAAATCTGAGCTGCCTCATTTTCCCGCGGCCATCAAGACATATCTAAGGGGACAGCGAGAGGCCTAGACCCGCGGCTGAAACACCATGCAGACCGAAGATATGAGCGATAAACAGACCGATGGCGCGCCACGCATTGTGCTGGTGACGCGCACATCGGGTGCTGGTCGGTCCACGGCGATCCGCTCGTTGGAGGATCTGGGATATGAGGCGATCGACAATCTTCCGCTGTCACTGGTGCCCCGCTTGTTTGATGGGCAAGGGCCGGACAAACCGCTGGTCTTGGGAATTGATACGCGCAACCGCGATTTTTCCACCTTCGGTCTAATCGAGGTCATCGATCGTCTGGGCTCGGGCCAGGATGCCGAACTTCAGGTGCTCTATCTCGATTGCAACCGCGATGTGCTCCTACGCCGGTTTTCCGAGACGCGCCGGCGCCATCCCCTGGCCCCTGCCGACAGCCCGGATTTGGGGATCGACCGGGAACTGGCTCTTCTCGCCACGATCAAGGCGCGCGCGGCCCTGCTGCTGGATACATCAGACATGTCGCCCAATGATCTGCGCGGGGATTTGGCCCGATGGTTTGCGCCTCAAGGGTCGGCGCCGATTGCGCTCACTGTGCATTCCTTTTCTTACAAGCGCGGGCTGCCGCGGGGCCTCGACATGGTGCTTGATTGCCGGTTTCTGAAGAACCCCTACTGGGATGAAAATCTGCGCGGATTGAACGGCTGCGATGCAGACGTGGTACGCTACGTGACCTCCGATCCCCGCTTTGAGGCTTTTCGCGATAAGGTTGTGGATCTCGCTCACCTACTCCTTCAAGCATATGTCGACTCGGGAACGCCCTATCTCGCGATTGGTTTTGGCTGCACCGGAGGGCAACATCGCAGTGTTGTTATGGCAGAAACTCTGACCAATGCACTTGCAGAAACAGGCTGGCGGGTGTCTATAAGACATCGCGAGTTAGAGCGCGCCGCGCCGCAGCAAAACTCACTTCAAGCTAGGCCAAATGGCCCCGCGAGTGTAGGAGACGTTAAAGAGTGATCGGGATTGTGATTGTAGCCCATGGCGGTCTTGCCGGCGAATACGTCAAGGCCATTGAGCATGTTGTCGGCCCGCAGCATGGCCTGCGCGGCATCACGATTGAGAGTGATTGCAATCGTGGCACCAAGCAAGATGAAATTTGCCACGCCGCCAATGACGTGGATGAAGGGGACGGTGTGGTGATCGTGACGGATATGTTCGGCGGCTCGCCTTCCAACCTGTCCCTCAAGGCCTGTCAGCCGGAAAATCGTCGTATCCTCTACGGGGCAAATCTGCCGATGTTGATCAAACTTGCCAAATCCCGGAACATGGATGTTGCAGCGGCGGCCAGCGCCGCTATGGATGCAGGACGAAAATACATCAACAGCCATGTCGTCAGCGCCGACTAGCCTCGAGAGACAGTGAAGTTCCCAAAGCGATGACCGAGACGGTTTCCCGGCAGATGACGATTGTGAATGAAAAAGGCCTGCACGCGCGTGCAGCAGCCAAGCTGGTCGAAGTGGCAGAGGGGTTTGCCGCCCGCGCCGAGATTTCCCATGACGGACAATCCAGCGGTGCTGACAGCATCATGGGCCTTTTGATGTTGGCAGCTTCGCGCGGCTCCACTATTCA
>ERZ1740060.871-NODE-871-length-12424-cov-3.437141_pt1 | contig 12424 bp, 9 predicted proteins | sample MGYA00581743_ERZ1740060 | MGnify/ENA primary metagenome ERZ1740060 (study PRJEB43018, sample SAMN04849235) | marine metagenome | isolation source: floating plastic debris | place: Pacific Ocean | collected 2008-08-27 | study: EMG produced TPA metagenomics assembly...
GCTGGGTACCATACCCAAAACAACTCTACTTTATTCTCACCTGGGTCTACTGATTCATCGTCGATAAAGTTACCGTCTGGAGCTACCGGGGCAATACCCAATAGTCTATACTTTAACTCACCTTGACGCTTGTCGAAATACCAAATACCTTTTATACGGTATTCTTCGATATCGGCAGCAGTCAAATCCCTCTGGTTGATATACTCTGCTGAAATTTCTTCCCCAGCGTTAAGTTGATCATAACCATAATCAGTGGTATCGACTTTGCTCAAGGTCGCCGTCAAATCACCTAGAGTCCTTTTTTCCGTGAAATAAGAATCTGTGTAGACTTCGGTCAATTTACCATTGGCGATGTTTTTCATCAACACGTGGTACAATGATCTTCGGTCTTTTCCTATTCCGATGGTATCTGTTGGATAGTACAGCGGAAAATTAACCCGTTCATCAAGATCGACAGTCTCCCATACAGTTTTGGACCAAAGGATATCCCTATCATCCACGTAACCATATTCTAGAGGCGCATCGTTGTCTTGGTCGATTTGCTCTTGGGTCTTTTTACCTATATCCTCGGGTAATTTTGCATTGAGGATGTTTGCTTGGGCCATAAGTCCCAGGGGCAAAAAGCTCAGAGCTCCGATTAAAAATGCATTTTTCCAATTCATGATCTATCTATATACTTTATTAGTTTGTAAGCTCAACTACAACAGGAGATACCTTCTTTAACTTGTAGGTACGGTTGTTGGAGATAAAAGCTTTGATATCGAAAATCTGTACGGCGTCACCACGCTTGGCACGCTTCAATGCAGACTTGGCTCTTCCATCCAATTTGCTACCGTTAACGGTAATCGTAGGTTGACCAGGAACTTTGAATTTGAATCCGCTTACCGCAAGGTTCAAGTCAAAATCGAAGTCTTCCAACATCGCGCTGATGGTAGAAATTTCAAGGTTACGACGAGGCATTTTAACGCTACCTGCTTCACCACGAACGGTACCGCTAGGTCTTGGAATATCTTTGATACGGAACGTAGCAGGTGTACTGATACGTGTTCCATCAGGCAATACTCCGGAAGCATTAATGGTAACCTCACGTCCTTTTCCAGGATTCATGACATACTTGCTACCACTTCTTTTGCTCAAACCAGGAGCTGAAGCTGAAACTTTATTGTCAGGAATACCAGGAATAGAAATGGTAATCGGGTTGGAAACCCCACGGTATACCACGTTCATTTTGTCAGCTGCAATTACAGCAGAATTTGGCTTGTTGATTGTAGAGAAGATGTTGTTCACATCTACTGGAATCTCATTACCATCCTGCATGTACGTCAATTGACCTTTAAGCTCGTGGTCTCCAGCAGCACCTGCACTGATTAAAAGCTTAACACCACCAGCTACCAATTGATAATCGGTACCTTCGGTCAACTTTCTTCCGTCAAGTGTAATTTCTGCTTTTTCTGGCTTGGCAGTCTTGTCTGTTTTACCAAGTACCAATCCACCTTGGAACTTTTCTCCAGCGTAATAAACGGTTTTATCGCTGTCCAAAATAGTCTCAAAGTTTTTCAAAGAAACCGCGCTCTTAAGGTTCCCTTCCAAAAGTCCTTTCAGAACATCTTGCTCGGTAGCCTTAACGTCAGCTTGCAACTGGGTCAACTTGGTCAATGAGGCGACCATAGGGAAGCCCTCATAATTATAGTTCATCCAGTCTACTTTAACACCATCTCTTTTACGAGTAACCTTACCATTTTCGTCACCAGTCTCGAAACGGGTTTGAATGGCCGCTTTTACGTCTTCAAAACCTTCCGCGCCAAGGGCAGTAGTAACTTTCTGACGGTAATTCTCAATGTTATCAAGGAATTTCTTCCCTTCAGGTTTCAAACCTTCACCTTGAAAGAACAAATTGTCCAAAAAGTCTGATTTGTCCATATCGACATAGTTTTCAGGATCTTCTTTATCTTTAAGCATGTCTGCTTTGATACCTCCTAAATAGTCGTAATATTCTTGTGAAAGTTGCTTCACTACTTTGGCTTTCTCATATAGAGGACCATACTTCAAGTTGTCCTCACCAGCTTTGGTTTCCAAACCTTCAAAGAAAGCTAAGTTGTTTTCGTCTGCTTTTGTATTGGAAGTTTCAAGCTTTGCATTCATTAAGCCGAATGCTGCAGATAACATGTTACCGTAAACTCCATTCAAAGAAGAAAGGTTGGTAGCCAAAGACTCCATTTGCTCTTTAAGAGCACCGGCGTTTTGTACCACTTCTTCGTTGATGGAAGCTTGACGGCTAGCACTTTCCAACTGAACTTTGTACAAACTGTTCAAAGATTCCATTTGGGCAGCGGCATGGGAAAGCTCCTCAGAATACTTTTTAGTGTGTTGGATAGCGTCTGTAGTAGGGGCCATGCTTTTAGCAGCTCCTTCAAAGTTACGGATGCTATCACCCAAACTGCTCATCAATTGAGAATCGATGTTGGCTTCCTTAAGCAACTCATCTAATTTCTTGCTTAGGATACCTTCAGCTTCTTTAGCTTCAGCAGCATCGTTCTTCTTTTTCTTTCCTTTAACTTCACCATTGGCCAACTCTGGGTATACCAAAGACCAATCGTATTCGTCATCTACCGGTTCGAATGCACTGATCGCGAAGATCAAAGCTTCCGTGATAAGTCCGATAGCAAGAAGCAGACCACCTGTAAGGGGACCAAACTCCCAGTGAAGAATTTTGAACAATGCTCCAATGATTACCACCGAAGCTCCTAGCCCGTAGGCCATGTTGAACAGCTTTTTTGTTGATTTTGACTGTGCCATAATTCTAGTTTTAATTAAGTTATATAAATAAGTATTTGGTTACGGGTAAATACTATAGTGTTCGTTCTCATTTTAGTTGGGCAAAGTGTTTCCTCTTTCGGAATCTTCTTCTCCCATGTAATCCTGCACGGTTCTAAAGCCGATATAGCTTCTTGCAGAATCTTTATATTCATAATCTCTAGTGCTCACTTGCAAAAAGTAGGCTACATCTTTCCAAGATCCTCCACGGATAACCTTTCTCTGATTCTTGCCAGAACCGATATTCGGGTTCATGGTAGAAAGGTATTCGTAAGCACCTTGATCAAAACTGGAACTGGTCCATTCTGATATGTTCCCTGCCATATTATACAGGTTGTAGTCGTTTGGTTCGTAAGATTTGGCTTCTACGGTATACAGGGCTGCATCGGCGGCATAATCACCACGTTGTGGCTTGAAGTTAGCCATAAAGCAACCTGTATCACTAATTACGTACGGACCTCCCCAAGGGTAAGTACCCCCTTCGATGCCTCCACGTGCTGCATATTCCCACTCAGCTTCCGTTGGTAGTCTAAACTGGTTTACAAATTGTCTACCTCTGCTTTTTTGGTCGTCATTTTTGAACTTGGTTCTCCAATTACAAAAAGCTTTGGCTTGCATCCAATTTACACCCACAACAGGATATTCGCTGTACGCATCATGCCAAAAATAATCATTGTGCATGGGTTCGTTGTAAGAATATTCGAAATCTCGAATCCAAACGGTCGTATCAGGATAAATTTCAAGTTGTTCCTGCTTGATAAAGTCTTTTCTTCTACCTTTTTTGGCACGAGCCGCGGCTTCGATGTCCATCCAGGTATACTTATATTTTAATTTGGTGACGTCAACGGTACGCTGTCCATTATAACTCTCTTCTTCTGGAACGTAAAGAGAATCCATAACCTCAGCGTAGTATTCGTCGGGATATTCAGATGTATCCCAAACCAAATCCACATCTTTATTTAGTGCTCGACCTTCGTAACCTGTTTCACCAAGTCCGGCGTAGTTGTCAAGCATGTAACGGTCATAAACTGACATTTTTGTAGTATCCGCATCTTGAAATGCGTACTCACCGATACCTTCGTCTTCAGGTCCAATACCCAACTCATCGGCCAGAATAGCCAATTTGGTTCGCGTGATGGAATCTTTGACCCACTCTACGAATTGACGGTACTCACTATTGGTGATTTCCGTATCATCCATATAAAATGAACGAACGGTAACGGTACGGGTTGGCGCGTTCAAGACTTTGGCTTGGTCTTCTTCCGCTTTACCCATCACAAAAGATCCCCTAGGAATCAATTCCATCCCATAAGGTTTCTCGGGATACCATTTTTTCCCTTTTACCCCAACGAGCTCACCTTTTGACCTTCATTTAGAACCGCAGCTAGAGAGTAAAAAAACAAGGGCCAGAGATGAAAAGATTAGCTTTTTCATACTTATAGGTTAAATTTTCGATTTAAGATTTTATAAACTACGCTACACAATTATGATACTCCCAAAACTGTTTTTCGCGCAAATTATTGTGCAAAACCTGTTTAAAGTCAAATAAAAATTTTCTAGTTAAAACCCTTTCTGTAGGCTTTAAACCACCGCTCTGGAATTTTTTGGTTACATGCTTCCAAATAGTCCTCTTCGGTGCATGGTAATAACGCTGGCGAGTTTGTTTTAGTATGTTCAGGTAAAATAGAGGGCACTTCTACCCACCACCTTTCGGTAATGTGGCTTTTAAAGAATATGAGTTCCTCTGTATCGGTTGGTACGGTAAACTTGGTAAAGTCCTCACTTTTTGATGTAGGCACCTCTTGAATGCGAAAACTTATCCCTTCCAAAAAGTACCAAATAATCTGGGCAACCAATTGAAAACCATGGTTGGTATTGTCGCCTTCATATATTCCAAATAAGGCAACGGTATCGCTCAATCCTGCATAACGAGCGATGGCACAGATTTCCCTTCCCGTGAATCCATTAGGCGAAAAGCGTTTGCCCATACCCATTTCACTAGCACGAATTGCTCTTAAGTCTAGGCTTACGATATGTGCGTTCCGCAAAACAGGTTCAGCCAAAGAAATGTTTGAAGCAATATCCCCCAAACGATAGGCGTCAAAAAACAAGCGCTCCATCAAATCGATTTCCTCCTGGGCGTTAAAATAGCTTTGATACCCTAGGTTGGAAAAGTTGAAAAGATTGTTCGGCTTGTCCGTAATAATTTTGCTCATGTAAGATTGGGAGGAAATAAGCTCGTCATTCTCACCGAAGTCAAAACGACTATCCACACTTACCAAGTTGACCATACTGGTTATCTGGTCAAATGCTCTGTAGGTTGGAAAAGTAACATCTTGAGTGGAGCCCAATACCAAAGGAATGATATTCTCTTCCAACAGACCGGCCACAATTTCCTTCACCACAAAATACGTATCCTCTACGGTTTCTCCAGGATGCACATCACCCAAGTCAAGGATGGTCAAACCCCAATTACCGGTCATCAGCCGATAGAGTTCGATACGGACTTCATCTACATCGAAAGGTTGTGGTCTTTTTTCGTAAGCGTTTCGGGTTTCAAGAACACCAAATAATGCGACTGTAGCGTTGGCAAAAACGGGCAGCCCCTTTTTTTCGGTGTGCTTGTGAATGTTTTTTCCTAAAGCTTGCGGTGATAGCAATTCGGTCATTGCCAAAACCTTGTCCTTGACCGGGACCAAAAAATCAAATGCCATATTATTTCTTCGCTTTGGACTTGGCTTTTTTCTTTGGTGTTTTTTTATCGATTAACGCTTGGGCTTCTTCCAATGTGATTTTTGTAGCATCCACATCTTTGGAAAGCTCAACTTTGATTCTTCCTTTTATAATATTGTGTCGACCCCATCTTGCTTTCTCAATTCGAATTTTCGCTTCAGGCCATTCTTGAACCAATTTCTCAGCTTCCTTTTTCTTCTTCGCTTCAATCAGTTCCACAATATCCGTTTGGGAAAGGTTATCAAAATCGTATTTCTTGTTTACGTTGATGAATAATCCATCCCATTTAATGAAAGGACCAAAACGCCCTTTCCCTTTGGTCACTTCTTTATCCTCATAGGTTGCTATCGGTGCATCGGCCTTTTCCTTCTCGATAATAAGCTCAACCGCTCTATCCATATCCACTTCAAAAGCACTTTCGCCCTGGGCAAGGGAAATGAACTTTTTACCAAAACGAACATAAGGACCATACCGGCCCACATTAGCTTCTACCTCTTCTCCTTTATATACCCCCAACTTTCTTGGCAGTTCAAAAAGCGCCATCGCCTCTTCAAAGGTTATGGTGGTAATGGATTGCTCAGGAAGCAAACTTGCAAATTGAGGCTTTTCCTCTTCTTCCACTGTTCCAATTTGGACCATAGGTCCAAACCTTCCCAATCTCGCAGATACTTGACGACCTGATTTTGGGTCTGTTCCCAAAACACGCTCGCCACTTGCCCGTTCCGCATTTTCTTCTACATCAAGGACATTGGGATGGAAATCACGATAGAACTCATCCATCATTTTTTTCCAGTCCTCGCTCCCTTCAGCGATTTCATCAAAGTTTTCTTCAACGCGGGCGGTAAAATTGTAGTCCAATATATTGGTGAAGTGGCTGACCAAGAAGTCGTTCACAATCATTCCAATATCGGTCGGAACCATTTTTCCCTTATCGGACCCCACCATTTCTGATAGTTGCTTGTCCTGAATTTTTCCGTTTGCTAAAGTGAGTTGAGCATATTTTCGCTCAGTTCCTTCCACAGTTCCTTTTTCAACATAGCCTCGATTTTGAATCGTAGAAATGGTCGGGGCGTAGGTAGACGGTCTTCCAATGCCAAGCTCTTCCAATTTTTTCACCAAGGAGGCTTCCGTGTATCGATACGGTGGTCGAGAGAAACGTTCTGTCGCTGTAATGAACTGGTTGAAAACTTCATCTCCAACTTTCATGGCTGGTAGAATGCCTTCTTGTTCATCTGCGATATCTTCGTCGTCCGTACCTTCTAAGTATACTTTAAGGAACCCATCGAATTTGACCATTTCACCATTGGCCAAAAAAGATTCTCCATGATTTTCGGTTTGTATGCGAACATTGGTTTTCTCCAATTGGGCATCGCTCATCTGAGAAGCAAGGGTACGTTTCCAAATGAGCTCGTACAATCGAGACTGGTCTCTTTCCAAGGAAGGAGACTGTAATTTCATATCGGTAGGGCGTATCGCTTCGTGTGCTTCTTGGGCCCCTTTGGATTTGCCGGTGTAGTTCCTGGTCTGGCTGTAGCTTTCCCCGTAGTTCTGTACAATCGCATCTTTTGCTGCCTGCAATGCCTCATTTGATAAGTTAACGCTATCCGTACGCATGTAAGTAATCAGACCTGCTTCGTACAAGCGCTGTGCAACCTGCATGGTGCGACTCACCGAAAAATATAATTTTCGAGATGCCTCTTGTTGCAGGGTAGATGTCGTAAAAGGCGCAGCAGGAGATTTCTTTGCTGGCTTTTTATCCAGACTTCCAACCGTGAACTTGGCTCCAAGATTTTGTTTCAGGAAAGCTTCAGCAGCTGTTTTGTCCGAAAACGTTTTACCAAGCTTGGCGGTAAATACGTTTCCATTGTCCGTTTTGAATTCGGCTTTGATGCGAAAAGAAGGTTTCGGTGTAAAGACCTCAATTTCCCGCTCGCGTTCCACAATCAAACGCACAGCAACGGATTGCACCCGACCTGCAGATAAGCCTGGTTTTATTTTTTTCCAAAGTACTGGTGAAAGCTCATACCCTACCAAACGGTCCAACACCCTGCGGGCTTGCTGCGCATTGACCAAATCGTAGTTGATTTCACGCGGATTGCTTATCGCCTTTTGAATGGCCGATTTGGTAATCGAGTTAAAAACGATTCGTTTGGTTTTGGATTTATGCAACTTGAGCTCTTCGGCCAAATTCCAAGAGATAGCTTCTCCCTCTCGGTCTTCATCGCTGGCTAACCAAATCACATCTGCTTTTTGAGCGAGGTCTTTCAGTTTTTTGACCAAAGCCTTTTTCTCTTTGTCAACAATGTATTTTGGGGTAAATCCATTCTCTACGTCAACGCCCAATTCCTTGGACGGGAGGTCGGCAATATGCCCAAAACTAGATTCTACTTGGAAATCCTTCCCCAGAAAACGCTCGATGGTTTTGGCCTTTGCAGGGGACTCAACAATCACTAAATTCTTTGGCATTCCTTTGGCTTTGAGCACACAAAAGTATGGCAATTTTTCGATTTCGATATTCGCTAATCGCTGGGGGAGCAAAAAAAATCCCGCAAAAAGCGGGTTTCATTTTATTTTGTTTAACCTCTTAATTCAGTCCGATTTGACTCAATAAGCGTATACCATCTTCAACATATTCGTATTGATAGAGCACCTCATCTCCAACCATAATCAGATGAGATTCCAGCGGGATTACGTCAAACGTAACAATATCTTTAAAATGATTTAACGGGGTCAATTCATTGATATTGGTTTTATCATACACCTTTAGCCCTGAAGCCCCATCACAAATGAAAAGTCTGTTTTCGCGTATTCCCAAACCGTAGGGTTCATCCATTGGATAGGTAATTGCCTACTCAGGAGCTTCAATAGTTGAAATGTCAACAATGTATAGTCCGCTTTCGGTCGCTCCACAATTATTGCCTCCCCTAAGGGTTACGTAGGCATAATCCCCATCAACTACAACAGGGTCACAAGCAGTCCCATGCTGAAACTCGGATACCAAAGTAGGTAAAGCTGGATTTGTAATATCATAGATGTACATTCCTCGCATACTACCCAAGAAAAGATGATTGCCTCGATTGAAAATGGTTTCGATATCAAAGCCTGCAAACACATCATCCAAGTCTTGTGGATTAGCCAAATCAGATATTCCAAAAACATTGATATTATGACTATCCACGGCATACAAATACTTCCCTACAATTTTAAAACGCGCCAGAGAGCCTCCTTCGCCAGTGGCGGAATCGCTAAACGTTTCTGCCACAGCAATACCATCGTTAAAGCGTTGTAGTTCTACTTCTTCAATCAACCTACGTTCGCTTTGAATATCCCATCCAACCAAAACCTCATTTTCGTAATCGTATGATTCATATTCAACAATATCCACTTCAAAAGGGTATACAACCCCTTCTGGAAGGACATCTACCAAACGATTTACCTGTTGAATATTGTTGATATCTGAAATATCAAGTACTACTAAATCAGAAAGGCTATCAGCATAGAGAAAATTGTCCTTTACGGAGATATCCACATTGCCTGGAATCTCAATAAATGCGATACGAATGGGTTGAGCAGGATTGGCATTATTAATAACATGGACCCCTTTGCTTTTGTCATTAACGAATATATAATCCGCATAGGCATATACTTTGCCTGACTCATCAATAGGTTTGGGTGGAACCACCTCAACACTTGCCGCAAAATCGGCCTTGCTCATGATAATAGGGCGAGCCACTTGGTACTCTGCATAGTCACTATCGTCTTGGTTGTTATCGCAAGCCACAAAAATCAATGCAGTGATGGAAAGTAGAACTAGAATTTTCTTTTTCATTGTTTAAGTTTTTTGGGTGAATTGTATTGTTTAGATAGTAAAGATTAATCAAAGTTGCGTACTGGAATCTTAAAAGTGGATGTTAAAAATGTAAAGTACTTAGGTCATTTGGATTGAGTGCAATTTTGTATTTTGCAAACCTTTCTAAATTACAACCTCTGAGCCTCACAAAAACCCTTCGGAAACGATACAAAAAAACCATTTGGAAAAGCCTGCGATTCTTTAAAAAGGAAGTTACGGTTTCTACCTTGCAAGGGGTCTTTACCTTGCCCGCAGGTTCCAAAGACCCGATATCAAAATCACTTTACGTCAACAAGAATTATGAGTTTGGTTTCTTTCAGAAAGTAACGACATTCTTGCAAGAGGCAGGGTATTTCAAAAAAGGTGAGGGTGTCATGGTGGACGTCGGCGCAAATAATGGAGTCATTTCTATTGGCGCACTAAACACTGGTGCGGTAAAGCGTGCTGTTGCCATAGAACCGGACATCAACAACTTTGCTGCGCTCGAGCGGAACATTAAGCAGAATCAACTTGAAGATGCTTTCCAAACATTAAATTACGCCGTGTCAGATAGTGAATCCGTTTTACAGTTGGAAATCAGCACTACAAATTTGGGAGACCATCGTATCCATAAAAAAACATCGGTCAAAGACTTGTTCAAGGAATCCAAAAGGGCGGTGGTGGACATCAAGAGTAACACTTTGGACAATCTACTTAAGAAGGTTGACCCTAAAACTATTTCGTTTATTTGGATTGATGTGCAAGGACATGAAGGCTACGTTTTTCAAGGAGCACCTAAAATCTTATCCAAGGGCATCCCCGTAATTTCAGAAGTTTGGCCATATGGTTTGAAACGTTCTGGAATGACCAACCAACAATTTTGCGAGATTGTCCAAAAGTATTGGTCCCATTACTGGGTACTTCGTAAAAACGATTTTGTGCAGTATCCTATCGAGCAGTTCAATGGCTTCTTGGATGAGCTCGGTGAAAATGGAGATTTCGACAATGTGATTTTCACAGCCTAGTGTGAGACTACTCAATTGTCTTTACGTGAGTTTAAGGTTATTTAAAGTAAACCCAACTTTCACTGCCAAAATGTCACATTTCTAGATTATGCACTATCTTTGCCCTTGCTTAAGACAAGATGGTGAACGATAACGAAAACGTTGAAAAAGTTATAGACGAAGGTCGTCAAGGTTCTGCCCTGACTTTGGAGAAGGTTCAGGACAATACCCGCAAACTTTATATAGAAAGTTACGGGTGCCAAATGAACTTCTCCGACAGTGAGATTGTGGCGTCTATTCTTTCCGAAGCAGGTTTCAATACCACCCAGCAAATGGAAGAGGCTGATTTGGTCTTGGTCAACACTTGCTCCATTCGCGAAAAAGCGGAAACAACAGTCCGCAAACGCTTGGAAAAGTTCAATGCAGTCAAAAAAATAAACCCCAATATGAAGGTGGGGGTTTTGGGCTGCATGGCGGAACGACTGAAAAGCAAATTTCTGGAGGAGGAAAAAATAGTGGACATGGTCGTTGGACCAGATGCCTACAAAGATTTGCCCAATCTCATTCAAGAAATTGATGAAGGACGAAGCGCAGTAAACGTTATCCTATCCAAAGATGAAACCTACGGAGATGTTGCGCCTGTGCGATTGAATTCCAATGGCGTAACCGCCTTTGTATCCATCACAAGAGGATGCGATAATATGTGTACGTTTTGCGTGGTACCGTTCACCCGTGGGCGGGAGCGTAGTCGCGACCCACAATCCATCATTGAAGAAGTCAACGATTTATGGGACAGAGGTTTTCGCGAAGTAACCCTTTTGGGTCAAAATGTTGACAGCTATCTCTGGTATGGCGGCGGCTTGAAAAAAGACTTTAGAAGGGCTTCCGAAATTCAAAAAGCAACATCGGTTAACTGCTCCTAGTTATTGCACCTAGTAGCCCTGGCCCAACCCAAGATGCGTATTCGTTTCTCTACATCCAATCCGCAAGACATGACCTTGGATGTGATTGAGACCATGGCCCAACACGAAAATATTTGCAAATACATTCACCTGCCAGTTCAGAGTGGTAGCGACCGCATCTTAAAAGCGATGAACCGCTTGCACACCAGACAAGAGTATTTTGAATTGATTGATAATATCAAACGTATTCTTCCCGAATGTGCCATTAGCCAAGATATGATTACAGGTTTCCCAACTGAAACGGAAGAGGACCATCAAGACACCCTCAGTCTTATGGAGTATGTGAAATACGATTTCGGATTCATGTTTGCCTATTCGGAAAGACCGGGCACCCCGGCGGCCCGAAAACTGGAGGACGATATACCGGCCGATGTCAAAAAAAGAAGGTTACGGGAAATCATAGACCTACAACAAAAGCACGGTCTGTATCGTACGCAACAACATCTTGGAAAAGTAGAAGAAGTTTTGATTGAAGGACTTTCTAAAAAATCAGAAGCCCATTGGATTGGGCGCAACTCGCAAAACACCGTAGTGGTCTTTCCAAAAGAACAGTATCAGAAAGGTGACTTTGTTAACATAAAAATCAATGACTGCACCTCCGCCACTCTTATTGGTGAAGCAGTCGGATTTTCAAAGAACAACTAGTGCATGGAAAGTGTTCAATCCATAAAGCAGCGTTTTGAACTTATTGGAAACGATGTCAAACTGAATCGCGCCCTGGAAAAAGCCATTCAAGTGGCCCCGACGGATATTTCCGTATTGGTTACTGGTGAAAGTGGTGTCGGTAAAGAATCCATTCCAAAAATCATTCATGCGCTGTCGCATCGCAAGCACGCAAAATACATTGCCGTAAACTGCGGTGCCATACCCGAAGGCACCATTGACAGTGAACTTTTCGGGCACGAAAAAGGTGCTTTTACTGGGGCAACCCAAACCCGAAGCGGCTACTTCGAAGTAGCAGATGGCGGCACCATCTTTTTGGATGAAGTGGGTGAAGTTCCGCTGACCACTCAAGTGCGTTGACTTCGTGGTTTGTAAAATGGGGAATTCTTATAAGTAGGAAGCTCGCAAGTACAGATTAC
>ERZ1740060.872-NODE-872-length-12422-cov-5.073179_pt1 | contig 12422 bp, 11 predicted proteins | sample MGYA00581743_ERZ1740060 | MGnify/ENA primary metagenome ERZ1740060 (study PRJEB43018, sample SAMN04849235) | marine metagenome | isolation source: floating plastic debris | place: Pacific Ocean | collected 2008-08-27 | study: EMG produced TPA metagenomics assembly...
CCGAGGCCGCCATGGAAAAGGCTGAAAGGAAGGGGATTGATACCGGCATACGGGTCCAGCATCCCACCTTGCCCGATATCGAGATGCCTGTTTGGGTAGGGAACTTCGTCTTGATGGAGTACGGCACTGGCGCTGTTTACGGCTGTCCTGCCCATGATCAGCGCGATCTGGATTTTGCCAAGACATATGATCTTGAAGTCAGGCACGCCTTTTACATGCCGGGCGAGGTGGTCGAGGTGACGGATACTGCCTTGGTGCCGCCCAAGACTGACAAGGTTTCATATGTTGAGCACTTTGCCGGTATTGGTGAGTGTTCGAGCCTCGACGGGATTGATGCGTCAATTGACTACTTTGAGAAGCACAATCAGGGCCGGGGTCAGGTCAAGTACCGGCTTCGGGACTGGGGCTTGTCGCGCCAGCGCTACTGGGGCTGTCCGATCCCGGTCGTTTATTGCGATACCTGCGGTGTGGTGCCTGAGAAAAAGGAAAACCTGCCGATCGAGCTGCCCTATGACGAGGGCAACAAACCGATCGATTTCTCCCAACCGGGTAATCCGCTCGACCGGCATCCCACGTGGCGCAACTGCGAGTGTCCGTCCTGCGGCGGTCCGGCGCGACGGGAAACCGACACAATGGATACGTTCGTTGATAGCTCGTGGTACTATGCCCGCTTCACCGCACCCCGGGCCGAGACGCCAACAGTGGCGGAGGATGCGGCATACTGGATGAATGTGGACCAGTATATCGGTGGAATCGAACACGCGATTCTGCATTTGCTCTATTCGCGCTTTTTCGCACGGGCCATGCATATCTGCGGTCATTTGCCCGAGACGGCGACAGAGCCCTTTGATGCGCTTTTCACCCAGGGCATGGTGACGCATGAAATCTACATGACCCGGGATGAAAACGACCGGCCTGTCTACCACTTGCCGGAAGATATCCATTGGACCGAATCCGGTGCGCGGCTGGGCGCGGATGGCCCGGTCGTCGAGGTTGTTCCATCGGCCAAGATGTCGAAGTCCAAGAAAAACGTGGTCGACCCGGTCAACATCGTGTCCGCCTATGGTGCGGATACCGCGCGGTGGTTCGTTCTTTCCGATAGCCCGCCGGAGCGTGATGTCGAGTGGACGGCGTCGGGCGCTGAAGCGGCCTTCAGACATCTGTCGCGGGTGCATCGTCTGGTGATCGACATAGCATCTTCTGACACGGCGGTGGCACCGGAGGCTGATCTGGCGCTCCTTCGCGAGATGCACAAGACGATTCACGAGGTGACCGGCGGGATCGAAAGCTTTGGCTTCAATGCCGCTATCGCAAAGCTTTATGCCTTCACCACCACGCTTGCGAAATCCAAAGCCGGCTCCGCAGCCAGAAAGCAAGCTGCGGCGACCTTGGCACAGCTTATGTCGCCGATGACCCCGCATCTGGCCGAAGAGCTGTGGCAGTTGCTCGGGCAGTCAGGTCTTGTGACAACGACGAATTGGCCGGTAGCTGATCCGGCCATGCTGGTCGATGATACGATCACGTTGCCAATCCAGATCAATGGCAAGCGTCGGGCCGAGATCGCCGTGCCAAAGGATATGGAGAAAGCAGAGGTCGAGAAGGCTGCGCTGACCCACGATGCGGTGATCCGCTCTCTGGACGGGGCCGCGCCGAAGAAGGTCATCGTGGTGCCGGGGAGGATCGTGAATGTTGTTGTGTAACCGGCGTCTCATCATCCTCGGCGGCGCCTCGGCTCTTGCCGGGTGCGGCTTTGAACCCGCCTACGGAACCGGAGGATCGGCCAGTAAGTTGCAGGGCAGGGTGCGGGTCGATGATCCCGTCGGACGGCCGGCCTATCTGCTGACCCGCGAGATCGAAGAACGCCTGGGCGCGGGTCCGTCGCTGGAAAATGGCGGCGCCTATGGCCTGAGTTACGCCATCACGGTTGACGAAGCGCCGCTTGCAATTCTGTCCAACAATACCGCAACGCGGTTCAACGTGACCGGATCCGTAACCTACGCGCTGCGCGATCTCGAAAGCACAGCCGTTCTCGTGTCGGGTCAGGAGAGGAATTTCACCAGCTACTCCGCCTCGGGCACGCCGGTGGCAACCCAGGCAGCCGCTCGTGACGCGGAAGAACGACTTATGGTGACCCTCGCCGATCAGATCATTACCCGCCTGATCGCCGAATCCGGCAACCTTCCCATATGAAACTGTCCCCGCGGGATGCTCCTGCTTACTTCGCCCGACCGGACCCGGCTAAAGCCGGTCTTCTGATCCATGGCGCGGATGCCATGCGGGTTGCGCTGCGGCGACAGGAAGTGATCGCGGCGCTTCTTGGGCCGAACGGCGAGGAAGAGATGCGTCTCACCCGACTGTCCGGCGGGGATCTGCGCCGTGATCCCGCCGCGCTCGTCGATGCGATGCGGGCGCGTGGTTTTTTTCCGGGTCTGCGGGTGGTGTTTCTGGATGAGGCAAACGAGGCTCACGTGCCTGCGATTTCCACGGCCCTTTCCGAGTGGCAGGCTGAGGATGCCCGGCTTGTCGTGACGGCCGCCGCTCTGCGCGCCACGTCGAAGCTTCGTAAACTCTTTGAAAGCCAGTCTGATGTTCTGGCGGCCGCCATCTATGACGATCCTCCGTCGCGTTCTGAAATAGAGGCTATCCTGGGCAAGGCTGGTCTTGGCGCGGTGAGCGGTGAGGCGATGCGCGATCTGTCTGATCTGGCCGCCGCTCTCGATCCGGGCGATTTTCGACAGAACATCGAAAAACTTGCCCTTTACAAACTTGGCGATACCGCGCCCGTGACGCCTGAAGACATCGCCGCGTGCGGGCCGGTGTCCACAGAGGCGGCACTTGATGATGTGCTTAATCTCGTGGCAGAAGCGCGGTGTGGCGAGATCGGACCCGTCATGAAACGATTGCGCGCCCAAGGGGTCCAGCCGGTGACATTGTGTATGGCGGCCGGTCGGCACTTCAGGGCGCTCTACACTGTTGCCAGTGACCCGGACGGCCCGGCGCAGGGCCTGTCCCGTATGCGACCGCCGGTTTTCGGGCCGCGCAGGGACCGGATGTTGCGTCAGGCCAAAAGATGGCAGGTTGACAGGCTTCAAACCGCTCTGAGCGTTCTGACCGATGCGGATCTTAGGTTGCGATCCGCCGCACAAACCGCGCCGGGTATGGCCTTGGTCGAACGGGCACTCATCCGTATTGCCGTCATGACGGCGAGGGACTAGACTCAGGACCCACAAAAAAGCGCTCAGACCTCAACGGCGGTTTCCAACGGCAGTGGACGCTCGGAACAGTACATCTATGACCGGGTCGCGGACAAAGCTGTCGTTCACTTTTGCCGACAAGGTGGTTACTGTCGAGCGATGTCGATTAACAAACCGCTTCAAGACGAGTCTCGCGCAGCCATCAAGTGTATCTGCCAGAGAATGATTAGCGGTGAGGTCAGTTTTGTCGAGGGTACACGTCAGGTGTTAGACTGCGCGGAAAACGCGCGACTTGAACAGGATGATGCAGACCTGATTGTTTTTGTGGGAGTTGCGAGCGAGACGGACGAAGTACCTGGTCAAGAGCAACTGAAGATTTGGAACAAAATTGCTGCGGCAAAAAACGCCGCAAAATGGGCAGAGTTAGAAAGGTGGGCTAGAGACTACGGGTCCACCGCCTGTAGAAACTTTGTTTCAAGGTTTTGAGCGATAACTGACTAATTTGAAGAGCGATACTCTTGGTAACTGTGGGCTCTCTTCCGTCATCCGATGATTTTTGTCGGATGACGGGCTCTCCGTGTTGAACGGACATTGAGATGACAGATTCCATTCGTATCTGCATCGTGATTCAAAGGCAGCAGGGACTTGGCGAGACCGGGGCGCGACGGCGAAACCATCATGATCGACAGCACTCGTCTGAAAGCACAACCAACAGCAGCAAGCCTTTCAAAAGGGGCTCGGACACGCGCCATTCGGCGCGCCTTGCCACTTCGACCCCACCGGGTCGTGGGCCTCTCGATCAACTGCGCGTTTTTCTTAATGGAAGTAAGGGCTTGCGTCTCAGTTCGTGAGCCGCCAGATTGCGGTCAACGGGACGGAGAAAAGACAATGTACGAAGTGATCGGCAGCAGCGCGAGCCGGGCCTTTCGCGTGCTCTGGATGCTGGAAGAGCTGAATATCCCCTACACTCATGTGCCCGCAACGCCTCAAAGCCCGGAGGCGCGTGCAGTCAATCCATCCGGCAAAGTGCCTGTGCTGCGCCAGAATGGTGGGTACATTTCCGATTCTCTGGCGATCATGGCCTATCTCGGGGACAGTACGGACGATTTGACGTTTCCCGCTGGTAGCTTTGAACGCGCGCGGCAGGATGCCCTGACCTACCGCATCTCTGACGAACTGGACAGCGCGCTCTGGGTGGCGGCGCGCCACAGCTTCGTTCTGCCCAAGGAAATGCGTGTGCCCGAGGTCAAGGTCACTCTTCGCTGGGAATATGAACGAAATCTCGGATTTCTCGCAGAAGAACTCAAAGGACCGTACCTGATGGGAGAGAAGATGACGGTGCCGGACATTGTCTTGACCCATTGCCTGCGCTGGGCGCGCAATGCGCGCTTCCCCGAACCGCCAGCATCTTTGAACAATTTCCTCAAAGAAATGGAAGCCCGCCCGGCCCTGCAGCGGGCCGCTGAGTTGCCCTGATTCAATCGCGGAACCCGCGGCGGCTATCGGGAGACGTTTCAGCAGATACGGTCGATCCATCCGGCCGCCGCCTGTCCGGCCCAGCGACCAGTGGCCAGCGAGGCGGTGATCAGGTAACCGCCTGTCGGGGCCTCCCAGTCCAGCATTTCACCCGCTGCAAAGACACCGGGCCGATCCAGAACCATAAGAGTGTCATCCAGAGCGTCAAAGCGTAGCCCACCGGCCACGGATATCGCCTCGTCAAGCGGTCGCATGCCCTGCACCGGGACGGGCAGATTTTTGATGATTGGCGCGATATCCTGAGGCAAAGGGCGGGCGCATTCCATCAAAAGCGTGCGGGCCAGCGGACCGAGCTTCAGGGTCTTGCGCAAATGATTGGCAAGGCTCGTTTTGCCGCGCGGACGATCCAGACGTGCCCGAACCGTGTCGGCGCTCAGGTCTGGGCAAAGATCGATCATCAGCGTGGCACCGTCCCGCAAAGCCGGGGACAACGGGTAAACGCCGCCGCCTTCGATCCCAGTGGCAGTGATCACCACCTCACCGCGACTGCGGCGTCCATCAGCCTCAAGCGCGATGCCTTTCAACGCTTTGCCGAAATGCGGTTGCATATGGGCGCTCCAGACCACGTTGATCCCGACATTCGCAGGCTGGAAAGGCGCGGTTTGTGTGTCAGGGAAGTGCGCGGCCCAGCTTCCGTCGGAGCCCAGACGCGCCCAGCTTGCCCCGCCACAAGCCAGCACCATCGCTTGCGCATCCACGACGCATGGCCCGCCCGGCGTGTCAAAGCGAGCGCGACCCTTCTCCCATCCTGTCCAACGCCAGTTGCGTTCGAGATCGACGCCCCGGGATTGCAGCCGTGCCAGCCAGGCGCGCAGCAGGGGCGAGGCTTTCATCGCCTTGGGAAAGACGCGTCCGGTGGAGCCTGTGAACAAGGGTTGATCCAGTGCTTTGGCCCAGGCCATCACGTCGTCCGGCCCAAAGTCATCGAGCATCGGCTTCAAGGCATCCGAGGCTGATCCGAATGCGGCTAGGCAGGCCTCGTAGGGTTCGGCTTTGGTCAGGTTCAATCCGGACTTGCCTGCCATCAGAAACTTTCGCGCTGGCGAGGGTTTGGCCTCTGCAATCAGTACCTTGTGGCCCGCAGCCGACAGAACGTCCGCCGCCATCAAACCGGCAGGGCCCGCGCCGACCACCAACGCTGTGACGTGACGTTCCATCACGGTGGGGCCGGATGCTTTGACGCTCATGCCAGAGGTATCTCGGCACTATCTGGCAGGTCATGTCTGACCAGAGTGAACCGATTTGCCCGCTTTGCGACCGGCCGATACCGCCGGACGTTCATCAGAGCTTGCACCACCTCGTGCCCAAGCTCAAAGGTGGCAAGGGTGGCCCGACCGTGCTGCTGCATCAGATTTGCCACAACGAGATTCACGCCACGTTGACGGAGGCCGAATTGGCGCGCGACTATGCCAGTATTGAGGCTTTGAAAGAACATCCACGGCTTGCCAAGTTCATTCTTTGGGTGACGAAACGCCCGCCCGGGTTCTTGTCGCGCACGCCGGGGCGCCGCCGCAAGCGTTAGGGTCACATTGTTCCCCGGAACATCGCCTTGATGGCACATGCGTGATCTGGTGTGGCGCTCATGTCATCGGCCGCCAGCGCGCTGGCTTCATCGTTCAGAGCAGCACTTGTCGTGATCCGGTCCACCAGACCCCAGTCGAGAGCCGTTCTGGCATCGATTTTCTGTCCGGCCATCAGGATCATCTTGGCCCGTGACGGCCCGATCAGTCTGGCCAGTCGGCCCGGATCGGAGGGTTGCGGCAGAAAGCCCCGCGCCATCACCGGGTAGAAAAAATTGGCCTCCGGTACGCTAAGGCGCAGATCGCAGGCCAGCACCATGCCCATCGCGCCACCGGCGACTGTTCCGTTGAGGGCCGCAATGCTCAATCCTGGCAGATCCGTCAGAGCGCCAGACAATCGTTCCCAGACCGGGTCCAGTTGGAGCCCAGTCTTGGCCTCTTCCAGATCCATCCCCGCGGAAAAAACGCGACCGGTCCCCGACAGGATCAGCACCCGTGCGGTTTGCGCGTCCTCGGCGATATCGGCAAGCTTTGTGAGCATCTCCCTCGTCAGTGAACCCGCCTTCTCCGGGCGTTCGATCCGGACCCACCAGATCCCATCGTCGCTTTTGTCCAGCGCGATCAAATCAGACCCACCTGTCGCCTGATATCCTCGTTGCGCAGGCTGATATCCTGTCCCAACCACTCATCGGCCTCTGCTCCGCACATCCAGATCAGCGCCCGTGCAGGCCAGTCCGGTGGGACATGGTCGGACCAGTCCAACTGGCTGACAGGGTTTACACCGCTGGCCTTGATCTCGCGCTGCATCTGGGTGGCGACAGTGCCCGGGGAAAGCCCCAAAACCCGGATACCATGGCTGCGCATTTCCTTATCGGCGGCGCGCGTCAGCATCAAAGCTCCTGCCTTGGAGGCGCAGTAGTGGCTCCAGCCTTCCAGCGCGCTCGTGGCCGCGCCGGAACTGATCGTGATGATCGTGCCACCACCAGCGTCGCGCATGACAGGCAGGGCGGCGCGCATCCCGTGAAAGACACCTTTGAGATTGATGTCGATGACGTGCCCCCAAGCGTCTGGATCCGCGTCCTCCAGTCGTGCCACTGGTTCGATGACACCTGCATTCCCGATCAGGACGTCGAGCCCCCCGAACTGGTCGCACGCGGTCTTTACCGCGGTCTCCAGATCACCAAAGCGCGCCACGTCGCAGGCAATACCAAGCGCGTTCGGGCCAATCTCTTCCGCCAGCGCTTCCACGCGGTCGCGACTGCGCGCTGCGAGCACCACATTGGCACCGGCCCGGGCAAAATGCCGCGCGGCGGCTTCACCGATACCCCGGCTCGCGCCAGTGATCAGGATGGTTTTGTCCTTCAGCACGTTGCTTTCCTTCTTTTCAGGTTCGACCCCCTGCTAAACGGTGCCAGCGCGGTGGTCCAGTCTCTGCGCGCCTGCCGGGGGATCGGGCCTTGACGCTGCCGATGCAAGCACGCAGGCTGCGCGCCAACGGTTGCACATCGAAAGGACTATCCATGGCGCGCATTTTCATGACGGGGACAACCACCCTGGCGCTTTCCACATCGGCTGTCCTGATGGCCAGCGCCGCACAGGCCGATCTGTCGGCTGCGGATGTCTGGGCCGATTGGCAAGGCTATCTGGCGAGCTCCGGATATGGCGTGACAGCGACAGAGGCCCAATCGGGTCGCACGCTCAACGTGAGCGGCATTACCTTGTCGATGGAACTTCCTGAAGGCGAGGGTGATTTTACCGTTGAACTCGGCAATCTCGACTTCACGGAAAACAGCGATGGTACCGTGTCCGTCATTGTACCGGAGGTGCTGCCCATGCAGTTTTCGGGGCAAACGCCCGAAGACGGCGAGATAGATGTGCAGATGGAATACACCTCCAGCGGGTTTGAAATGATCGCGTCGGGAGAACCTGATGATCTGCTCTACAATTACAGCGCAGACACGGTCGGTTTTAGCATAAGCGAGATCGAGGCGGACGGCGAGACGATCGATATCGGAACGATGGCGTTTGCCTTGGGCAATGTCGTTGGCGTGACAGAAATGAAGACCGGCGAACTGCGCAACTCCATTCAGCGACTGGCCAGCGAAACGGTGTCCTATACGGTTGACGTCACCGACCCCGAGGAGGGCGGCACATTCTTTTTGCAGACAGACCTCTCCGGGCTCGATGTGACTGCCACGGGTTCTGCGCCGGTGGCCGTCGATATGACGGACATGGCGAAGGCGATAGAGGCGGGTTTTGCAGGCGCTGCGAACTTCAATTTTGCCAGCGGCAAGTCGCAGATCCGGATTGAGGACGACGAACAGACGATCAACGCCGACACCAGCTCAAACGGCGGGAGCTATGACGTCAAACTTGGCGAAGACGGGTTGAGCTACGCAATCGCCGTTACGGGAATGCAGCTTTTTTCCCAAGGCGGCGAGATACCTGTCCCCGTTGAAATGGCGTTCGGCGAGGCCGGCGTCAATCTGACCATGCCTCTGGCCCAAAGCGACGAGGAACAGGACTTTGCCTTTGGTCTGACGCTGGGAGACTTCACAGTATCGGATCTGCTTTGGGGATTGTTTGATCCAACAGGTCAGTTGCCACGTGATCCGGCGACGATTGCTCTTGATCTGTCTGGAAAAGCGCGTGTTTTTCTTGACCTGCTTGACCCGGATCAGATGGTCGCCCTGGAAGATGAGGGCGCAGTACCGGGTGAGTTGAACTCGGTCTCGCTCAACACCCTGAAGCTTAGCCTCGCGGGCGCGGAGCTGACCGGCGAGGGGTCATTTGTTTTTGACAATGAGAATCTGGAGACTTTCGGAGGAATGCCGGCGCCTGATGGGGCTGTCGATCTGTCTCTGGTGGGGGGGAACGGTCTGCTCGACAAACTGATCGGCATGGGACTTGTGCCCGAGGATCAGGCCATGGGCGTCCGAATGATGATGGGGCTTTTTGCCGTGCCGGGCGAGGGTGAGGACACTCTGACCTCCAAGATAGAAGTCAGGCCGGACGGACAGGTGCTCGCCAACGGCCAGCGGCTCCGCTAGGCGCATTTTCTATCGCGCTACACTTGCGGGGAAGGACGGTGCGGTCTACCTGTGCCACCGCACTCAGCCTTTCCGGATCCCCGTCTTATGACCCAGTTGCTCCACGATTTATGCCATGCGCTGTTGCAGGCTGCCAAAGCGGCGGGAGCGGATGCAGCAGACGCAATGGCCGTAGAGGGTCAGTCGCAAGTCATTGACGTGCGCGCAGGCGCGCTGGAACAGGCAGAGCGCGCTGAAGGCACCGATATTGGTCTGCGGGTTATCCTGGGGACACGTCAGGCTTGTGTCTCCGCGTCTGATACCAAATCTGACACGATCCGAATCCTGGCTGAACGTGCGGTAGCTATGGCGCGTGAAGCGCCCGAAGATCCCTCGGTCGGTTTGGCAGAGCCCGGCGATCTGGCGGTTGACCGGCACGCAGATGAATTGGAACTGGCTGATCCTGCGTCGCCACCGACGGCGGAGGCGCTTCAGGTCCTTGCGCTGGAGGCCGAGGCTGCGGCACTTGCCGTCGAAGGGGTCAGTCAGGTGTCCGGCGCGTCAGCGACATGGTCCGATCGTTCCATCCAAATGGCGGCCAGCAATGGGTTTTCCGGTGGATACCGGCGCACAATGTCCGGGATCAGCTGCGTGGCCATCGCCGGTAGCGGCACCGACATGCAGCGTGACTACGATGGCGATGGGCGCACGTTCGCGACGGATATGCGCTCTGCGCGCGATATCGGCCGGACTGCAGGCGAGCGAACGGTCGCCATGATGGGGGCGCGTAAACCGCCGACCGGCATCTATCCGGTTCTGTATGACGAGCGTGTATCGGGCGGTCTGATCGGTCATCTTCTGGCGGCTGCAAATGGCGGCGCCGTAGCCCGCGGCGCGTCCTGGCTATTGGATAAACTGGAGACACAGGTTCTGCCTGCGGAGCTGTCCATCATTGAAAATCCGCACCGTGCACGGGTCAGCGGTTCTCGATTGTTTGATGCCGAGGGTTTGCCAACAAAACAACGCGCCCTTGTAGAGAATGGGGTGCTGAAGGGTTGGGTGCTCGATCTGGCGAATGCCCGAAAGCTTGATATGACGCCGACCGCAAATGCCCGTCGGGGTACATCTGCGCCGCCTTCTCCCGGTGTCAGCAATATAGAGCTCACACCCGGCCGTCAGACCCGTGATGAGTTGCTGGCGGATATGGGGACAGGTCTTTTGGTGACCTCGCTTATCGGTGCCACGATCAACCCCAATACCGGTGATTACTCGCGCGGGGCGTCCGGCTTTTGGGTGGAGAATGGTGAAATCACCTACCCGGTCAACGAATGCACCATCGCGGGATCTCTGCCCGAGATGCTGCGCGGCCTTACGCCGGCCAATGATGCCCGTCCATGGCTCAGCCGTGTTGTGCCGTCGCTTCGCGTAGAAGGGATGACGATTGCCGGCGACTGATTTGCCCCTGCTGATCGAGGCTGTGACCGAAGCAGGCAAGATTGCGCGACGGTTTGCCGGTCGCGAGGTTAAGGTGTGGGAAAAGGCCGATGATGCCGGTCCTGTCACCGAGGCGGATCTTGCAGTGAATGAAGCACTGGAAGCGTATTTGTGCCGCCGGCGGTCCGATTACGGATGGCTGTCTGAGGAGTCCGAAGACGGTGCCGACCGGCTTGAGCGAGAGACAGTGTTCATTGTCGATCCGATCGACGGGACACGCAATTTTATCGAAGGGGGGCGCACCTGGGCTCACGTGGCCGCGGTGGTCCGACGGGGCCAGGTGACGGCGGCCGTCATCTATCTGCCGTTGCGCGACAAACTCTACTCTGCGGCGCTCGGTGAGGGCGCCCGTTTGAACGGCCGCCCGATCACGACGGCGGACCGCACGGAATTGACCGGTGCCGAGCTTCTGGCCTCAAAGAGCAGCCTCGCATCAAAGAACTGGCGCAAGGCGGCTCCTGACGTGACCCTGAGCTTCCGCCCCTCTTTGGCCTATCGGCAAAGCCTCGTTGCAGAGGGTCGGTTCGATGCGATGCTGACCCTGAGAAAGACCTGGGAATGGGATGTTGCAGCCGGTGACCTGATCCTTCGGGAATCCGGCGCCGTTGTCACTGATCGAAAGGGGCAACCGCTCATGTTCAACAATCGCACCCCGCAGGTCGACGGGGTCGTCGCGGCCAATGCGAGCTTGCACGGTATCCTCACCGGCGCGCTTGCGGACTGAACCGCTTTTCTATCAGGTGAGCCGGGCGTAACTCCGGGACGGCCAGACATGCCCAGATCAGAAAACCTGCTCGCTGCCCTGACCATGATGGCGTCCATGGCCTTTTTCGTGGTGAACGACACGGCGATGAAGATGATGGCGGGCGATGTCCCTCTTTTTCAGCTTCTGATGCTGCGTGGTGCGATCACGTCTCTCCTGGTGGCTGTTCTGGCCTGGCGCATGGGGGCGTTCCGGGCACGACCCACCGGGCGGGACTGGCGGCTTATTTCTCTGCGCACCGGGGCGGAAATCGGGGCCACGGTTTGTTTTCTGACGGCGCTGTTCAACATGCCCATTGCCAATGTGACGGCGATTATACAGGTCCTGCCCCTTACGGTGACCTTGGGCGCTGCTCTTATCTTTGGTGAAACGGTGGGATGGCGGCGCCTTCTGGCCATCGCGATTGGTTTTGTGGGCGTGATGTTAATCGTTCGTCCCTGGAGCGAGGCGAATACCATCTGGTCGGTCTATGCCCTGTTGGCGGTGCTATGCATTACAGTGCGTGATCTCTCGACCCGGCGCCTGTCGGCCGCGACGCCGTCGCTATTTGTGACCTTCGTGACGTCCTTTGCCATCATGACCGTTTTTGGGCTTTTGCAGATAGGAGAGCCGTTCACACCGATGAGTATTCGAGAGGTGTCGCTGGTCACATTTGCAGCTATCTGCATTATCGGTGCCTACCTTTTTTCGATCATGGTCATGCGCATCGGCGAGATCAGTTTTTCGGCGCCCTTCCGCTTTACATCCCTGCTCTGGGCTTTGTTGCTGGGGTGGGTGGTATTCGGAGACTGGCCTGAACCGTCGGTTCTGGTCGGGGCAGGGGTTGTCGTCGGGAGCGGGCTTGTTATGCTCTGTCGCGAAGCGCGGCTTGCCCGGCCAGCGATGC
>ERZ1740060.873-NODE-873-length-12397-cov-25.935100_pt1 | contig 12397 bp, 8 predicted proteins | sample MGYA00581743_ERZ1740060 | MGnify/ENA primary metagenome ERZ1740060 (study PRJEB43018, sample SAMN04849235) | marine metagenome | isolation source: floating plastic debris | place: Pacific Ocean | collected 2008-08-27 | study: EMG produced TPA metagenomics assembly...
CCTAATTAGCTGGCATTTTCCTGCCACGGCTGCATAGTTGACCCGGTAGAGCCGACAAACACTCGAATTGGTCATCACCGTATCTACAGTCTCTCTTTCCTACCAGTAGCAAGTTTGATCTTGATGGTGCTCCAATACTACACTCGGATTCCATCGATGAACCTTACGCACTTAAAGCTTATAACGTTGGAGAGCCATCTTTTCTTCACCCCAGTTCGACCTGTATAAACAATGTCAATCATGAATTTCCTAAATTACATAAGGATGGTGATGAATTTGTCTGGGGAGATCCTGATGGGAGATTCACCGGTGGAAAAAGTATAGACAATGGAAAGATTAAGGGAAGTTCACCGGGCTATATTGGTGGTAGCCTTAGTGATTCAAGCTTACAAAAATATTTCGATAATTCTGGGGAGTTTCTTAAAAAGGTAGGTTTTGACTTCTCTTCTGCTGCCCAGCCTAATGTGGTGGCAAAAGAATTTAGCTTCACTATTGATCGCGTTCAATCGTTTGACGTTGACGGGTTGGATGGTGGTGCCAAAAATGGAAGAGCCGATTTTTATGCTGTTGTAGAAATCGATGATGTTTGGCAGAACATTGACTCTGATATAGAAGAGCAAATTGGAAAAGATGTAACAGCTCCAAATTCTTCACAAGATTCAGAATCTTCTGGTGCTCCTGTGCCAGGAATATCTCATTCATATCGAGATATTCCTCTACTTGGTCCTGTAAGACAAATGTCAACAGACACTCAGCAAGAAGAACTTGAAAGAGTAGATAATGAGACCATCGTAAATCTTGGTGTTTCTCCAGACTGGTTGTTTGAACATACTACAGAAGGTAGAAGAGATGTCTACCTAGATATTTCGATTTTTGAGAATGATTCTCGCAATGATGATCAAGGTGATATTAATGCTCGTGTAGGAGGTGAAAAAGGTATAAGTCTTCTATATAATCGCGTTACTGGCTCGCTGAGAGAATACTTCTCTGGCTCATTTATAAGTCCGCTCAAAGACCTAAATTCAATTGAAGTATACGATCGAAACACGAATAGAAAAATCCTTTTCGATCCAAAATCTCCATTTAATGAAGTCAATGGTAATCAGTTCTTCTTTATAGGTGAATATAAAGGTTCTGAGGGGAACAAGAATAATCCAACTAATACTGACAGAGTAGGAGTCTGGATAACTCTACAACCACCTGAGTTGGCGAAGAATGATGGTGAAGGAAATCTGAACTTATCTTTTGAACTAACTAGTTCAGAGGATGGCAGTGCCAAGGATGACTTCTTAATCAAACATGTTGGTGGTGTTGCTGGAAACGAAATAATCGATCTTCATTCTAATAGCTTTATTACTCAACACGGAATAGACCCATTCAGGCTCATCCGAGGTTTTGCTGGCGATGGAGACGATACAGTTATACTCGATGACGTCAAAACATCAGCTTACTTAAGTGGTGGTAAAGGCAATGGTCATCTTGAAATTATCAACTCGTCAAATGGAGTACAAAGTTCTACTTTGATTGGAAACGAAGGAGATGACCTCGTTAGAGGCGGATCTGGGAACGACAATATTTATGGTGGTAGTGATAACGATGTTTTATTTGGGGGCTCAGGAAGTGGTTTCCTAACTGGCGATCAAGGCAGTGACACTATTGATGGTGATAGTGGTGATGATGTTATTGACGGCGGTTCAGGGAAAGACAAAATTGATGCTGGTGCAGGGGAAGATACTGTTGGTGGTGGTAGTGATTCTGACCTGATTTGGGGCGGCGACGGAGATGACCTGCTTTTAGGAGATTCTTCTCCCGAATCTTTTAGCGACATTACCATTGCCGTTGCTAATGAAGCTGCTGGTGATGTCATCCTAGGAGGTGCTGGGAACGACACGGTATTAGGTGAATGGGGAGACGATGAGATTGATGGTGGTGCCGGAGATGATTTTCTGCTAGGAGGAGTTGGTGACGACACCATCAACGGTGGAGCAGGCAACGACACGCTAGAAGGCAACGACGGTGATGACTTTCTAGATGGTGGCACCGGCACTGACGAGATGTCTGGGTATCTGGGGAACGACACCTTTGTCGTTGATAATGACCATGACGTCGTGGTTGAAGCCTTGGAGGAAGGCACCGATACTGTCCGTTCCTCGATTACCTACACCCTGGGCGAACACCTAGAGAACCTTATCCTCATCGGCGATGAAACGCTTCATGGGATAGGCAATGAACTTGATAACGAGATGCAAGGCAACAGTGCCGCTAACCAGCTGCAAGGGCTGGTGGGGAATGATGTCATGTATGGCAAAGGTGGTAATGACACCCTAGAGGGCGGCATTGGAGACGATATTCTCTCGGGAGGAACCGGAGCGGATCACCATGATGGCGGTGCGGGATTTGACCTAGCCAGTTATGCCGATGCGACAGGTGAGGTCATTGTAAATCTAGACTATGGCCGGGGAGCCTTTGGAGAAGCCCAAGGTGATACCTATGACGAATCCATCGAAGGAGCGATTCTCTCGAAATTTGACGACCGAGGTGTTGGGAACAATGAAGCCAATATCTTCTTTGGCGGGGGTGGCCAAGATTTCCTCGATGGTCGCGATGGTGAAGATGCCTTGTGGGGAGAAGCCGGAGCCGATGTTCTAGACGGCGGTGCAGGCGATGACACGTTGAATGGCGGCGAAGATAACGACTTTCTAAACGGTGCTGAGGGAAATGATGAGTTGCTGGGTGGTCAAGGTGATGACTACCTGGATGGCGGCAGTGGCAAAGATACTTTGCAAGGGGGGCAAGGCCAAGACTGGATAGAAGCTGGAACTGGCGATGACGTCATCGAAGGAAATGCTGGCAACGATGCTCTGGTTGGCGGTGGGGGGAACGATCACTTCATCATTCGCCAGGGTGACAACACCAACACCATTCTCGATTTTGGCGGCATTGATACGGGCACGAACCCAACCGAGGCAACCCTAGCCGAAGCCGACATCTTGCAGTTTGAAGGTGCCGATCTCACCGCTCGCAACATGCTGCTAAGCCAGATTGGTGAGGATCTAGTGATTGCCTTCGAGGGGGTGGCTGACACCACTGTTGTCTTAGAGAATTTCGCCCTAGAAAACCTGGACAATATTGGTTGGGGGCCTGGCACAACGAGCCCCATAGGCAATGTGTTCCTGTTCCCGAATGCACCCACTACGGATGAAGACTTCAGTCAGTTTGAGGATGTTTTTGATGTCTCTGATGCTGATAAGAGCAGCATAGAAGCTTTCAATCTTAATTCCGTCACGTTCTGCAATGACCTGGACAATGAGGCGAGTGGGTTCGATGACTCGGATGACGTGATTAATGGATTGGGGGGAGCTGATCGCCTTAAGGGCCTGAGTGGTGATGACTTACTGCGGGGCGGCGACGGTGACGATTGGCTTATCGGTGGTGAAGGAAATGATGAGCTGCAAGGTAATGCAGGAGCAGATACCTTCGTCTTCCAGTCTCAAAATCAAGGTCTGGATACTCTGACGGACTTTAATGCGGCTGAGGGTGACCAAATTCAACTCGTAGCCACTGGCTTTGATGCGGATCTGGACCTGGGCATTCTCAGTGCTGACTACTTTGCCGTTGGGGCGGCCGCTGATACAAATGACCGATTCACCTTCGATGCATCCACTGGCATCTTGGCCTTTGATGCGGATGGTTCGGGAGCTGGCAGTGCAGTACAAATTGCCAGCCTCGGCAGTGGCGCCACCTTATCTCACACCGACCTGATGGTGGTCTAACTGGTAGGTGATCGCCAGCTGAGATAACTCGATCCGAGCAGTTGCGGCTCTTCTGGGAACAGAGATCGCTTTGCGATGGCACTCCTGCCAGTTCAAAGAGTCTTTCTCGTGAAAAATTGTTAATTCTGCGTAAAAGTGCCGACAACTTTTTGAGAGGTCAGTGTGACAAGTAGTTAGGCCGACCAGGTATCCACGCAATTGTTTTAGGGAATATTACCAATGATACGAATACGATGCTTGAGATTTTCGCTCGCTTTAGCTAGCAGTGTGCGGCTATTGACGCTCGCCTATGACGCTGCCGATGCAGCAACGATCTTCAACGATGAATCAGCTTTTCTAAATACGGTTGAAGATCTGGAGTTTGAGAGCTTTGAATCTCCGTTTGATTTTGCCCCAACGCGCTCAATTGCATTTCCCTTATTGCGGGTGGAAGTGCCAGACCTAAGTACAGGACAAAAGTTTTAATGTGTGGCGAAAGTCATCTTCAAAGAGTGATGAGGGATTGAGCAGGAGATGCCGAAGATAGTCAAACCCCAAGCGAAACAGATTCTTGGCTCTCCGGCCATGTTTTTTGACCGTAATCGGTCGCAACTGATGTAGAAACAATCTGGTTTTCATGGCCCAGCAAAGCGCCAAAGTCAGCAGTGCAAACAGCTTCCGCAGCCGCTCGGCTTCGGTGAAGTGAGTCGATTCGAGACAAAATCCGCGGGTTTTGAACAAACCAAAAAGAGTCTCAATCCCCCACCGCAAAGCATAGTCGGCCACCAGGTTCTCATCCTGGTGGGGGCCGATAACCACTAACAACTTGCCATCCTCAAGGCGCAGGGCTTCTACCGATACGGGCAAGCCCCAAACCTGACAAGGCCCCTTCAGGCGCTGCGATTCGCCCACCGGCAAGTGAGCAAAGACCACTTTGGCCGCGAGCGCCTTGCCGTTCCGTGCAATCTTGTCAGAAGCCCGAATCCGCCAGCGAAAGGGCATCGCCGGTTCCAGCAGCAGGTAGCGGAGCCAACGCTGTCCGACAAACTCGCGGTCGCCACACAAACAGCGACTCTGCGCGTCGGGGAAGAGTTGGACGAACGCTTCGAGCAGTCTCATGCGCTCATCACTGTTGGAGTTGCCTTTCTTCTTGAGCATCCACCACAGCACGGGAAAAGCGATGCCCTCATGCACAATGCCCAGCGTCAGGATGTTGTAGCAGCGAGTGCCAAACTCCCAAGTCGTGCGGTCAACACTGAGGACCCAGGGCTGGGGAATTTGCATCCAATTCACCACCACCTGAGCGATGTCTGTGTAATCGAGGTCAAAGTGGCGAAAGAACCGTTGGAGACGTTTGTAATGGGACTCGCTCAGCGCCCGCCCCCCAAAGCCCAAGGCTAATTCGCTCAGGTTGACCGTCTTGACTTTGATCAGGGCAAGCAGAAACAACGCCAGAAACGAAAGGCGCGCCCCGTGCCAGTCGAAATGGTCTTGGAGCGTCTTTCTCAATTCGGTATAGTCGGTCATGGGGTTTCTTGTGAATTGTGGTAATTCTGATGAAACCCCACCCTCACCTTCTTTTCAAGCTTTTTGTCCTGTACTGAGGTGCCAGACACCTCTAATGGTTTAAACTTGCGTTCCAGAACAGAAGCCGATGCCGGGATTATTATTGACGGCATGCAAGCCGTCGCTAACCACGTGAGTGGTAGTGATGATTTAACAACATTTTCTGCCACCGATGGCTCAATGCTCAATGCCTTTGGGGTCCACATCATCGATTTCGGAACCGCTAATCTCGGGGCAAACTATTCCCTCATGTTGAAAACTGATACCGGTGACTCTTTTACCATTGCCGAAGTGCCACCAAATCTATCTCCTCAAAATGACATCTTCTTTGGCATCCTTTCAGAGACTCCCTTCAAGAGTGTTTCAGTTTACTCAACCCTGATTCCATCACCTTTGGGGAGCGACTCTATAGTCTTTGATGCGGCTTACGCTAGACCGGTTGCCAAGGCAGATCCTGTGGCTCCGCCTGAGGTGGGTTTTTCGGCCACATCCGTAGTAGCTTTGGGCCTGGGAGTTTTGCTATTGAAAAAACGGCCAAGCGGTTGAGGGCTACCATCGCTGCTATAGCAATCCGCACAAAGGTCTAATCGGTTAAAGTGGTCGAAAGTTTGGAGCACCGCCGATGCCTGCCCCCTATAGTCTTGACCTGCGCCAGAAAGCGATCACCGCGCTGGAAGCGGGGCATTCCAAAGCCGCTGTCAGTCAGTTGATGGGCATTAGTCGGACGACGCTAAGCGATTGGCATCATCGGTATCGCGCTTGCGGTGAGGTCGCCGCCAAACAAGGTTACCAGCAGGGTCATAGTCATAAAATCAGCGACTGGCAGGCGTTTCGCGCTTTTGCCGCGACGCACGGAGATAAGACGCAGGCCGAGATGGCCCAACTGTGGCCCGAAGAGATTAGCGAAGATACGATGGGGCGGGCGCTCAAGCGGATCGGCTTTACGCGAAAAAGCGGGGCGACCCCGCGTCGGTCTCCGGCGCTAGGGAACGCGCACCAAGACAAAGACGTCTCTCTATGCCGAAAGGGCCCCGGAAAAACGCCAAGCCTACGACACTGAGTTAGCGCAATTCGAGGCCCACCAACGGGTTTATCTCGATGAGGCGGGCATCCATGACACGGAAGATTATGCCTATGGTGGGTGCCCCAAAGGCGAGCGCTTTACCGCCGAGCGCCGCGGCAACCGCACCGAACGCGTCAGTGTTATGGCCGCCTGGTATCAGCATCAATTGGTGGCTCCGCTCACCGATGAAGGGTACTGTAACCGCGCCGTCTTCGAAACCTGGTTAGAAGAACAGCTCTTGACAGCGCTGCCCTACGGGAGTGTCATCATTTGTGATAATGCCTCGTTTCACAAAGGCGGGCGCATTGAAGCGCTGATTCAACAGGCCGGCTGTGATCTCTTGTCTCTCCCGCCTTATTCCCCCGATTTGAATCCGATCGAACATCAGTGGTTCGTTTTGAAGCATCGGATGCGAAAACAGATTCAATCCGGCCAACCGTTTCGACAAGTCGTTGACCAAGCCTTCATTAACTGACCAGATCTATCCGCGGATTGCTATAGCCGCAGATTGCGAACTATAGCGTAAAGGCTAACTACTTGAGAGAGAACCGAGTTTTGTCGCGCCTATCCTCAGGCTAACGTTGCCATCTCAATCCTCATGTAGCTGTTGCCAAAATAACCCCGTCGCTCCTCGTACTGAGGCTCGTTCATCGCAGCAGCAAACCTCTCCCAAGTTGCCTTGACCCAGTTATCGGTCTGAATTTGGGAGGAGGTTGAAAGCGACATTGCAGTCATCTCAACGGGTGAGGTCATTTGCTTGCATCTAGATGAATTGCCAGTTGAGCAGGCCTACAACTAGCTGAATACTCAGATTAGCGGCTAGGCAACTGCACCACATCTAAGCGAGAGGTCATCAGTCGATCCATCCAATAAGCGAGAAAAGCTTGATTCGCCGCCTGTTCTTGGGGCTCAGTGGTGTCGGGGGCGTGGGGCAGCAGCCCCTGCAGCGCCGCTGATGTAACGCAAAACATCGACTTTTGAAAGCTTTGGGTAATCTGCACGCGCACGTCTTCATCGCCGCGCAGGCTCTGGCGATAATAGTCAGCCAAATAGTCTGGCAAGAAATGGCGCATATCTTGCATTAGCAGTGTGGGGGGAATGCCGCCCCCGCCGACGGGCACCGGGTCGGCATAGAGGGCGCCATAGGCAAACCGCGACTGCTCGGAGGAAATCTGCTGGGCTTGGGCGTTGTAAGAAACAGTGCCCAAAAAGGGTGTGCCGCGAAAGAAGACCGCTTCCACATAGGGCACGGCGGTATCCATCAGAAACGTTAGCCCTGACGATTCTGGGATCAGGTCAAAATCGCGATCGCCGATCGTGACGCAGTAGGCAATCGGCTGGCTAGCGGCGGCGACGAGCCCTGCCTTGATATGAGCGACCACCTCGGGAATGGACTGGATCTGCCCCTGATCGTAGCGATCGGACAGGGTCAAAAACATCTCGCTCATGACCGTCCAAAATTGGCCGAGGGCGCTGTAGTAGGCAGACTGGCGCACCTGCTCTGGCAAAAAGTCAGGGAAAAGGCGGTGCAGCCCCTGCAGCAGCAGGTTGTTGCTCAATTTGGCTTGAATAGCCGCTTCGCAACGCGGCTGAAACTCCGGACTGTCGAGATACGTATCTAAACCGCCGCCGCCGTGCCAGAGCATGGCGCGCATGCAGTATTCGGCATATTCATAGTTGATGCGATCGTGCCACCAGTGCTTCAACAGCTTGGGCAGCGTTACTTCCCCATTGCAATATTTGAAGAAGGGAAACAGCAGTAAAAACTGATGGTCGGCGATGTAGATCAGATTTTGCGCGTAGGCATCTAAGACCACCCCGTAGCTTTTGAGAATGCCGACCACTTCCATCCGGTTGGTGGCATTGTCGGGCAGCAGGGCTTCCGATCGCAGCAGCTTCTCGATGAAGGGCTGTAGTGGATGCTCAGCAGTGGCTTGAGGCGAAAGGGTATTAGTCATAGCGCACAGTCAACTGGGGAGAAAATTCAGACGATACTGGGGCGAGCTGCTGCGCCACCTCGACCGCTGGCGATCGCATCGCAAAGGTGGTGACTTCACTCCAGCGGGATAGCCAGTGGGGCTGCAGCCCCAGGGCAAAGATGATCAGCACTAAAACCAGGGCAGGCCAGCGATCGCGCCCGGCCACTGGCGGTAACAAGACATCCGGCTCGGTTTGGTCGCTGGGGGGCGTAATGGCCAACCGGCCAAAAAATACGCGATTGACCAACAGCAGAAAATAGACCGCCGTCAGCCCTGACCCCACCATGCACAGCAGCGTTTGCTGGGGAAACGCGAGGAAGCTGCCGCGAAACACCACAAACTCCGAGATAAAGCCGATCATGCCGGGAATTCCGGCGCTGGCCATAACGCCCAAAATCATCAGGCTGCCGACAATGGGCAACCCTCGCTCAAAGTTCAATAGGCCGCGCAAAACGGTCAAATCGCGCGTGCCGGTTTTGGCGTAGACCACCCCCACCAGCAAAAACAGCAGGCCCGAAATCAGACCGTGGCTGACCATTTGCATGATGGTGCCGAGGATGGCGATGGGCGTGGCTGCCGCCGCTGCCAACAGCACATAGCCCATGTGGCCGATCGAGCTGTAGGCCACCATTTTTTTCATATCCGTCTGGGCGATCGCGGCCAACGAGCCATACAGCACGCTCACCACGGCCCAGCCCGCCAGCCAAGGGGCAAAGAGCTGCCAGGCATCGGGCAGCAGCTGCAGGCCAAAGCGCACTAGACCGTAAGTGCCCAGCTTGAGCAAGACCCCCGCCAACAACACCGATACCGGCGTAGACGCTTCCACGTGGGCGTCGGGCAGCCAAGTATGGAAGGGAAACAGCGGAATTTTGATGCCAAAGCCGATCAAAATCGCCACCAGCAGAATACTTTGCTGCAGCAGCGTCATCGATTGCGCCAGAGCCGGATCGTAGTTGAAGTTTCCCGACCCGCCGAGCCAGACAAACCCCAAAAAGCCGCCCAAAATCAGCGCGCCCGAAACCGCCGTGTAGATCAGGAACTTGGTGGCCGCATAGCCCCGCCGCGCGCCGCCCCAAATGGCAATCAGCAGATAAAGGGGAATTAGCTCTAGCTCATAAAAGATGAAGAATAGCAGCAGATTTTGCGACAAAAAGGCTCCGGCCACCGCCGCATTGATCAACAGCACCAGACTGAAATAAAGGCGAGGGCGCTGAATCTGGTCAGCGCTGGCGTAAACCGCAATCACCCCCAGCAGACTGTTGATGAGCAGCAACGGCATCGACAGGCCATCAACCCCCAGCTGATAGGTCAACCCCAGCGTCTCAATCCACGGTAGCGATTCGATAAACTGCAGCCCCGGCTGCTGAACATCAAACTGCGTGGCTACGACCCCCGCCCACAGCAAAGACAGGGCCTGCAGCCCCAGGGTCACCTGCCACACCTGGCGCCCCGGCCCCCGCTGCGGCCACAGGCCCACAACCAAGGCCCCCAAAAGCGGAATAAAGATCAGCGCACTTAGCATCCTGTCGCCCTACCACATCGTCCAAGTCATGAGCAGTCCCAACAGGCCGACGCCCACCAAAATGGTCAGCAGATAGCCCTGAGAGCGCCCTGAAATGCTATATTTCAGGCTTTCCCCCCCGATCAAAGAGGCGAGACCAATACTGTTCACCAGGCCATCAACGATGTAGCGATCAAACCAGTTGCTGGCTAAGGAAAGCTGCTCAACCACCCAGACCACGGTAAAGCGATACAGCTTTTCGGTGTAGAAGTCGTAGGCCAACAGGTCTTGCAAGATGCGAAAAGGCTTGCGCGTCGATCGCGCCAGCGTCTTGCTGAGGGGAATGCTGGCGCCAATGCTCACCCCGATCGCCCCCGAAGCGATCAGGAGCAGCAGCTCCGTCAGATTGACGTAGGCCAGCGGGGGCAACAGCAACAGTCGCTGCATCACCAGCGGCACCGCTAACGTCACGACGGTTAACGTCACCATCGGTAAAGCCATGGGCCAGATGACCTCGGGGGCGCGCCGCGTCTTCGGCTGTGCCGTCCCCATAAACATCAGGCGAAAGATCCGCGTCAGATTCAACGCCGTCAGCAAGTTCACGAGCAAAAAGACCACAACCAACGCTGGGCGATCGCCCCACAAAAAGTCGATGCCCAGGCGATAGCCCCAAAAGCCACCCAGCGGCAACAGTCCCACCAAGCCCAAGCTGCCGACGATAAAGGCCACCGTTGTCGCGGGCATTTTGCGGCCCAAACCTCCCATTTCTGTCAGGTCTTGGCAGTTCGTCGTGACAATGACCGCGCCCGCACTCATAAACAACAGCGCCTTAGCGATCGCGTGGGTGAGCAAAATCATCAGCGCCACCCCTGGCCATTCGGTACCCACCGCAATAAATACCAGACCCAAATAGGCACTGGTGGAATAGGACAGCGTCCGCTTAATGTCGATTTGGGCGATCGCCACCAGGGAAGCGCCGACGGCGGTCACCGTGCCCACCGCGACCAACAGCGTCAGGGCGGTGGGGGAGAGCACCACGATGGGCTGCAGGCGAATCAGCACATAAGCGCCGCAGGTTACCACCACCGAATTCCGCAAAATCGACGCCGGGTTCGGCCCCTCCATGGCTTCGTCGAGCCAGAGGTGCAGCGGAAACTGGGCGCACTTACCGGTCGGACCAGCAATCAGCGCGATCGCCAGCAGCGTGGCTACTGCCGGGGTTAGATTGGCCACCTTGACCCATTCGTAGAGATCGTTGAAGTGCAGACTCCCGGCAAACGCCGACAGGGCAATCACCCCCATTAGCAGCAGCACATCGCCAATGCGCTTGGTCAAAAAGGCGTCGCGAGCGGCGGTCACGACCAGCGGCTGCGCATACCAAAACCCCACCAGCAGATAGGTGGACAGCGTCAGCATCTCTAGCAGCGAGTAGGAGACAAACAGCGAACTGCTGAGAATGACACCGCTCATCGCCGCTTCAAAAAAGCCCATCAGCCCAAAAAAGCGGCCCAAGGCCCAGTCTTTTTCCATGTAGCCGAGGGCAAACAGCTGCGCCAGCAGACTGAGGCCGGTTACCAGTTCCACAATGCCTAAACTCAGCACCGACAGCTCTAGGGAAATGTGCAGTTGGAGGTCGGCAATTTGAAACCAGTCCCACGTGAGCTCGCGCGGCCCGTGCCCCCAAATCCCCTCAAATGCCAATGTGCCGTGGATTAGGGCGAGTAGCGTCATCAAAATGTTGATGTAAGCGGCCGGTCGCTGCCCGGTGCGACGAATCAGCCCCGCCGCCCAGGGCAGAGTCGCGATCGCGCCGATTAATCCGTAAGCCGGAATCAACCAGCCTGTCTGCACCAAAAACTCTGCCATTGATCCCAAAAGCGATAGGCCAGATTGATGATCACCAGCCGGCGAATGCCGCCTGAGCTGAAGCCTTCAACCATGCGCCAGCAAAAACCCGATCAGCGCCCTGCCACGACCCCAGCATGTTCCTTCGGACCCACCACCGCCCCAGGGTTGCCTCGGTTATTGCCCTCGGTTTAAGGCGTGGCTGGCGTGTTCACCGATTCCACTCATCATACCGGAATTTGAATTTCACTGAAACAGCCGCCCATCAATCGTTTCCACGATATCTTTGAAACCGAACTGAGAGCATTCTGCCGTGAATTTTTGCAAAGAAATCCCTCAGTTTTGCAACATCTCCACAGGTGGCACTCTCAGGTTTTTCACAACAGGCAACGAAACAAGTCAGCTTATTTCATTAGCTGCATTAATATTTCATATTAAAGACAATCATCGAGGCTTATATTGCCAAGGGTGCACCGGACTCATATCCTGAGTATTACATGGAGTTTGAGTGGGCCATTTCCGTGCCTTTTTTAGCAAGGCAGCAATTCTTAACGGTTTGCCTCAGGGTGAACAATCGCAAGGTTTTCTGCGGCGCTAGTGGCTCACGGCATCTTAGAGGGAGATAACGATAAATGCCTATTGCAGTTGGAATGATTGAAACGAAGGGTTTCCCTGCTGTTGTAGAAGCGGC
>ERZ1740060.875-NODE-875-length-12381-cov-8.377576_pt1 | contig 12381 bp, 12 predicted proteins | sample MGYA00581743_ERZ1740060 | MGnify/ENA primary metagenome ERZ1740060 (study PRJEB43018, sample SAMN04849235) | marine metagenome | isolation source: floating plastic debris | place: Pacific Ocean | collected 2008-08-27 | study: EMG produced TPA metagenomics assembly...
AATGAGACTCACCTATTCAAAGGGGTTGCAGGACTTTTCTGCACCACTAAGCTATCTATCTGTACGTTGATGGATGGGGATTATGGAATTCAGCAATTTCAGGCCAATCAGACTATCGTTTCTTCAACCTTTCCAGGTTTAAAACTAACGGCTGAACAGGTGTTGAAGGCTGGCAGGTGAAATCGCCATAACTCGATTTGTCCGTCACACTAAATTCCCGATGTTTGCCAAGCTTAAATGACAGCTTCTGCCAGGCTAAACTCCCCCGTTTCCCTGAGCGCATCTAAAAATGCGTAGAGTGCCGGAGTTTGTAGTGCCTCCTTCAAGAGTGAAGCCCCAATCGGGCGGGTTAGAGAAAACGGTAGCCGACACACCCGTACCCCGTCTGGAATCGGTTCTGCTGCCAAACGCGGCAAAATCGCCACGCCTAAGCCCTGCTGCACCATCCCCGTCATCGATGAATCATGACGGATGCGGTAATGCACCTTGAGTGGATTTTCCAAGCTGGCAAAATACTTTTCAATGCGGGCAAAGCAACTGTTGTGGGCCGATGCTATTAAGGTCTGGTTGGCCAGATCTTCTAGCGTCAGTTGAGCGTCCCGTAGGCCGCTGGTGGGGGGCAGTAGGGCAATATATTCATCATCCAAAATCGGCAAGGTTTCAAACTCCTCACCCACCATTAATTCCGCGACACACACATCAACTTGCCCTTGCAATAGCGCTTGTTTGATTTGGTAGACCTCATCCAGCTCCAGCAAGGTGATTTGAATATCGGGGTAACGACTGTGGAGTCGGGCGATCGCCCCTGGCAATACATGGGTAGAAATGCTGCGAAAGGAGCCAACCCTGACCGTCCCGCCCTTGAGGCCCTTTTCTTGATCGGCAGTGCTGAGTAGCGCTTCTAATTCCCCTTGAATGGCGCGGGCATGGGCGACAGCGCGTTCTCCAACGGGGGTAAGCTGAGCTCCGTGACGCCCGCGCGTAAACAGCACCACCCCTAACTCGGTCTCTAAAGTGGCAATCGCATGGCTGATGGTGGACTGGTTCACATCCAGTTGCAGCGCCGCCTCACTAAAGTTGCCGTGATCAGCAACAGCTAATAAGGCCCGCAGTTGTGAAAGCTTCAGTTTCCAGGGACTCATGGAAAAAACGGAGCGGTTCGCCACGCTCTCAGGCTATCGCACCCATCGATAGAACTGATATCGATTTTGTGCATACCCGCCATTCATGCCATGGTTTGGCACCCCAAAACCCCGTCGCTACAGTGAGGTCAACGGGGGCAATTACCGCTCCTGCATTCGCTCCACACCACTCACTCCACGTATAAGGGGGCCATCATGAATAGCTACACCAATTCCAACCAACTACCCCTCGAACAGCAACGCCGCCACCTGGAAGCGCTGCTTCAAACCCCATCGTCTTCTGGCAATGGATTAAGCCAAGCCCTGACCCAAATGGGTAAAGGTCTCGTTCATTGGTTGACCAGTGGTTCCCAGCCGCGCATCACTCAGATCCAGCGGGGCGATACCGAAATGTGGAAGGTCTACGACCCCATTGATAGCCAAGTTTTGTACTTTGACCATGAAGATCAGGTCCGTGCTTGGCTAGACGATCGCCATAACGGCTAGGGTACAGCCCCTGCTTTCCATCCCGACTGGCTAGCCGCTTTAAGCGGGGCGGGAAGCAGGGGCCATATGCGTGAATCTCACTGATGACAGCAATGCCCTGGGCCGATTTATCGATTCGTGCCCTTCGGTGGGTTATCGAGGGCATCCATAAGAGGTGCCCCACATCGATTATCGCGAGGCGTAACGCGCTGTAGCCAGGTATTGTCTTTTCAAGAAATGTCCTGGGGGGTGCGGGGTTGTGTTGGGTGGGGGGTGAGGCTGTCTCCCTTGCTCCCTTGCGTTCCGCAACGGCCATAGAGCTAGGCTACCAACGCTGAACTAAATCGGAAAACTGGCAGCGATCGCCTTCGCATCCAGACCCAGGTGCTGCGCATACTTTTGAATCAACCGCTGCACATAAAAGGGCTGAGGTAAGTCATCCAGATTACCTGCTTCCATTGCCCTGAGTTGGTGCATTTGAATGAACGTCTGCATATACACCCCCTCCAAAGAAAGCTGCTGCTCAGAGCGGGTCTGGTGCAAAATCTGACCAATACTTGTCAACGCTTTTTGCTGAGCCTCTTGCAGGGCCTCTAAACCCGCATTCGCTAAGTTGCTAGCAAAACCACTGTGGGTGCTGCCAAAGAAGGGCGAATGTTGTCCTGCATCAGGGCGGGGAGCGGCAATGGGCCGAGGGGTGGGCGTATTGGTTTCTGATAACGTGATTTCGGAGTTCCCGTCTTCGGCCAAATGTTGTTCAACCTGGCTGTCGAGGCGGTAACGATTGAGCAGGCCCATTGCCACTAGCATCGTCACCGGGAGTGAGGCGATCGCCAGTTGCTGCACGGCCAAGGACGCGGCTGCGCCGACCCCCGAGCCCACAATCAAGGCGTACTCAGCAGAAGACGTGGCACGGGAAGGGTGATTGGTTTGCATAGTAACGCGGCAAATACAACGCTCTGGTACCAATTACCAGAGGAAACCCACTCATCCGGAAGGGAAAAGCCCGGACGGCAAGGTTTTCAGCCTTTTTCAGTGTAAATAAGGTGGTTACCCGTTTTTAGAAGAATTAAGGCTTCTGCCTCTCTTCAGGAGAATTACCTAGGCTGCGTCACCCTTGTCAGTTGCGGTATTGCCAAGCAGGCATTAACGCAGCTGACCCCTTAATACCTTAGGGTCTGCAAACACTTCACAGGAGGGATCTTGCATCCAATGCATGACAGCCCCTCAAAACTCCCCAGGTAGGATTCGAACCTACGACCAATCGATTAACAGTCGACCGCTCTACCACTGAGCTACTGAGGAATGCATTATTAATGGTAGCGACTGGGGTGAGCCTTGGCAAGCCCGGCCCCAATTTTAGACAGCCGTGATCGGACGCCCTCACTGCAGGCCAAAGCGCATCTTTTGGAGTCGTACCTGGGCCTCGGGCGACAGGGAGTGAGCCAGGAACCGCTGACTCCCTTTGGCCTGGGTGCGGCGTTGGCGTCGGTGCTGACGAGTTGTCGCCAGGACATCGGCGTTGAGCTGTTGGGCCGACATCCATTCGGCCCCGTAGCCCATGGCAGTCAACTGCTGGGCGCGGTCAGAGGTGGCCACAATCAGCCGACCAGGGTTACTTCGCCAGCGGGCACAGTAGCGCTCAATATAGCTGTCGGCGGTTTGACCCGCGTCGGTGTAATGGACTGACAGGTGAGTCGTTACCGTTTCCACCGCTGCTGGATTGGCCTGGGCATAGGCGTCAAAAACGAGATGGGTCTGAAATTGCTGATAGGCACTGTAATTAACCATCAGCTCCATGAGGCGATCGCGGGCCGCCGCCAAGTCCCCTTGATCTCGTAGTTGGGTCAATTCTGGCCAACTGCCAACGATGTTGTAGCCATCAACGCAGAGGGTCGCTAAATAATCGGGCTCGGCCATAGCCTTTGAATGTAAAGATAGCTCTTCACTCACTATACTTAATATTTCGTTAAGGGCGGTATTCCCAAGCCTTGATTACCCCGCCGAAGAGAGCGCTATCTTGGCAGAGATTGTTTTTGAGGGCTGCGATGCTGGCATTCTGCCGCCGAGGCGTATCCGTTCTGTTGATAGCCGCAGCGCTCCTGCTGAACTTCAGGGCCGCTGCCCTCGCCGATGGGGCGGTGCTGCCCAATTTGACCACGAACCCAGCTGCACCCTCCCTACAGGAGCTGCAGGAACTGCAGGATTTACGCACGGAAAAACGGTTCAAAACCTTTATCGACCAGCGCATTTCCAATAGCCCTGAGGTACAAGACCGGATCGAATTTGAGGTGGACCGGGCGTTTGAGCGCACTACCACCTTGCTGAATGTCTTGCTGACAATTTTGACGGCCCTGCCCATTTTGGCGGCATTGGGGATTTGGCTGTTGCGGCGCAGCGTCATTGGTGAGTTGGTGGCGGAAGTGCGATCGCAGCTTGAAACCGAGGTCTTTGCCCAGCTCAAGCAGCAAAAACTCAGCACCCTAGAAGACATTGAGCGGATGCGGGCTGATTCTTTGGGGCAGGTGGAAAAAATGGTGGAAGAGGCCCAGGCGGTGTTGGATGAGTTGAAGGCCCAAATTGCGATCGCCAACCAAGATATTGATCAGCTCAAATCTGAGGCGACTTCCCAGCTAGAGACCATGGTTATTGACGCCCAGCAGGTGAAAGATCAGACCATTCAAGAACTGACCGGGCTGTTGCCGGGTTCCACCCAAGATACCTTGCCTGCCGATGTGCAGCCCCGAGTGGGCACCCTCACCACTCTGTTAGAAAGCCTAAAAGCGGCCATCCCCCAAATCACCTTTAGCGCCAGCGATTATCTGAAGCAAGGGAACGCCCTGTTTTTTGAAAGTCGCTATGACGATGCGATCGCCGCTTATGATCGCGCCATTGCCCTCAACCCCGAGCTCTATGAAGCCTGGTTTACCAAGGCTTCCACCCTGATGATTGTGCAGCGGTATGAAGAGGCCAGTCGCGCCTATCAATTTGCCACTCAGCTCAAGCCTGAGTCCTACGATGCCTGGGTGGGCCAAGGCAATGCCCTGCGCAAGTCTCAGCAGAGCGAGGCGGCAATCGCGGCCTTTGCTGAAGCGATCGCCCTCAAACCTGAAGATCCTCTGGCGGTTTTCAATCGGGGTACGGCCAAAGCAGACTGTACCGACCTACCTGGGGCGATCTCAGATTATGACCAAGCCCTGGCTCTAAAGCCTGACTTTGCCAAAGCGGCACTCAGGCGGGGGCAGCTCCTGCAGCAGATGGGGGACCACAGGGAGGCGATTGCCGCCTTTGACCAGGTGATTGAACTGAACGGGGCTGACACAGGCGACGCTGGGTACAGCAAGGCCGTCAGCCACAGCGCTCAAGGGGAAACGGAGTTGGCGATCGCCGCGTTAAAAACTGCCCTGGCGTCGGGAAACTTCCAGGGTCAGGCCCAGCAAGATCCGGCCTTGGCACCCCTCCAGGATCTGCCCGCCTTCCAAGCCTTATTTCAGGGGCCGGAGGGACCCCAATCTTAATGACAGCCCCGTCATGCCCCAAAGCGATCAGGGGAAACGCTCGCCATTAAGGAATCAGCGCCCCCTGCAGCCCATTTGGCAAAATGAACCGCCAAGCCCGGTACCAGGGCAAACGGACTGCTAAACCCAGAAAATAACGCTAGACCGCTCACCGCTGAAACAGGACCCGCCAGGGGTAAGCCATCTTGACTAAAGGCGACGGGGCAACTGCGCCACTGCCCTGGAACGGTAGCCAAAGCAGGCACCAAATTAGCCATCCCCTGGCGCAGTTGGGCTGTGCCTGCGGCCTGATCTAAAGGGGGCTGTAAAGCGGTGTGCAGACGGCTAATCTGGCCAATGCGAACCGTCCCATCCTGGAACTGAACACAGCCCACGTCTAATATGGGCGGCATGAGGGCCTGATCGGGTTGCTCCCAGCGGGTGTCCCTCTGGTCACGGGTCTCTGCTTCCAAATTGGCCCGGGTTAAGGTCGCTGGCATGATCAGACTGCGGAGCTGCTGATTCCAGGGCGGCGTTTCGATGATTTCAGCATGGGTAAAGTACACCGGCACCTTCAGGCCAATGGTTTTGATCAAGTCGCGGGTAAAGCCTCCTGCCGCGATCGCCACTTGACCGGCTGCATAGGCTTGGGTGGGGGTGAGCACCCCGGTAATTTTGTCGCCGATCCGCACCAGTTTCGTGACCGGTGCAATTAGTCGCTGCCCGCCCAGACTTTGGAAGCCCTGGTTATAGGCCGCGACCAACGCCATGGGGTTCACATGACCATGACGAACGGTGAGGGCACCGGCAATGGCGGTGGGGTTAAGCAGGGGCTCTAAGGCGATCGCCTCATCCACCGAAATCGGCTGAGGGGGGTACTCAGTGGCGCTATAGGCTTGGGCTAAGGCGCTAGGATTCTCCTCTGTCACCACCGTTAGCAGCAAATCCAGTTCCTTAAACTCGGTATCGATTCCAGTTTCTTCAGAAAGAATTTGGTGGCGTGCTTTGCCCTCATGGCACAGTTGCCGGGTTAGCGCTGTGGTCCCAGACCAATAGGGAATGCCCCCATAGCTGTAACGGGTGGCGCTTTTAGGGCTATCGCTCCGGTCCAGCAGCAGTACGGACAAGCCTTGGCGGCTGAGTTCGTAGCTGAGGGCAGCGCCGGTAAGACCGTTGCCCACCACAATCCAGTCAAAGGTTTGCATCAGCGGCAGTTATTCATTCACAGTCAAATTTGGGGTGAAGCGAGCAAGGCGCGCCCTAAGAATATTCCATCTAAAAAAGCATCCCGGCTTTCGCTATGCCGAACGGGTGTTGTCTAGACAGACGAATCCATCTTTGACGGGTGTTTGGACAAGTCATTAGTTGGAAAAATCTAAGGGTGAATTTGCGACAGAATCACCCGCAAGCGATCGTAGTCGTCCTTCAGCAAAATATTCAGCGATCGCCCCGCCTGCACCAACCAGGCCCGATCCAGCTTGCGCAGTTGATAGACCGAGCGAATCACGGCTCCCACCAGACCATCCACTGGCGCAGCGCCCAGGTCCAAAAGGGTGCGCAAGAAATCCAGGTTTTCGGTGAACTCGATTACGGCGTCCGATGAACATTGATACACCGCCTGATGCACCTGAGGGGGACGGGGAGGCAAGTGTTGGTAATCCTGCTGATCTGGGGTCTGATATCCGACGATTGCGGCCCGAAACTCAGTTTTGAGCATGGCAAAGATTTGAGGCTGCTGTTCCCGTAGTTCAGCCAAAGATAGCCCCAAGGCCGTGGCCCGATGGACTGAATCGATGGGGCTGGTGGTGGCATGGTAAACCACCCCATAAATCCGGTTGCCGGAGGACTCATCCACCGCCTGAACCCAACTCCCAAAGGGCGGCATCTGAGCAAAATCTAGCGCCTGGGGCTCAAGGCACTGGGCCAAAAACGCCGTCGTCGTGGTCTCAACCACTTCGGCAATATGATCCTGCTGACGGACAGAGGGGGCAAAGGATAATCCCAGCGTCATGGCCATTCTCTACTTCTTGCCGCGACGGGAGGTATCAATAGACTCTAGCTCTGACGCATTGAAGGTCACGAGTTTGTCCCAATTGCCCCCCTCAAACAAAACCGCAACCTTGCCGTCTGAGACCCGCTGTACCTGCCCTTGAAATCCGTAGTAGGTGTCATCAAGATTGACGACCCGAACCGCTGTACCTGGAAAGAGCATGGTGTAGTGATGGCCTCAAACGTTTCTAATGTTCACTCTTTTAACACAAAACCTGGGTTTCACTGGATTTACCCAGCTCACCACCCTCTACCCTTCACCCCAAACCTGCTAGGGATCCTTAAACCGAAGCCGATGACGATAATTCGCCACAGATTCCACCAGCCCTAAAGCAATAAAGTTAGCCAGTAGTGCCGATCGCCCGTAACTCAACCAGGGGAGCGGAATGCCGGTGACGGGGGCCAAGCCAATGGTCATGCTGATATTGACCATCACCTGGAAAAACAGCATCGACAGCACCCCGACCGCCAGCAGGGAGCCAAAGTTATCTTTGGCATTTTGGGCAATGATCACCAATCGCAAGGAAATTAGCCAAAAAGCGACGATAACAGCGATCGCCCCCAGAAACCCCCATTCTTCACCGATAGCAGAGAAGATAAAATCCGTGTGCTGCTCAGGAATGAAATTGAGCTGGGTTTGCGTGCCCTGATGTAAGCCCCGACCGAGCAGCTTCCCAGCTCCGATCGCAATCCGGGACTGAATCAGGTGATACCCCCCACCGAGGGGGTCGCGATCGGGGTCCAAAAACAGAATCAACCGATCTTTTTGATAGTCCTTGAGTAAGCCCCAAAACAGCTCGCCCAACTTGCCCGAGACTAAATTAATTGCCGTAGCCAAAACCGTACTCACCAGCCGCCAGGGCAGACTCAGCCAAGCCACAATGCCCATGCCCAAAGACCAAATCAGCCAAATCGGTAGCGAAAAGTGATACACAATCGCCGCCACCACAGGGGAAATCATTAAGACCAGCCAGCCAGGATTGACATTGGCCCAGTAGAGCATCCCTAAAGTAATCGCCCCGAACACGAGGGACGTGCCCAAATCCGGCTGCACAAACACCAAGCTCCATGGGACAGCCGCAACGGCCAAGGCCCTGAGGACTCCCCACAGTGACGAAGCATTCGGACCGCTCAACATGGAAGCCAGGGTAATAATTAAGCCCACCTTGGCAAACTCGGAAGGCTGGACATTAAAGCCAAAAATGGTGATCCAGCGCTGAGCCCCCAGCCCACTGGTCCCCACAAAAATCACCGCCAGCAAAGCGACATTCACGACCCCGTAAATCACCCACTGCCATTCCAGGAGATGCTCATAGCGAAAGCGGGCTAATCCCAAAGCGATTCCCAGGCTCAAGAGCCCTAAAATCAAGTGATTCCAGCCATAGGCCGTTTGCTCTAAATTGATTTGGGTACTAGCAATTTGCACACTGGCAAACCCCATTAGCAGGGTTGGCAGGGCAAACAGCAACCAGTCCACCTGCTGCCATCCCCGAAACCAGGACTTCCAGCGGTTTTGAAAATAGGACGACTGCATCATGCGCTTAATACCGCCACCGAAATCTTAGCGGCCACCGACTTGGCAATGGCGGTAAGAGCCTGGGCCGAAGCCGACTCGGGGTTAGAGACCACAACTGGAATGCCTTGATCGCCCCCTTGGCGCACATCCATTTCTAAGGGAACGGCTCCCAGTAAAGGTACCGCCAGCTCGTTGGCGGTTTTTTCGCCGCCCCCAGACCCAAAAATGTCGTACTGTTTATCCGGCATGTCGGGGGGAATAAAGTAGCTCATGTTTTCCACCAGACCGAGCACCGGTACCTGGAGCTGTTGGAACATGCGCAACCCCCGGCGGGCATCTGAAAGGGCCACGTTTTGAGGGGTGCTGACGATGACGGCTCCGGCCATGGGTACGGCTTGGGCCAGGGTGAGCTGGGCATCGCCGGTGCCAGGGGGCAGGTCTACCACCAGGTAATCAAGCTCTCCCCACTGCACCTGATATAAAAACTGCCGAATCACCCCATTTAGCATCGGCCCCCGCCAGACGACGGGTTGGTCGCGATCAATTAAGAACCCCATGGAAACCATCTTCACCCCATGATTAAAGGCCGGTTCCAGGACTTCGCTGCCCTCTGTGTCGCCCTGGCGAACGGTGACGTTGGCGTCCGCTAGACCTAACATAATTGGTGCATTGGGGCCATAAATATCAGCATCCAGTAGGCCCACTTGGGCTCCTGTCTGGGCCAGGGCAACGGCAATATTGACCGCCACGGTGCTCTTGCCTACGCCTCCTTTACCGCTTGAGACCGCCAAAATATTTTTGACGCCGCCGATGCCTTGGCGATCGGGAAGGGGTTTTTGCTGCGGGGTTTCGGCGGTGACATCGACATCTACGGAGGTGACACCGGGTAACTGCCGCACTGCTTTTTCACAGTCTTCAACGATGAACTCTCGCAGGGGACAAGCTGGCGTCGTCAACACAAGTGTAAACCGCACGGCCCCGTCAGCGACCTCCACATTCCGAATCATATTGAGGTCAACCAGGCTTTTTTGAAGCTCTGGGTCCTGAACGGGACGCAACACGTCCAGAACTGAGGGGGCATCTAGGGTCAAAGTCATATGTTCAGATCACAAGCATTGCAAAGCGGGTTGGTCTGGCCCCTTTACTAAAAAACTTTAAGAGGCAGTGCAATCTATCTTAACGGCTGATTTGAACGCTTAAATCAAGCTATGGCCTAACAGACTGAACTACGATTACCAGGCTTCGGAACCAGAGGGTTGGGGCGGCAATGCTGTCTGAGTGGTTTTTTCGGCTGCGGCCGCGATCGCCTCTGCCACCTGGGCCGCATAGGGTTTGATTAAAGACCAGGCTAGGGGCGATAACCAGCCCCGCAGGGTAATGGAGTAAGACACGCGGGTGCCCCACATGGTAGATTCCAGTCGATAAATCACCCGCTCTTCTAACCCCGGTACCGGAAAGAGACGAATGCTGAGTAACTCTTCTGGCAAGACCCGCTCAACGAAGGTGGTAACAGGAATCGGCAACCACCGAGGCATAGCGTTATAAATCAGCCCTGGCTTGATGGTTAATCCCCTGGGCACATTCGTGCTCGTAATCAACGGATGCCAAGACATATCAGCTAGGTTGATCAGCGTTTGCCATAGGGTGTCAATGGGGGCTGTGCTCAAGGTTTGATATTGTCGCTCAAGTTGGCGCGTGGGTTCCATTTGATGGAGCCAGTTCTGACAACTTTGGACGGTGCTTGAGAGCCGTTGCAACCAGGGATGGGTCATAGCTGTAAAGAAACTGGCACTGTTTTAAGACGCAAGCCTTCGAAGGGTAAAAGTCCTGCAACCGTTCAGGCAGAGGTTTTACATGGCGTTTAGCTTAGTCGGTATAGAGACAACTCAGCTTAACGAATAGAGAAAGCCCAGCTTAGCTAACCCCCCAGAACACTGAGAAAAGGGTTTTACGGGGCAACAAAGAGCTAAGACACCACGACACCGATTGATTCGACATCCTTCCGAATACCCAGAACACTGTTGTAAAAGTCAAGTTTTCTCAATATGGAGAAATGTTTTTAGCAGGGCAATCCGGCTCTCGATTCACGGTAGGCTCGTCAATGTCATTCTCTCCGTACTTTCGTAACGCTGGCCACTGTTGTTATGACCTCTTCTGCGCCTCAGCTCGACAAGCCGACTCCAGCATCTGCGCCACCCCCAGCCGACTCCCGTGAGCGGGTCAGTGATTTCATGAAGGCCATTCAAGATGAAATTTGCCAGGGGCTGCAGACGGCAGATGGCGGCGGTGAGTTTCAACAAGACCAATGGGAGCGACCTGAGGGCGGCGGTGGACGTTCACGGGTTCTTAAGCAGGGCGACGTCTTTGAGCAAGGTGGGGTTAACTTTTCAGAGGTGTGGGGCAACCAATTGCCGCCCTCTATTTTGGTGCAGCGCCCAGAGGCTGCAGGCCATGGATTCTACGCCACCGGCACTTCGATGGTCCTTCATCCTAAAAACCCTTACATTCCTACCGTTCATCTTAACTATCGCTACTTTGAGGCGGGTCCGGTCTGGTGGTTTGGGGGCGGCATTGATCTCACGCCTTACTATCCTGATCTAGAGGATGTACAGCATTTCCATCGCACCCTAAAGCAGGCGTGCGATCTCCACCATGCCGACTACTACCCTACCTTTAAGCATTGGTGCGACGAGTATTTTTATCTGAAGCACCGCCAGGAAACCCGAGGGGTTGGCGGCATTTTCTTTGACTATCAAGATGGTCGCCCCGGTGAACTCTACCGAGGGCCACATCAAGAGGGCATCGCTGCCCAGCACAGTCACCAAGTGGGTGAAGTCCCCAGCCGCAGTTGGGACGATATCTTCGGCTTTGTACAATCTTGCGGTAAGGCCTTTTTTCCCGCCTATCTACCTATGGTGGAGCGCCATCAAGATCAGGCTTATGGCGATCGCGAGCGTGACTTTCAGCTTTATCGCCGGGGCCGCTACGTAGAGTTCAACCTGGTTTACGACCGGGGAACAATCTTTGGGCTTCAGACCAATGGACGAACCGAGTCTATTCTGATGTCGCTCCCCCCCATGGTGCGTTGGGAATACGGCTACCAACCCGAGGCTGGAACGCCAGAAGCTGTTCTATATGACACATTTCTCAAACCCCAGGACTGGTTAAACTTTGAAACCAGTTCCGCTACCGTGGCCTAAATTGTGCTGTAGGCTTAGGGCATGTCGGTTTACGGCGTGTCATACGGGTACAATCTATCCGCTGGCTAGGCGACTGGCCCTGCTGTAAGCCTTGAGAGAGAATGGGGTTTAAACAGACTGCTTGGGTACCTTAGGACGAAGGTCAGGGTATGATTTCGGATGGGCGCTAGCGTCAGAACCCCACTCAGAAACGGTTCCTGATATGTATGGAAGCTGTAGAATGTTAGGGCTTTTGCCTATTGATCGCGCAGCATTTCTCACAAGCATTGCTTAAGTTGTTGGAGTTATCCAGAAATAGGACACCATGGAGCAAAGAACGCACACAACGGACGATGGTAAGCAAATTATCATCCTGACTCCCACTGGGCGTTTGGATATCACCACAGCTTGGCAGTTTCGTTTGAAGCTGCAAGAGTGCATCTCTCGCGTTAGCCCCCATGTGGTAGTCAATCTAAGTCAGGTGAACTTTATCGATAGTTCGGGCTTGACCTCTTTGGTCGCTGGTATGCGAG
>ERZ1740060.877-NODE-877-length-12346-cov-3.732406_pt1 | contig 12346 bp, 14 predicted proteins | sample MGYA00581743_ERZ1740060 | MGnify/ENA primary metagenome ERZ1740060 (study PRJEB43018, sample SAMN04849235) | marine metagenome | isolation source: floating plastic debris | place: Pacific Ocean | collected 2008-08-27 | study: EMG produced TPA metagenomics assembly...
CGGAACTTCTGATAACTACAAATGGTCAGCGGCTGTAGCTGCTTTTGGCATGATGCTGAAAGACTCAGATTACCGAGGAGATATTACCTCTAGTGAGATCATAGAATTGGCAAAACAGGCTAAAGGTAAAGATGAGCATGGTTATAGAGCTGAATTTATAAGGTTAATGGAAACGGAGGAGCTGTTGGTAAGTAGATAAAACTGAAAAGACCAGTATTATATTTTATCTAATATAAAATCTTTTCACTTCGGTTATAATATAATCCTGATCTTGACTAGTGAGATCAGGGTATAGAGGTAGTCTAATGATCTTCTCAGAAAAATGTAAAGCATTGGGTAACTCGCTTCCGTTGAATTGTGATTTGAAAAAATCACTCTGATGCAGCGGGAGATAGTGAAAAACGGCATAAATACCTTTGCTTTTCAAGTGTTCAATAAGATCATTTCTTTCTTTCAATGAAGTACATACTAAATAAAAAATGTGTGCATTATTCGTGGCATAAACGGGAGTGCCTGGGATGGAAAAATAGCCATTATCAGCTAATGGTTTCAAATGTTCATGATAGTATCGAAACAGGACCTTTCTCTTCTCTTGAATTGTATCTAATGATTCGAGCTGGGCAAAAAGAAATGCCGCATTCAGTTCAGAGGGTAAAAAGGAAGAACCGATGTCAACCCAGCCGTACTTGTCAATCTCCCCTCGAAAAAATGAGGATCTATTTGTGCCTTTTTCTCTAATGATCTCTGCTCTTTTTATGTATGTCTTATCATTTAGAACCAGCATGCCCCCTTCACCACTAATGATATTTTTTGTTTCATGAAAAGAAAAAGTAGAGAAATGACCTAAGGATCCGAGTGGTTGATCCTTATAAAAAGAGTCTATACTTTGTGCGGCATCCTCGATTACAAATAGCTCATTTTTCTTGGCAATGGTCATAATCTTATCCATCTCACATGCTATTCCTCCATAATGGACTACCACAATCGCTTTAGTCTTATGATTGATGAGTTGTTCCAAGCCATCAGCGTCAATATTTGGATGATCGCTTCGACTATCCGCAAAAATAATTTTAGCTCCCCTAAGTACAAAAGCATTTGCAGTAGAAACAAAGGTAAATGACGGAACAATGATTTCATCCCCTGGTTTTACATCGCAAAGTATTGCCGCCATTTCTAGTGCATCGGTACAGCTTGTGGTTAGTAGTGTTTTTCTAAAATCGTACCTTGTTTCAAAAAAACTATGACATTTTTTTGTAAAAAATCCATCGCCAGAAATCTGTCCTAGTTCAACTGCTTTTTTAATGTATTTTAATTCCTTACCTGCTAAGTAGGGTTTATTGAATGGTATTTTTAGTTGTTCCAATGATGGTAAATAATTTCTTTTTTATAAATATCAAAACCATAGCGCTTGTAAAATTTTAAAGCCGAATAATTGGTTTCCTGAGTACTTACTGTCAACGTTATTTTTTCTCTTTTTTGACAAAATGAGATCGCTGCGCCAATTAACTTCTTACCGATTTTCTGGCCCCTGAATTCTTCGTCTACTGCTAATAGTCCAATGTTGCAATGGTTATGACTCTCCTTTAAGGTAATAAGACCTATGATTCTGCCGTAAAGACGATATCCCAGTACTTCATGCGCAATTTGACCATTAAGGGAGTTCTCTATCCACTTTTTGTATAGTAGATAAAACTCCTTTTGAACAAAGTTTTTGTCAAGCAGAAACCTCGACAAATAACCACTTTGGTATGAAAGCTGCAATATTTCTTCAGTTAGGTTAGAGTTTGATAGTGAAGTAACATTTGGATCAACTTCGTTAACATGTTCTAAGGTAGCTTTTAGAGAAATCTTAACGTAGCGCTGAGAGTAGATCTTATGCAATTCATTGTCAATTTGACTATTCGCAGGTCGTAAATACACTAGTCGATACCCTTTCAATTCGTTAAGTTGATCTAAATCCGTTATTTGGACTTTCCCCACTGAATAGTTGAAAAGAGATGTTTCGAAGCCTAATTTTTCAATAAATTCAGTCACTATAAATTAATTGATTCATCCACTATGTAAATCGGTTTATCTTTTACCTCCGAAAATATCTTGCCTATATAAAGACCCGTTAGTCCCAACATAAATATTATAAGGCCTGAAAAAAGCCAAATAGATACAATCAAACTTGCATAGCCCATTACAGGTATTTCGTTGTTGATTGCTCTAATACTAACCCAGATTGCTGATATAAATGAAAATGTGGCTACGCTAAAGCCCAGCTTGAGCATTAAGCGCATTGGTTTATCTGAATTTGCCAAGATGACATCTAACGCCAATTTCAGAAGCTTTCGAAAGTTATAACTCGATTTTCCATGTGATCGTTGCGCATGCTCAACTGTTACAGAAGTCTTTCTAAACCCAGTCCAATTGACCATAGTTGGAAAGAACCTAACTTTTTCTGGCATATGATTGATTTGGGTGATCACTTTTTTATGGTAAATTCCAAAATTGGCGATTTCATGATCCTGTTCAACGTCAGATAAATATGCTAATACGCTATAAAAAATTCGAGAGAAAGTTCGTTTTATAATACCGTCTTTACGATCTGACCTTCTGGCAAAAACAATTTCAAAACCTTCTTGGGCTTTAGAATACAGCTTTTGTATTTCTTCAGGCTGATCTTGCAAGTCGCAATCCATAACGACTACCCACTTTCCCTTAGCGTTTCTAAGACCTGCAGCAATCGCATAGTGTTGCCCAAAATTTCTACTAAATCTCAGACATTTTATTTTATGGTTTGACTTAGACATTTGCTTTAGAACCTGCCATGAATCATCTGGACTGTAATCTTCTACAAGCAGAATCTCAAAGTCTGATGTAATCGATTCTAATGATTCTACTAACCTATTGCAAAGTTCAGGTAAGCAGGCAGATGCACCATACACAGGTGAAACGATAGAAATTAAAGGATTATCCATATGTTATTTCAGGGCCAATACTCGATGCCCAATAATAATGAGACGACTCGTAACAGACGTTAGTTTTAAAGTATTTTTACAGTTAGAAAATTAAAGTTGTTATAATTCAAATACCTTGACAGACATTTTTTTTGGTTCCTTGATATCAGGGAAAATTTTTCGAATAATTCTGGCCTTATGTACATTGGTTTTTTTTATATCACTTATTCATAGAGACATTCAAACTGATGAAAATTGGTTAGGGGAGCAATCCTATTGGTTTCTTCAAGAAGGTCAAGTAAAACTTAAGAGTATCCCCTTTATACTCAATTGGAGTGAGGAGTTTTTAGTATATCATAAAGGTATAATATGGATTGGAGCCGTTACAATTCTGGTTTTTGGTTGGTCTGTTTATAGTCTAAAAATCATAACGTTAGTATTTTTTCTTGTATCAGTTTACATTATTCTACTACTACTTCGAAAGTATGATACAGCAGTTAGGTTTATGGCTTTACTTCTACTTATAACTGTTCCTTTGATGTTCTTAAGGAGTTTTGAGTTCAGGCCTGAAGTGTTTGTCATGTCTTTTGGTCTAGCCTCTTACTTTTTCATTTCTAAGTATTTTCAATTTCAATCCGTAAAATTTCTTATTCTTAGTGCGACACTAGCAGCATTGGCTTTCTTATGTCATTTGAATGGAGTCATCTTTTGTGTTTCAGGTTTTTTAATTCTGGTATTTCGTAGTCAGTTTAAAAATGCTTTGGTCTTCGGTATTATTTGTGCTCCTATAGCATCGGTATATTTTTGGCCTTTGATATACTATAATAATTTAGGGGAATGGTGGAATAATCTAAGGAATTGGCCTTCGCATAGTTTTAGCTCGCAGGTAGATCAAGGAGTATGGGGATTTATTTTAAAGCTTATAACAGAGCATAAGCGTTTTTTTTGGGGACCTGAAGTGATTGGGATCAGCGTTTTATTTTTATTAAGTCTGATTACCAGATTAAAATATTTATGGAAGAACCATAGTTTAATTGTTTTGTACTTGACGATCAACATAGTTGCATTAGCATTACTTGGAAGCCATAAGGCTTCAAGGTATTTAGTTTATCATCTACCTTTTATGGCGGTAATAATATCATTAGCTCTTACTTCGATCAACAAAGGAAAAAATCTGTTGGTTAAGTATGTCTTTAGTGCGGCAATACTATTAGAGTTGTCTTTTTTCTTTTTTCAAGCATATGATACTTTCGAAAAAAAAAGAAACCACTCGTTAATTCATAGAGAACTTTCAGAGCATATTGAAAAGAATTCAAGCGTAATAGCACCTTGGAATTTTATTTATAATGAGATTGATAACTACGACATATATAATTTTAAGACCTATGAGTATTTACAAGAGCAAAGGGATGAACCATTTACAGCTTTAGAGATTCTCGAGGATTTGAACGAAAGACAAGTGGACTATTTGATACTGAATCGTATCATGAAAGAAGAGAGAAGAAATTGGTTCAAAGGTTGGGATATACCTCAAAACACCTTTTTTAAAGAGGTGTTTAGGACGAATGAATACTTAATACTCAAACGAAATGGTTAGAATTAAAGCGCTTGCATTGAATCTCTACGAAAGAAAAGTGAACTGGATGGTACTGGATTCACAAATTGAAAGTGATAAAAAAACTGCTTCAAAGGATGGAGCATTCATTTGAACAGTAACTATCTCGAAATCACATTGGCACACCTTTAAAATATTTAAAATCCGCCAATTCTAGCATTTCTCTATCACCACGACTATCACCATAAGCATATATTTTATTATACTTATTTAAGTCTATAAGTTGTTGAATCCGGGCCACCTTTTCCGGCCCGTAACAATTTTTACCGCTAATTTCACCTGTTAGTTCGACATTTTTCTCTATCAAACGAGAGCCGATTAACATAATTCCGTGAGAATCGGTCCAGGCTTTCAGCCAATTCTCAAAAGAGGCAGACACCAGAAAAATGTCGTTCTTCATCTGCTTGTGGGCTTCGAGGATCTCAAGCATCTCTGGCTTTAACCATTTAGGAATTTGATGCACCGAAAATTCACTGGCCTTAGCATTAAATTCGCTGATTTTAACTTCATTGAAGAAATGTTTCATTAGTTGCTCTTTCGCCTTCCAATTTGGCAATACGCCAAGTTTGAATAGAACCAGCACTGGAATATTGAGTGCTATGCCTGTGAAAAATTTAGCTTTCCCGTGATAAAATTTTATGAATTCAATAAAAGAATCCTTCGTGGTTAGTGTTCCATCGAAATCAAACAGTGCTAAACTGTTCGTGCTGATTTTTTGATCCATTAGGTTTTGTTAGCTTAACCCTAATCGCCTCGACTGTAATGAAGCAAATTTTTTGTCAGGGTCATATTTTCGAATGATATCCAAAAATTCTTGAGCGCCTGGGTATGACTCCCAAAAAACCTCCTTTTTCATCCGGGCATCTTTGGTCAGGTATATACCCTCCGTATTCTAAAACTATTGTATCTAATTCGTCAAGAAACTGAAAAAGGCCCTTTTTAATAGGGAAGTCTAAAGCAAGAGTATAGCCTTTCATTGGAAATGAGATCAGGTCATTTTGCTCACCAAAGAGCTTAAGTACAGCTAAAAATGAGCCATACCCCTTTTTCCTAATTCTTTCAAGTATTTTGATAAGACCTTCTCTTCCATTTTTTAGCGGTAGTACAAACTGATACTGTAAGAAGCCACGTTTACCATACATTCTGTTCCAATGAAGAATAGCGTCCAGCGGATAATAAAACGGCGCATCCTGTGTGAATGAGGTACTGTTCTGCTTTGTATCTTTCGCAATATATTAAGCATTAAATGCCTTAATAGACCATGTATTGAGTGTGAAAGAGGGTAGATTGAATGGCATAGTAATGTTGCCCTTACCTGTTGGTTTTAAAAGTTTAGTCTCCTGCTTGGCTGATAGATCACTTTTTTTTGCGTGGTCCCCGGCTATTAGAATACTTCTTCCATAGTATCTGCCTGACTTTAAACAATCAATCCAGGCCATGGTATAGGGCAAACCTTCATATTTCTCGAACAGATCCAGTATCTCATCCAGGTTTTCCGCTTTTACTTGCAGCTGTTTTATAAAGGCGCTTTCTATTTTTATGGTCTGAAACCTAGCTTCGAGGATTATACCTGTAAGCCCCATGCCCCCACAAGTAGCTGAGAAAATGTCTGCATTCTGGGTTTTACTGCAAGTTCTGATTTTACCATCGGCACATAACAGTTCAAAATCCAGCATATGATTTGAAAATGAACCATCTTTATGATGATTTTTCCCATGTACATCAGAGGCTATAGCTCCGCCCACGGTAATGAATTTAGTGCCAGGTGTGACTGGAAGAAACCAGCCTTTGGGAACGATGAAGTCTAATATTTCACTGAACAACAGTCCCGATTCACACTTTATTATACCACTTTTTGTATCGAAGTCGATTATTTTCTTACGGCGCGTGCTGGTAGCTACTATATCATTTAATGATGAATCTCCGTAGGACCGTGCATTTCCCCTGGGAATGAACTGGGTACCTTGCTCTATCAATGCTGCCAAATCATCTTGCGATTCGAAAAAGACTTCTCGTGCGTCTACTTTTGGGTAACGCCCCCAGCTCGTAATTGTACTAGGCATGCCAATAAATAATAAATATGAAACTTAGAACCCACAATACTAGTACAGATTGTATAAAACGATCCGTATAGAGTATTCTAACCGGAGAAGAAGTTTTGTTTTCAACTAAGGCCATTTGTAAGTAACGCATAATGCCACTCAATACAAATATTGATGTTAAATAGAGATGTTCAAAGCCTATACGTTCAATGACTTCTTCTGATATGGTGTACATAATGTATGCCATGATCATGATGGTTGAAATCATCGTCATGGCTGCATTTATAAAATCAAGATTATATTTTTCCGTAGATTTTCTGACGGATACTCCCGATGTTTCCTGAAGCAGAATATCATCACGTCTCTTTGCTATAGCTAAAAAGAAGGAAAGTAAGAAAATCATGATCAGTAACCACTGAGAAATGGCCACTTCTGCTATAAAGCCCCCGGCTATAGTGCGCAGTACGAAGCCTAAAGCCACAATTAACATATCTAAAATGGCTACTTTTTTCAAGCCAAAACAGTATCCGATGTTAAGTAAAAAATACCCTGTAATAACATAACCAAATTCTTTATTTAACCAGAAACCTAGACCTAGTCCCGTGAGAGAAAAGAGAGCTAATAGCGCTACAGCAGCTTGTTTACTTATCCTTGATGATGCCAGTGGTCTATACTTTTTGGCAGGATGAGCTCTATCTACTTCAATGTCTTTGAGATCATTTAGTATATATACAGCGCTAGCCACTAAACTAAAAGATATAAGACCAATGGTACCTTCTATTAAGGTTTTGCTATTAAAAAGGACACCGGCAAAAAAGGGAGGGATGAAAATAAATAGATTTTTTATCCATTGCTGTGGCCTGATCAGTTTTACATAATGAATCATGAGAATTTTACTTTCTTAAAAGAAGTGCCCCCTTTATTGATCTTTTTATTCGTGCCAATTTTCTGTCGAATGTATCAAAACTCTTAGCAAGCTCATAATATTTTATTCCTTTAAAAAAAGATTCAATTTCTGGTTGACTCCTTTTTAAATAGGCGAATTCTTTTGCTTTTGCAAAGGTGGACTTAGATTTTATTGGATTAGCATCAATTAAAAAAATCTTACCCTCTGAAGTTAAAAAGTTACGTATTTGAGCATCTCCATGAAGTACATTCTTTTGATGTAAATCAGTGAGTACCTTTACTACATTCCTAAACGTTTCCGATTTATCTAAACATTCTTCTGCTGATAGGTAGTGGTAAAGAATCCACGAATTAACTACCATTCCGTATTGTCGATATTCGCAAGCTAGATACCCTTCATTACTGTTGAACCCAATAGCATTCAAAAAATGCATACTTCGTAGATTTTTGAAAGCCTCGCCTTGTCTAAAAAGGGTTAAAAATCGTATCCATAATCTCTTATTTTTTTCACGTGGGATTTTCAAAACAAGATCGAGCTCATTTAGTCTTATTCTGGAAACTTTACTTCGGGAGTGATCTTTTAAAATCTCGATGACTTGGAAATCGTTATTCTCAATTTGCTTTACTGTTTTCAATGCATCACCTTCACTGAGCTTATTTTTAACCAGTATACTTCTACCACCACTTTTAAATAGACGCTCCATAATTTTGAGGAGGCAAAATAAACCAATTTTACCTTAACAGAGTCTTTAAAATGAACTTGTCATAGGTATGACAAGAATCCTTTTTTAGGAACGCTTTTTGATCCAAGTATTAATGGATTCCATATTCTTTACGTAAAAAGAGTAGATATCATTACCTAATTTTGAACCAATGTCTGAAAAGAATCGCCAGAGTTATTCAAGAAAAGAGAAACAACTGATTTTTGACACTGAGTTTATGCCTCATGTTGATTCAATGTATAATTTTGCTTATCGCTTGACTTTCGATGAAGACGATTCTAAAGACTTAGTTCAGGATACGTATTTAAAGGCTTATCGCTTTATTTCATCTTTTGAGCGTGGAACTAATGCCAAGGCATGGTTGTTCAGGATACTTAAAAACAGTTTTATAAATGATTTTAGAAAGAAAAGTAAAGAACCTTCTAAAGTTGATTATCAGGAAATAGAATCATATTATAATTCGGATGAAGTAGACAAGACAATAACCACAGATCTAAGGGTAGAAACTTTACAGGATATGATCGGAGATGAGATATCCAATGCCCTTAATTCGTTAGAAGTTGATTTTAGAACTGTAATTTTTTTCAAGTTTCTCAGATTTTCTTTATGATGAAATGGCCAAAATACTAGACATTCCTATTGGAACGGTAAGATCTAGGCTTCATAGAGCTAGGAATTTACTCAAGGAAAAACTTTCAGGTTATGGGAAAAAGATGGGTTACAAAAACTGATAATATATGGTAACAAACTCTACTGAATCAAAGGGCAATGAAAAAGATGATTGCCTGGAACTCTTAAACCTTGTACTAGATAGCGCTGCCAGTAGTGAGCAAGAGAAGTATTTCAAAGAACATTTAAAACATTGCCTACCATGTTATGAAAAATATAATTTGGATATGGCCATCAAAAAACTCATCAAGGAAAAATGTTGTGGCAAACAAATCCCAGAAGGGCTTGTAGCTTCTATACGTTCCAAAGTAATCCATATTACAGAGTAATTATATGGGTAAAGGTAAAGCACTCATTTTTTCCGCGCCTTCCGGCTCCGGAAAAACCACTATTGTTCATCATCTCTTAAAAACGAACCCTAATCTAGGTTTTTCAATATCAGCAAGTACCCGCGACAAAAGAGGCCGAACGGAAGAAAACGGCCGAGATTATTATTTTCTAACCCCAAGTGAATTCAAACAGAAAATTGATAATAATGAATTTATAGAGTGGGAAGAAGTCTACGAAGGGAATTTTTACGGAACTATGAAAAGCGAGATCGATCGTATATGGTCCGAAGGTAAGCACGTTATATTCGATGTAGATGTCAAAGGCGGTATAAACTTAAAAGACTATTTCGGAGATCAAGCACTTGCCGTTTTTGTGAAAGTGCCTTCCATCAGTGTTTTAAGATCACGATTGACAGACAGAAACACGGAATCTGAAAGTAGTCTTTCTCAAAGACTATTTAAAGCAGAGTTTGAAATGAGCTTTGAAGATCGATTTGACATAACACTAGTAAACAAAGACCTGAGTACATCACTTACCGAAGCAGAAAGATTTGTTAAAAACTTCATCAACGCCTAAGATGAAGATAGGTCTCTTTTTTGGATCATTTAACCCTATTCATAATGGCCATTTGATCATTGCTAATGTTATGGTAGAATCAACTGATCTTGATGAGGTGTGGTTTGTAGTATCTCCTCAAAACCCATTCAAAAAACGTAGCACGCTACTACACGAGTTTGATAGAATGGATATGGTGAACCAGGCAATATTTGATAATTATAAGTTACGGGCATCAGACGTAGAGTTTTCAATGCCTAAACCTAGTTATACAATTGATACACTTACTTATCTGGACTCAAAATATCAAGACAAAGAATTTAGTCTGATCCTTGGTGAGGATAATCTTAGTCATTTTCACAAATGGAAAAATTCAGATGTTCTTTTAGATAATTACTCACTTTACATTTATCCTAGACCTAAGGTGCAACCATCCGCCTTACTTTCGCATCCTAACATACAACTGGTAGAAGCGCCCATGATTGATATTTCGGCAACATTCATTCGTAAGTGTATTCAAAATGGATTTTCCATTAAATATTTAGTGCATGATGCCGTTGAACGAATTATAAGTGCGAAAAACTTTTACCGCTAGAAAGTAATATAACCTTACCCTCACTACTCATTTAATTATGCGAACAACGTATCTCACATTAATATTCTCTTTGTTTTTATCTCACCTATTCGCAGTAGGTATAAGGGGAAAAATAGCAGGCGATGATGGTCAGCTATTGTCTTTCGCCACCATATATGTACAAGAGCTAGGTACCGGTACAGCGGCTAACGCGGAGGGATATTACGAGCTAAATCTGGAGCCGGGCACATATACGCTCGTTTATCAATACATAGGTTATGGGTCTTTAACCAAAGTAGTTGAAGTATCAGATCAGTGGATTGATTTAGATATTGAACTAGCTACTCAGGTGGTAGTGCTTAAAGATATAGAGGTAAGAGCAGGTAAAGAAGATCCGGCATATACCATTATGCGTAAGGCCATAGCTAAGAGCAAATTCCATATTCAACAAGTGGATCGATACACGGCTAAAGTATATATCAAAGGCACCGGACAGTTGAAGAATTCCCCTTTCTTTCTTCGAAAGACCTTGGAAAAGGAGGGGATTGATGAGGATCGCGTTTTTATTTCTGAAAGTGTAAGTGAAGTAGAATATATCCGTCCTAATACCTATAATGAAAAAGTTATCTCCATCCGGAGTAGTGGTGAAGATAAAAATGGTAGCCCTAACGGGTATGTCTATGGGTCATTTTACGAACCTGAAATAGCCAATGCCATATCACCTCTTTCTCCAAGAGCTTTTTCCTATTATCGTTTTGTTTATGATGGTACCTACCGGGATAGGGGGTATGAAATAAGTAAGATCAAAGTAATACCCAGGTCTAAAGGGGATAACGTATTTCAAGGGAAACTCGAAATCGTAGAAGACTATTGGAGTTTGAATAGTGTGGATCTTTCTACTACCAAACTTGGGATCAACTTTGATGTAAAGCAAATTTATGAACCCATCCAGCCCAACGTATGGCTCCCCATTACTCATGATTTCAGTGTTGACGGTAAAGTATTAGGTTTTGAGTTTGAAGCTAAATACATGGCCACAGTCAGTGATTACAAAGTGGAGGTAAACCCTGACCTAGATATGAATATTGAGGTTATTGATGAAAAAGTAGAGAAAGAACTAGCTGAGAAATTAGAAAATCAAGTAAAAACAGAAGAAGCCAGTGAGCTACAAGATATGATGGCTTCTGGAAAGGAACTTACTCGAAAGCAGCTTAGAAAAGTCATTCGAGAATACGAAAAAGCCGAACTTCAGGAATCCAAAGAGCCTGAAGTTATAGAGAACACGTCGTTCAAAATTGATTCGACAGCACATAATAGTGACTCCCTATATTGGCAGAAAATACGCCCTATCCCTTTAACAGAATTAGAGGTAAGAGGCTATTCTAAAACGGATAGTATCTCACGTGCCGAGCGATTGGAAAGTGAGGGAGACACATTGAAGACAGGTAAAAATCGAGCTTCAAAACTGTTAGACCCTGTTTTTGGTAATATCTATAAGCTGGCCGACAGAACTCATCTGAGGTTACATGGGATTAGCGGTTGGTTTAATACAGTAGACGGATTTGACCTAAATACAAGAATTTCGTTCACCAAAACACTCAAGAATGAAAACAAAAGTTGGTTAAGAACCGGAGTTACTGGACGCTATGCTTTCTCAAGAGATCGGTTAAACGGATTTTGTGATCTCCGATATGACTTTGGCGAGCCAAAAAACAGATCTTCCATTCGTTCAGAAATAGGTAGAAATATCGAACAGTTTAATGCGGATGAGCCTATTCATCCCATAGTCAATACGTTTATGAGCCTTCTTCTTGAAAGAAATTTCATGAAAATATATGAGCAAGATTATTTTAAACTTTCTTTTAAGCAGGAGTTTGCTGATAAATTAAACATTAGTATTGGTTATCATTATGCGCATAGAAGGCAGCTGTTTAATAATTCCAGGTACCGATTGATTGATCGGTCGGGAGATGGCTATACACCTAATGCGC
>ERZ1740060.878-NODE-878-length-12321-cov-4.036687_pt1 | contig 12321 bp, 6 predicted proteins | sample MGYA00581743_ERZ1740060 | MGnify/ENA primary metagenome ERZ1740060 (study PRJEB43018, sample SAMN04849235) | marine metagenome | isolation source: floating plastic debris | place: Pacific Ocean | collected 2008-08-27 | study: EMG produced TPA metagenomics assembly...
ATTGAGGCAATGTATGGCTTTTCTTTGGCTTGGTCTGCATCCAATCCCAATACAGTTGTATCAACAGCCATTTGCTTTAAAGCATCACCTTTGGGTTTTTCACTGAAGTCTATTATTTTGCCAGTATCATCAATTTTAATTAAACCAAAAGCGGAAGCTCCACGCTCGTCCATTGGAACCACTGACAAAGTCACATCAGCACCAGTTTCGCGGTGACGTTGGATAAATTGACGGTAGTCCATGCGATAAAGATGGTCACCTGATAGAATCAAATATTCATCTATATCCCAGTCTTCAAAAAGCCATAGATATTGACGCACTGCATCGGCCGTACCTTGGAACCAGCTAGAACTGCTTGGAGTTTTCTGTGGAGCAAGGACTTCCACGAAACCTTCAGTAAAGCCAGCAAAACTGTAAGTACGACCTAGGTGACGGTTTAAGGAAGCCGAATTGAACTGCGTTAAAACATAAATTTTAAATATTTCTGAATTGATACAGTTACTAACCGGAATATCTATTAAGCGATATTTCCCAGCTAACGGTACTGCTGGTTTTGCACGAAACTTTGTTAGCGGATAAAGACGGGTACCCGCACCACCACCAAGAATAATACCTAAAACTTTTTTCATTTATATTTCTCCAGACTGCCTTGAAGCTCTCACTAATCAGTTTATGACTGTGTGTGACAGCTCGCACGGGGAAATTAAAGATTAAGGTAAGTTAATGAAAACACTTGAAAACACTATTAATGTAGTGAAAATAAGACTTTTAATAATTCTTTCAATAATTTGAGAATAGAAAAGAATGTATCACCTAGGACATTACATATCATCAAGTAGCTACACCCTACTTTAATCCCCACTTACCAAACGCAATTGCTGAGAAAGCTTCAGAAACTTCACCCAAGGTTGTTCTGAAAGCTGAGAAACTGCATTTGATGAAAGCGTTGCTGTAAACACATTCTTTTTAGCCGTAATATCACTGACACCAAAACTTTCTAAAAGAGCAATTGCCTTTGAGTCTATAGGTAATTCAGTATGAATAAAAACTACTAAACAAGGTCTTGATTGGTCTTGAATTTTTTTCAGTGCCAATATAAGAGCGATATCTAGCTTACTATAGTTCATAAACTGGTAAATGATTGAGGGGTAGGTAATAGTAATCTTACTTGCCCCGTTTTAAGCCTATCAAGTATAAAGCTAATTCCTATCCATCTTTATATAGGCCTTAATTCAATTGATAGGCTTAAAAGTGTTTAGATTTTGGATTTTGGATTTTGCGGAAAGTTAATGGTGAATCAGTTAACGGGGTCGGTTTCCGTCCCCAAAACTTTCCAAGAAGGATTTTATATTTTGCGGAAACTACTTAGAGAAAGATATTTTTCCCCTAGTACAGCACGGCTTAAATAAAGCAACCATTAAAAATGGCTGAAAAGCCTAGAAAATCAAACTTTTTGTCTTGGAAATTTGCACTCTTCGAGAAAGCTGAGCCGCACGCTTCGCGTGAACGCTTACATGGGGGAAACCCCCAAGACCGCAATTTCCGCTACTTCTTACTTCTTACTTCTTACTTTTTACTTCCGCGAAGCGGTACTAAGTATTTTCCAACGACGGATTTTGGATTAAACATCGGGAGTTAGGAGTGAGGAGTTACGAGTAAGCAATTAATAATTCAAGGGTTTTGAGTTTTTACTTTGTCATTAGAAAAACGAATTACTACATTCTCTTACTCTTCTACTTTGCTTCTCTCCCACTCCTAATTCGCAAAATTTACAGATTTCCGGCGTTAATTAACCCAAATCCCCACTTTTTATCGAATTTTTCTTTTTCCTTTCCGGGGATAGAACTATTTTTGTAAAGTAGTTCTTTCAAAGCTTTGGGGTCGAGTTTGGGATTACGCTGTAATAATAGTGCTACTAATCCGGTGACAAAAGGTGTGGCCATACTAGTACCTGCTAAAGCTACAAACTTGGAATTAATAATCATCGACCTATCCAAATTCGCATCGCTAGAAAGGGCTGAAACTATCATTGCTCCTGGTGCTGCAATATCCGGCTTTTGAGCATCATTTCGTAAGGGTCCTTCGCTACTAAATTCAGAAATAGTATCTAGCTCTAAACCCATTTCCCGCTCTTTACCATCTATATCAGTATATTTAGATTTGGTAGTATAGGAAGCAACCGTAACAGCAGTTGCGGCACATCCGGGAGAACCAATTTTTACGGAATCAGCGATACTTTTACCTGTAAAAAAGACTGAACTTGCATCATCTAAATTCCATACGTCTACACGGTCGTATTTTGATTATTTATTACGTAACCGTAACTGCCAAACACCTCCGGTTACGTGCTGATTGAACTGTCCTTCCCCAGTACCGCGAATTTGCACGAAGAAATTATAATCGCCGTTCATTGGGTCTTTACCGGGTGTTACTATTTCGACTAACGCATCCGACAAATTATATTCTTGTGCTGGATTGTCGTCAGTAATAATCGGTTGAAAAGGTGTAACAAAACCGTTGGGACTGCGTACCGAAACTTCCAACTCAGAATCTTTGGAATACCAACCGTTTAACCATACTATTCCGACTTGATTTAATGGTGCAGAAAAACGCATTGTGTTGGTTTCTCCACTAGGAATAAGGGTTTGACCGTGAATATTATCATTACCTTCGTTACCAGCAGCAGCACATACAATTCTTCCTGGGCCAGTTTCACTATCAATAATTTTAGAGAGAGAATCAGTACCATCGTGACCGTCAGCATGTCCCCCCAAGCTGAGATTAACTACAGCTGGAAGTCCCATCTCGTTAGCTACTCGAAAAACATAGCGAACCGCATCAGCGATATGAGCATCTTGTAAATCAGTTTTGACAATAATAAATTCTGCTTCCGGAGCTACTCCACAAAATTCATTATCGGAACCTCCAGCAATTCCCGCAACATGAGTCCCATGTCCGTCCGTATCGAGAGACATTGCTAAATGCTTATCGGTTAATTCGGCTCCATAGTCACCTTCGGTAACTCCGTTTCCCGATAAAGTCTGATCCCAAACCCGTAAAACACGTCCTGCAAAAGCAGGATGGGCTGAATCAATACCGCTATCTATAATGCCGATAATTACACCTTTACCGCTTAATTGGGATTTTTGTTGCTTAAACTGCGGTAAACCCACTTTTTCCGGTGCAACATCCATGCGCCAATGTAATTTCCGCGATGGTTTAATACGTTCAACTGCTGGCTCTTCGGATAAACGGGCTAAACTTGCAATAGGTAAAAAAGCGGTTCTTACTTTACCCCTATTTTGATTGATTTTAATACCGTACTCAGATAGATGACTCAAGTCTGCTTGTTCGTCACAGTATACAAAAACTACACTACGAATTGGCTTCAAACTACTTCTAGGAGAAACTATACCGAGCGAACGTTTGTGAGTGACTAATGCTTGTCTTCCTTCTCTGTGATAGTCTTCATAAGCTAACAATATTCCAGGAGAAAGTTTTTCGTGTCTCATATTAACTATTAACCTCTATTTAACTTTAAGTGCTGCAAAATTCTACCAGGATAAGTCGTATAAAACACATTCCTTACAAGTCTTTTTCATGTTTGATTATTGAGTGAGAGGATAGCGATATTTTCCTACAATCAAAAAAATAACTTGTAGTAGCAGCTGGACGATTTCATGGGAATTAAGCTAGAAACTCTTTTATGTCATAACACCCGCAGAGAAATACACAATATCACTTGTTGATTACAGATAATCGAATAAAATAAGGTGTTAGAGGCTAGATTCGGTGATTAATTCCAGTTTTTTCTATCTAAGAAAAATTATTGGGAAAATTTTATAACTTGCTCAAAGGTGATTCGTTATTTACCATTTAAAACAATTGGGATTTTACTGATTAGCCTTTATCCGAATCATAGTTACATTGAAAATATGAAATCGATAGGCATTGATTAAATACGAGCAATGACTTGCAGGTTTAAAGTTGTATGCAGAGACAGAAACTATTGCTAAATACTTTTAAGGAATAATATTAGCTAAAGAACTATTTGTATTAGATAAACTGGCAGGGGAGAAATTTGATTAATTTGGGTAATAGTTGCATTATTTAACTATTGCAACATTTCTTATTGTTTAAGTTTTAAGAATAATGCATTCTTCGGTATGTCAGCATAAAGCATGAATATCTTTAGTTGTAAATATTACATACTACTTTAAATTATAGCTATTTCCCCAGGGATATATTCATGCTGGTCTCTTCTTAGGTAACTTGTTTAAACCTACTCATAAAGGATAAACAACAATTTATCTAAAGTTAGAGACTTCAGTATTTTCTCTATGTGCAGTTGTATATGTAATTTGCTACACTTTTTGTCAAAGATTGTGATTCACTTATTCCAGGTTGGTGTTGAGTTTAATTAAACCATGATGCTTCATAGTCAAAAGCTATAGGTTTAATATGCCGTCATTATGTTGATTTTTTTTCAAAATCATATTAATGTAAATGCTCGGATGATTTAGAAAAAATTCTTAGTCTATCAGATAGCAGCTAACTGAAATAATTGTTACAAAAAGCTAAAATAGCCACAATACTTTTCTTCATTTTGTTACCACAGGTCAAGTCAATAGTCGTTTGAATTTATCGCAAAGCGATTGAAAAAACTTTTTCAGATGTGATATCACGTAATCCTATTGATGATTGGAAAAAATATAATTGAAAAATTAAATAATTGTAGTTATGCTAAAAAAAGAGATACAGAGTATAAGAAAAAGACAAAGCCCTAATTATTTAGGTTATGTAAATTGATTATTAATATGAGTACAATATTTTCCAAATTGAACTTCATCGAATATAATTCAACAATGCAATTTAAAATTATTTGATTCTAATTTATTAATTCAATCCTAATAAGTTGGAGTCAAATTATGCACGTTTGTATTATCGCAATCAGAAAGACTTAAGAATATAATGAAAAGAGAATAATCAATAAGTGATTTCTTGTAATTCTTAATCTTAGAAAAATAAAAATATCGAGTATCAACTACCACAAGTAAGTACCATAATACTACTACTAATGGTTAGTTCATTTACCTGCTTGGGAGCGAGACTGGTGTGTTACTACATGAAAAAAGATAAATTACAAACACTACTCAAGCTGAAAAAGGCAAATCGACAAATTTCCTGTCGATTTTCCCAAAATCATTTACCAGCAACTTGTAACGATAATAATAATAGAGTTTCTCAAATCTATAACGAGATATTATTTAAAACGGATAGTTCGGGAAGATGGACATTTCTAAGTCCAATCTGGAATGAATTAACTGGATTTAGTGTTGCAGAAAGTATTGGTAAAAGCTTTCTAGATTATATTCACCCCAGCGAACTTTTAGAAAACTTAGAGTTATTTGAAATTCTAAAGAAGCGACAGTTAGAAGAAACCGTATACAAAACTCGTTACAAAACTCGTTACGGGAATGTTTGTCTTGTAAAAAGTCGCATACAAACTTTGTTAGATAGTCAAGGACAGATGATTGGGACTTCTGGAACGCTAGAACTAATTAGTTTTGAAAATCAATCGGGATGTGATGTTAGCGAGCTAAATCAAGTCAATAATCAAGATGATTTAGAAGTGATTATTCAGAATAATCAAGCTTACCTCGAAGCACTTATTAATATAGAAACTGCTTTGCAGAAGTTTGATGGTACTGACGAATGCTACGAACAAATTCTGTCAATCTTAGGATTTGTCTATCAGCCAAGTAGAATTTATATATGCGAACATCATCAATCCAAAAATGATGAATTTTTAATTAATCAAAAAGCTGAGTGGTGCGATAGTAAAGTCTTATCTCAAGCCAATAAGTTATCTTTGGACAATAAGCTTTCTTCAGAAATTTTTCCTCAGTTGGCAAAGAGATTATTTAGTGGTGATATTGTTTGGAGTAATTGGACAAAAGCTAATCTTGAAGAAAGAAAGTTTTTTGAAGCGAGGGGAATTGTCTCGCTCTTACTTTTTCCTATAAAAGTTCAAGGTAAGTTATTTGGTTTTATTGGATTAGAAGATTGTATAGAAGAAAGAGTTTGGCAAACAGCAGAAATTAATTTTCTGCAAGCTACAGTTTATGCTATTTCTCTTGCTTGCAAAAACTTAATCGCAAAAGAATCCCTAAATAAGACTATTGAAGAATGCCAAAGTTTAAACTCAGAATTAGAAGCAAAGGTCAATCAACACACCGTTGAATTGCAGCAGGAAATTAGTAAAAATAAGTCCATACACAAAGAACTAGAAAAATCCCTTTCTTTACAAGAAACAATATTAGAAACTACTGCTGACGGTCTTTTATTCGTAGACGCTCAAGGTTCAATTTCTGGCTATAACCACAAGCTTGTACAAATGTGGGGTATTCCTCAATCACTGATTAAATCTGGTGATTATAAACGAGTATTAGAATTTGCAAGCAATCAGCTAAAAGACCCTGACGAATATTTTACTTTTACTTTACAGCTTGAAGCTTATCCCAATGCTGAAATTTATGATTGGATTGAATTCTAGGATGGGAGAACATTTGAACGTTACTCGCAACCCCAATACATTGGTAGCGAAATTGTATGGAGAGTTTTGAGTTTTCGTGATATCAGCGTACGCTTTCAAGCAGAAGCATAAATACGTCATCTAGCGATCCACGACCTGCTAACAAATTTTCCCTATCTGATGCAGTTTTCTGGAAGATTGTTAGAGTCTCTAATCAAGGCTAATTTGAATAAAAGTAAATTAGCTGTATGTTTCCTAGATTTAGATAGATTTAAAACTATCAATGAGACATTAGGTCATAAAATTGGTGATAAATTGTTGAAAGGGGTTGCTTTACGTTTAAATAGGTGTCTGCGTTCGAGCGATACAGTTGCTCGCTGGGGGGGAGATGAATTCACTTTGCTTTTATCTGAAATTAATGATACGCAAGATGCTGCTCGTGTTGCTGAAGAAATTTTAAATGCTTTAAAACCAGCATTTTTGATAGAAAATCATCTTTTGCATATCAGCGCTAGTATCGGAATTGCTGTTTATCCCGACCACGGACAAGATGGAGAAACTTTAATTAAAAACGCCGATGCAGCGTTAAATCGTGCGAAGTTAGAAGGAAGAAATCACTATCAAATTTATAATTCAACAATTAATTCCGAAGCTTCAGAATTACTTAGTTTAGAAAATAGCTTGCATTATGCTTTAGAACGAAACGAATTAAGGTTGTATTACCAACCCCAAGTGGATATTAGTACGGGGGAAATTTGTAAATTTGAAGCATTGTTACGTTGGCAACATCCACAATATGGATTAATTTCTCCTGGTAAGTTTATTCCGATTGCTGAAGAAACTGGACTAATTGTACCTATCAGTGAATGGGTTTTAAGAACTGCTTGTACTCAAAATAAAATTTGGCAAAATATTTTGGGTAACTCCGGAGTAAGAGTAGCGGTTAATTTATCTCCGAGACAATTCCAGCAGCCAGACTTAGTTGGTACCGTGCAACGTATATTAGCAGAGACTCAGTTATCTCCTAAACATCTTGAGTTGGAAATTACAGAAAGTGCTGCGATGCAAAATGTTGATTTCACTAAAGAAATTTTAACCGAGCTATATAGCATGGGTGTTTCCATATCTATAGATGATTTTGGAACCGGATATTGTTCGTTTAGTTATCTCAAACAGTTTCCAATTCACTGTTTGAAAATTGATAGGTCTTTTGTCCGAGATTTAACTAAGGATACTAATGATGCAGCTATTATTACAGCAATGATTGCTCTTGCACATGGACTACATTTTTCTGTTGTTGCTGAGGGTGTTGAAACCCAAGAACAACGCAATTTGTTAAATATGTTGGAATGCGAATTGATGCAGTTGAATCTTTTCAGTACTGCTGTTTGCGCTCAAGAAGCTACAGTATTATTATTATAATCTTAATCTAAATCTCAATTGATTGATACATCGATTTTAGCTGCTTAATAATAGTTGCGAGTAATCAGCAACATTAATGCTATGGGGTACTAAGTTTTTACGTATTCAATTTATATAGTAATAGCGACCAAGATGCATGTCCTATCGGACACGCTCCGCTAACGCTAACGCACTACAATGTGGTGAAATTTTCCTATTATACAAATTAGCCGCACATCAGGTTACTTTAGTCTTACAAATAGGACTTGAATGTAACTTATCAAAACGGCTAGAAAATAACTAATAGTGCCTTTAATTAATTCCAATGTATTTTAGAGACGAGCATCAGTATTACGTCTCCAGATGTTATGGAGAAATTAAATCTTATATTGAGATTAAAAAAATACAAGTCCTCGAAGAGTTCAAATACAACTTCACCAAGTTGTAATAATTGAATTTGGTGAGTTTTGAGATTTTCTAACCGAATAATCTCTCAACCATAAATTCAACTGATATCTTACTAAAATATTGATTAAAAATGTCGATACATATAACTTTACTTTTCTCAATTTTTCGCAATGTTCCGACCGCTTATTGATGCTATTATCAATAATCCAACAGCATTATAGGAGTTACAGTGTGTAACATACTATTGGTAGGCTGGCGAAAGTAATACATACTTTTATTATTACTTGCTTTAAGCTTGAAATCTCGTTATTTTTTTGTAGTACGCAACCCGTTATTGAAGGCTTTTTTCTAGAATTTACAAAAAAAAATGGATTGCTATTTACATAAGTAAATATTCGACAATTATCTATTTGATTCAGATATTGAAATTATGAGATGATAATAAGTTTTGTTTGAGAAGACGATTTTGATTGTGACCGAGTTAGAAAAACTGTTGTGTTGAATTGATATTGTTATTTCCTTCCTGGTAGAAGATTGGAACTTAGGAATTAAAAAAGATTCAAATTAGATTAAGCAGTCCACCGCTCCGTTAAAGGTGGAGTAATTGAAAGTGAAAAATAATTGTTTTGGACTCTACTTTACATCTGCCTTTGCGTAGCGATATGCTTTCGGGTTATTAGTTCCTTTATTCTTCAGGTATTTTATCGAAAAATATTATGGCTCAATCGAACGAATCATCCCAAAAATCGAGTGCGATTAATCTAGTTTTTGTGGGTTTTATTGCAGTTGCAATTATTTTTGCAGCTTATACAAATAAAATGGAAGCTGTTACCAAAGCAAGTTTCGAGTCAGCGAAAACTGCTGTTGGTATAGCGATTGAATTAATTGGAGTTATGGCTCTGTGGTTGGGATTAGTAAGAGTTTTGGAAGCGGGTGGTTTGATGTATACCATCGCAAAATATTTGAAACCTTTGATGGTAAGACTATTTCCTGATGTTCCAGAAACTCACCCAGCAATGGGAGCTATCATTCTCAATATTTCTGCGAATATGTTAGGTCTAGGAAATGCAGCTACACCTTTTGGAATTAAAGCAATGGTTGAGCTGAATAAAATTAATCCCTTGAAAGGAACTGCTACTAATGCGATGTGTTTATTTTTAGCAATCAACACTTCCAGCGTTACTTTACTTCCTTTAAACGTAATTGGAATCAGGGCTGCGGCTAATAGTCAACACCCGGCTGCAATTTGGATACCAACTTTAATCGCGACTTTATGCTCTACATTAGTTGGAGTCTCTGTAGCTTCGTGGTTGGGAAGAAGAAGTAAAAAATTAGAAACAACACCGTTAGAAGAATCAAATTCAATTTCGGATGCAGATAATTTGGAAGTAGAGTCTGAGGAAATAGAAGGGGAAGCAGAAGAATATGAAGAGCCAGATTATTCCCATTTACTTTATCCCGCAGGTACAGCTTCAAAACTGTTTGCTTGGTTATTTATTTTAGGATTTCTGGGAAGTTGGGTTTATGGGGTAATCAATGCTGGTAATCTTGCTGGATTTTTTAATCAAGATTTTCTTTCTCACTGGTTGATGCCAGCTTTAATATTATTAATTATTGCTTATGGGGTGGGAAGAGGAGTAAAAGTTTATGAAGCAGTTACCGAAGGAGCGAAACAAGGATTTGGGATTGCAATTAGCATTATTCCGTTTTTGGTGGCTATTTTAGTTGCAATGGGAATGTTTCGAGCATCGGGAGCAATGGATGTCATTGCTAAAGTTTTAAATCCGATTACTAGTTTGATTCAACTTCCAGCAGAAGTATTACCAATGGCTTTAATACGTCCCCTTTCTGGAGGTGGTGCATCTGGAATTATGACTGAATTAGTTCAAGACGCACCGGATTCCTATAGTGCTTTTGTCGCTTCAACCATGATGGGAAGTACCGAAACAACTTTTTATGTGCTTGCAGTTTACTTTGGCGCTGTGGGAATTACTCGGATTCGTCATGCTTTGGTTGCTGCTTTATTAGCTGATGCAACCGGATTGATTGCTGCTTGTTTTCTTTCTTCTATATTTTTTAATTTATAGATTTTGGGGATTAGGGAAAGTGCGGTCTTGGGGAGACCTCAAGAGCAACTTTTCAAGCTAGAGGAAAGAATTAGAGAGAGATAGGGTATGAAAATACAGCATATTTCATCTTCATGAGGTACATTCTAACGGGCAGGGATGCCCGTACCACAAGAGTTTTATAAAATTTTTTTACCTCATTTAACAGCTAGGTACTAGGCTTTGTACTCTGTACCTTTTTAGGGGTAAAAAGTTCACACAGATAATGTGATATTTATTTTAGATTAAAACCCTTATTTCACATATGTTTTAAAGGTTTTGTTCTGAAACAAAAATTGTATGAACCAAAAACGGTCAAATTCTATCAAAGTACACAACCTAGCAAGGTGCTGTATAATCTCACATTGTCGGAGACGTAACACTGTTACGTCTCTAAATGGGTTTTATGTTTTTTACGGCTCGATTTTTTAATTGCTCTTACCTTTGACCTTGAAAAACTGCATAATCAAAATCCGCTCAGATTTAATAATTAATGACGGTCAAAGATAGTCTCGGGCCGCGAATGTGTGGAGAAAGTGCTTGGTTAAATTTGCTCTCGTATTTAATATGCGCCAATATACTTGTGATTATCAAACAATAAGCGATGAGTAATCCATCAATATATTGGACTTTAGTAAAAATCAATGTTGCAGGAAATCGTCAGATTCAATCAGTTGCTGCTGCACAAACTTTTTTTAATCAGGTTTTTGCTGATTTAATCGATGTCAATAATCTTTCTAATGGTGAGATTCAGTCACGGTTGTTTAATCTCTATCAGGATACTAATACAGATGAAAGCTTGAATGCTCAACGCTGTCTGCTATGCTTTATCTCTTGGGAAATCGAAAGAGTTTGCTTGAATTTAGCTAAGCAGTTTGGTGCTATGGGAGGTTTCACGAGTCGCGATTTACTTCCCTATGTCCTTGATGATGATGGGAAATTGCACTCAACTACTGATTATCAATGCTATTCTTTACAGATATTACAAAGTTTCGACGTTGGTCAAAGTAGTTTAGCTTCCTGGACAAATAGAAGGGTAAAACAGCATCCTGCTTTGAATAAATTTTTGCTCGAATGTGGGGTTTACCTTTTGAGTGACTGGGCCATTCTTAACGATACTCAACCAAAGCAATTGGAGCGGATTTTGAGTCAATTTCATTCTTTGAGTGGGATAGAAATTCAACAAAGCAAATGGTTATTGACGAGTTACCATGCTGTTTATCGCGTCCAAAGGTTACAGCAGCGTAAAGCTAAAACAAGTAAATGTCAGCCACCAACTATAGAGCAATTACAGCAAATCGGCGATAAGTTAAATAGTTTGAGCGGTGGTAATACCGGTTTTAAAGATATTATGACAAGTTTGCAGCAGTTGGCCCAAGCTGTAAGGGAATATCGGATTCACGTCCGTGGTGGTTCTTTACCTACAACATCTATCGATTCTGCTGAAGGGATAAATTATAATTCTTTGACTTCTATAGCGTTTATCAAGCAACTGAGGTACAAAGAGACTACCTCACCCCCGATAAAGTTATGCTGTGTCTCCCCTCTCCTTAACAAGGAGAGGGGTTGGGGGTGAGGTTTTTGGGTGTACTTCAATAGATTGAGAAACGCTATAAAACAATTCTGTATTTATTGATATTGGTTCTATGTTCTGGTGTCGATGCATTAGACGCAACTGTTAACGACAGCGGAATCGTTTAAGTGAATAAGTTGAATTTTAAGAACCCTATAAATAAATAGGGATAATTAAATTCGGGATAAAAAACTACTGTATCCAGAATTGATGCATCAATTATGGATAGGTATTCCCGAAAAATTATTACAACCATACAGCTAAAGATAATTTCTAAATAAACTGTTTATTCTCACTGA
>ERZ1740060.879-NODE-879-length-12315-cov-3.515253_pt1 | contig 12315 bp, 16 predicted proteins | sample MGYA00581743_ERZ1740060 | MGnify/ENA primary metagenome ERZ1740060 (study PRJEB43018, sample SAMN04849235) | marine metagenome | isolation source: floating plastic debris | place: Pacific Ocean | collected 2008-08-27 | study: EMG produced TPA metagenomics assembly...
CTGGCCCAGTAGAAGATCATAGTGATCATTATAAAACGTCACCGGCATCCCGTAGTCGGTAAACATCAAAAACGTCAATGTACGGTTCTCAATCTCGCGCGCAGGCACTAAGTGACGCACGAGCGTTTGGAAAAACGTCTCATCCGGGATCCATGTCGTACGGAAGAAACGCATCACATCGCGGCGGGCATAGGCGAATTCCAAGACCGCCTCGACCGTCTGTCGGCGCAAACACCACCATTGGCTGCCGATCATGATCTGCAAATCCTCTGGAATTTTGCGGGTCATTTTGAAACGCTTTTGCAGTTCTAGCGCCGTGTAAAAGCGACGTTTCTGGGTGCGCTCGTTAAAGAAATGGCGATAGATCAGGCGCTCTTCCCGGAAGCCTGTTTTGATCCAATTGCTGTCAAAGAAGTCGTGGCTTTCGATGTAGTCCACATCATTTTCGTCCAGCAGTTGATGGGCGAAACCAGCGGATTTGATCGGCATGCAATCGCCCGAGACCATGTAGAAATGTGTCGCACGCGGAAAGGCGTTTACCGCCGCCTCAACCGCATGCAAGGTGGCTTGCACCAGGCTCCACTCGCCCCAGCCGCATTTCACACGGCGCGCCGCGAAAGCGACATTGGGGTTGTCGCCCAAAGCTGCTTTGATTGTCCCGAAATCCTCGGACGAGGCTGACGCATCAAAATGGATCGCGATATAATCACCTGCCGCCGTCAGCTGTTCGGCCTGCTGGATGATAACAGCCGGGTTTTTGTGACAAAGCAGGATAAAGGCGACGCGTGCCATAGTCTTTTCAGTGGTCCTTTTGACGTTCAAAGCTGTCATAACGCGAAGAGACATTGAAGTGACAGGGTTTCTTTGCTTTGAAAGGGGCTAAGAGCAGGCAGGAGAGCACGCGTGGCGCATTTTCCCGGAACTTGGATGACCCAATGCGAAAGCGTGGTTTACCGCGTGGTGCCGAAATGCGCCTGCTCATCCATTGGTCAGATCTTGTATTATTCCGACCACGGTGAATTCTTTGATGGTGATATCCATGATGCCAAAACGGGCATCCACAAATGGGCGCTGGATGACAGCAAACCAGTGATCGAAGCCAACGTGAAAGCGCATCAAAGCTATGCCTTTACCTGTGTACGCAATCCCTACACCCGCATCCTGTCGTCCTTCTTCGACAAAATCTGCGGCGTGCAGCGCAACGGGAAAAACAACCGCGGGAACCTTGTCCCGCAGTAAATCCAGAAAAACGGAAATGAGGTCGGCGACCCCGAGAATAGATTCGATTTCGACCAGATCAAAAGCTTTCGCCGCTTTCTGCTATTCGCCCGCGACACCATCCGCTGGCGGCGCCCGATGGAGCCTGACATCCATTGGTCTGCCATGTCCGGCCATATCTCGACGTTCATTGTGAATGGTGGGCGTTACGACAACATCTTTTGGACGGAAAAGTTCAATGACGGCATGCAAAGCGTGCTGGATGGGATCGAGACGACACATCCCATTGATCTGGCCGCAATCCCCCGCTTCAACGAAAGCGAAGGGCACGGCCCCAAACGCGCGCATCCGGTTGAAGACTATTTCGACGATCTGTCGATGCACATCGTCTATGAGATGTACAAACGGGATTTCCGGATCTTCAAATATGATTTTGAGAATCCGGCCAATAAAATGCCTATTGGCGAGATTGACCTGGACGAGGTTCATGCGAAACTGGGCTAGGTGTTGCGCCTTTGGCACCGTCGCATAAAGGGGGCTGTCTGCCCCCTCGGCTGCGCCTCACCCACGAAGGTATTTGTAAACATGAGAAGATGAGGGTCGACACGCGGACCGATCACCCTAACTGCATGGTCGCAATGGTGAAGGAACTTTCGACGTGTCTGTCGTTTTGATCTTGGGTAGTGGTCCAAATGTCGTGACTTGTCGCGATTGGCCGCGCGATCCGTTTGATCGGATTGTCGCGATCAATAACGCCTGGGCGGTGCGACCCGATTGGGATGATCTGATCCATCCCGATGACTTTCCGGTCGAACGCATGCCTGTGGATATCGCAGATCATCAACGCGTGATCCGTGCGGCAGATTATGTGCCATTGCAAAATACACTCGGCGGCTTTGTTTACGCAGGCGGTACCATGGCCTTTACCGCCAGTTACTGGGCTTTGGCCGCGCTAAAGCCAAAGGTCATCGCGGTTCTTGGCTGCGATATGGTCTATGCGGGGGCCAGCAATACCCATTTTTATGGCACCGGCACCGCTGATCCTTTGCGCAAAGACGTGACGCTGCGGTCGCTGGAGGCCAAATCCGCGCGTCTGATGGCGATGGCTGGCCGGCAAGGTTGCGCGATGGTGAACCTGTCCACCGATGAAAGCCGCCTTGTTTTCCCGCGCGCAACGGTGGACAGCATTACACAAGCCAAACCGCAGGTCGCAAACCCTGCCGCCGTTGAAGCAGCGCTGCAGCGTGAAGCAGAGCTGGATTACTATGTCCCGTCCGGCAAATACTGGAAGGAAGAAGACCGCTTTGACGTCGATGCAATCGACGCACTAGACGCGCTTTGGCTTAGATCAGCCCTTCCGCCGCAAACAGTGTCTTAAGGTCCGCCTTGGGGCGCGGCCCGATATGGCCGATCACCTCTGCCGCAGCCACGACGCCCATGCGCCCGGCAGTCTCCAGCGTCTGGCCTGTTGTGAACCCGTAAAGAAAGCCCGCCGCAAACTGATCACCCGCGCCTGTCGCATCGACGGGAACGACCTTTTGTACCGGCACCTCAACCCGTTGGTCGCCTTGAAGCAGGATCACCGGATCACCGGAGCAGGTGCAGACAACAGTGTCACAAACTGCCGTTGCCTTCGCCAAGGCGGTCGACAGGTCATCGGTTTCATAAAGCGTCTTCCATTCCGCATCATTGCCCAGCACGAAATCCATCTCATCCGCGATCAGGCGCTGGAAATCTGCGCGGTGACGATCAGCGCAGAAGGGATCAGACAGGGTAATGCCCGCGCGCCCGCCAGCCGCACGCATAGACTGGGCCGCGGCGGTGAAGGCGGTGTTGCCCGCGTCCTTGTCAAACAGATACCCTTCCAGAAACAGGATCTTGCTGCCATGAAACACCGCATCAGAGACATCGTTTTGGCCCAGCTCCGCGCCCGCGCCCAGATAGGTGTTCATCGACCGCTCACCATCGGGTGACACAAAGATCATCGAGCGTGATGTGGGGGCCTCGGCCTCTGGCGTTGGCGGGTTTGGAAAGGCTGTTCCCGCATCTTCCATGCCCTTGGCGTAGAAACGGCCCAGCGCATCGTCCTTGAACTTACCGATAAAGGCGGTCGACAGGCCCAAACTGCCCAGACCTGCAAATGTATTCGCAACCGATCCACCAGGTGCTTCGGTCCGCTCAGTCACTGCGCCATAAAGCACCTCGGCACGATCCCGCTCGATCAGCTGCATGATGCCCTTCTCGATCCCCATGTGATCCAGAAAAGTATCGCTCGCATGGCCGATCACATCGACCATCGCATTGCCGATCCCGATAACGTCATAATTGCTCATAGAGTTTTTTCCTCAAACATACATAGATCGCGGATCAGACAGGCCGCGCATTTGGGTTTTCGCGCCACGCAGGTGTAGCGGCCATGCAAAATCATCCAGTGATGCGCATGAAGTTGAAAGTCAGCTGGAATATGATCCTCAATCGCGCGTTCGACCGCATCAACGTCCTTTCCGGGTGCTACGCCAGAGCGGTTACCAAAACGGAAAATATGGGTATCGACAGCCTGGGCAGGCTGCCCCCACCACATATTCAGCACCACATTCGCAGTCTTGCGCCCCACGCCGGGCAGCGATTGCAGCGCCGCGCGGGAATTTGGGATCTCGCCACCAAACTGATCCACCAAAATCTGGCTCATCTTGATGACGTTCTTGGCCTTTTGACGGAACAGACCAATCGTCTTGATATGCTCGGTCACGCCTTCAAGCCCCAGATCAAGCATCTTTTGCGGCGTATCGGCGACACGGAACAATGCGCGCGTCGCCCTGTTCACGCCCGCATCCGTCGCCTGCGCCGACAGCGCGACTGCCACAACCAATGTGTAGACATTCACATGTTCCAACTCGCCTTTGGGTTCAGGCTCTGCCGCGTGGAAACGCTCAAAAATCGCGCGGATGGTATGATATTCAAGCTGTTTGGCCATGCCGCACGGTATGCCTTGAAGCCTGAAAAGGGGCAAGCGCCAGATGCGCAATTTCCGGGTCGCTATCGGGCCCAGCTGTGCCTAGTTTGATCCCATGGAACAGACAGAGACATATCATTACCAAGTCATGCGCCGCGCCATCGAAGCGATTGATGCCGCCGGTGATGAACCGCAAACGTTGGCTGATCTGGCTGCCGACATGAACATGAGCCCTGCGCATTTTCAGCGGTTGTTTTCATCATGGGTCGGCGTTTCGCCCAAGCGCTATCAGCAATATCTGACCTTGGCCCACGCCAAAACCCTGCTACGCGACCGCTTTACGACCTTAGAGACGGCGCATGCCGTCGGGCTATCGGGCAGCGGCCGTTTGCACGACCTTTTCGTGCGGTGGGAGGCGATGAGCCCCGGCGACTATGCCCGCGATGGTGCGGACCTAACGATTTTCTGGGGTTGGTTTGAAAGCCATTTTGGCCCCGCATTGGTTATGGGCACGGATCGCGGCATCTGCGGTCTGGCTTTCGCCGCAGAAGCCGGTCCAGAACCAGCGATGGCAGACCTAAAGTCGCGTTGGCCCAAGGCACGATTTGTAGAAGACCCCAGCTTTCTGCGCCCTTGGGCCGCAGCCGCCCTAGGGATGACTGGCGAAACCAAACTGCATATGACCGGCGCGCCCTTTCAGTTGAAAGTATGGGAGGCTTTGCTGACCATCCCTTCGGGCCATGTCACGACCTATTCGGAAATCGCCCAATCCATTGGCAGCCCCAAAGCAGTTCGCGCTGTAGGCACAGCCGTAGGGCGCAACCCGGTCAGTTGGCTGATCCCATGCCACCGCGCATTGCGCAAATCAGGCGCATTGGGGGGCTAGCACTGGGGTCTGCCGGTCAAGCGGGCGATGCTGGCGTGGGAATCTGCAAGGGCAGATGCACAGCCAGAGCAGGCGTAATTTCGGCAAAACCCTGCTGGTCGCAGACCCGTTATTGGATATCATGGACGAAATGGGCATAAGCTGACCCATCAAACAGGCGCAATTTTTGGCGCTCATACAAAATGGAACCATGACCATGATACTAACGAAATTTCCCCTCGTGCTCGCTGCTGCATCGCTGACCTTTGTCGCCGCCTGCGAACCTGGAGGCCCGAATGATTTTCAGAACACGCAGCAAGGTGCCCTGATCGGCGCAGGCGCGGGTGCACTTGTCGGCGCATTGGCCAACAACGACGGTTCTGTCCGTGAACGCAACCAAGCGGCACTGATCGGTGCGGCACTTGGTGCAGGCGTTGGCGCTGGTGTCGGCAACTCACTTGATCGTCAGGCCGAAGATCTGCGCCGTCAGTTGCGCAATGATGTGGGCGTGTCCAACAATGGCCGTGACCTGCGCGTTGTCCTAAGCGAAGACCTGCTATTTGCAACAAACAGCACGCAACTGTCGGGTACAGCACAGCGCGAATTGCGGATCGTTGCCAGCTCTTTGCAGCAGTATCCGAACACCACCGTGAATGTCATTGGCCACACCGATAATGTCGGCGAAGCATCCTTTAACCAAGGCCTGTCAGAGCGTCGCGCCTCTGCTGTGTCATCTGTCTTGATCGGTGGCGGTGTTTCACAAAACCGGATCCGGTCGATTGGTGCGGGCGAGAACAACCCGATTGCGTCAAACCTGAACGCCTCTGGCCGTCAGGCGAACCGCCGGGTCGAGATTGTGATCACGCCAAACTAAAGGCTGACAACATTGAATGCGGAAAGGGGTTGCAGAGATGTGACCCCTTTCTTGTTGTGGAAGGGTGAATTTGGTCATATCATTTGACCAATATAAAGTGATTGATCCCATGCCATTTGAACCTGTCCAGCAAGAAAAACTATCCCACGGTGTGATCCGCCAGATCGAAGGATTGATCCTGCGTGGCATTCTACGCCCCGGCGAAAGGCTGCCATCGGAACGAGAACTGAGCGAACGGATGAGCGTGTCGCGTCCCTCTTTGCGTGAAGCATTGGCCGATTTACAAACACGTGGTCTGCTGGCCTCCAAAGCAGGCGCAGGCGTCTATGTGGCCGATGTTCTGGGTTCGGCTTTTGCCCCGGCGCTGGTCATTTTGTTTGCCACCCATGATGAGGCGGTTTTCGACTACATCAGCTTTCGTCGCGATATGGAGGGGTTGGCCGCTGAGCGAGCCGCGCGACTGGCCAGTGATACCGATCTAAAGGTCATCAACACCATCTTTGCTAAAATGGAGGCCGCCCATCAAAAGCGTAACCCGGCAGATGAGGCCCATTTGGATGCGGAATTCCACCTGTCCATTATTGAAGCCAGTCACAACATCATCATGCTGCATATGATGCGGTCCATGTATGAATTGCTGCGCGAAGGCGTGTTCTACAACCGCGCGATCATGTTCAAACAGCGCATGACACGCGACACCCTGCTGGACCAGCATCGGCACATCAACGATGCACTGCAAAGCCGTGACCCCGCTAGCGCGCGCGCGGCGGTCGAGGCGCATCTGAATTTTGTGGAAACCGCGCTGTCAGATCAGCAGAAATCGGACCGCAACGAAACTTTCGCGCAAAAGCGGCTAGAGCACGAAGTCGGGCGTTAGGTAGCGCCTTTTTGCCGGGCAAACTGCGCCCAAAGCCAGATAGCAATGATCGTTTGAACGGCGATCCCAATCAAGACATATGGATGCAATACACCTGCGACCTGCCCCAAGATCACGGCAATATTCCACAGCCAATGCCAAATGATCAACGGCCAAAGATTGGCAATCCGCAACGCGAGCGGGGCCAGGAAAAAACCTACTAGCAATGCGAAAATAACCTGAAGCGAGGTATCACCGGCATCCTGCCCCAGCAGCGCGTTGACCGTATGCAGGCCGCCGAAGGCCACAGCGCTGAACAGCATCGCCAAGGGCACGGCCAGCCGCGTGAGCGCCCCGCGCAACAGGACACCGCGAAAGACCACCTCTTCTCCGAATGCGATGCATAGGGTGACCAAGACCAGCATAGAAAATCCAAATGCTCCAAAGCCTTGCAACAGCGCAGGCGTCAGCGCTTGCGAGATATCCCAAGCCATAAAGATCAGCACCGCCCATGCCGGTGCAAACCAAAGCATGCCGCCCCAATTCACCCGTCCGAAACCGGCCGGCACCCAGCCTGTGAAACGGATCAATACACAAAGGCAGAACAACACACCTAAGATTTGGGCGGGCAGCAACTGCCCTAAGGCACCACCCATGCTGGTTGGTTCAGCAGTATACGAATGGAACAAGGCCGAGCCTAAACCGACAAGCGCGACATAGATCGCCGCCACCAAGCTCCCTGAACCGAGGCTCGGCATCCTTCAAACTCCTGCACTGCGCCCCGGACGTGACTGTCAAAGACAGGCCCGGTCCTGTCAATGAAAAAGCCCGGTAGCGCATGACGCAACCGGGCTTTCCAATACTCTAGGTCCACAACTAATGCAGCTTTTCGGCAACCACCGCGATCGAGTCGTCGATCATCGCGCCAGCAGACTTTGCATCCATCTGCTCAGCGATCACGTCCTTGGCTGCACCAACAGCCACAGCAATCGCCTGATCGCGCACTTCTTTCACGGCAGAGGCTTCGGCGCTGGCAATCTGCTCTTCCGCAGCGGCCAAGCGGCGCGTGATAGACTTGGCGATATCGTCTTTTGCCGCAGCCGCTGCATTGGTGGCTTCTTCTTTGGCAGCCGCAACGATGCGTGCAGACTGTTCCTGCACTTCTTTCTGCTTGCGCTCATAGCTGGCCAACAAAGACTGTGCTTCTTCGCGCAGGGCTTTCGCCTCATCCAACTCGGCCTTGATGCTCTCGGCGCGCTTGTCCAACATACCACCGACAAGACCGGGGACCTTGAAGTAAACCAAGATGCCGATGAAGATCAGGAATGCGATTGATACGACAAAATCAGTGTTCGCTAGTGAAAAGAACGGTTTGTCACCCGCAGCCAGCGCAGGGCCAGCAGCGAGGACGAAAAGGGATGTCAGGGTCATACGCATGGCTCTATCCCTTCATCCGTGCGGTCACCGCAGCGGTGATCGTTTTCGCATCGGCTGTGCCACCCATGGCCGCAACCAATTCCTTGGCTGTGTCCTTGGCGACGGCAGTGACGCTTTTCACCGCACCAGCGCGAATGTCAGCAATCGCTGCTTCGCTTTCGGCCGTTTTGGCGGCGATCTGGGCGTCGGCATTCTGCATCTCGACATCTAGTTCAGCCTGAATTTCTGCTTTTGCCTCGGCCACAATCTTTTGGGCTTCAGCGCGGGCATCCAAAAGGGCTTGGTCATAAGCAGCTTCAGCTTCAGCCGCCTTGTTCTTCAGCTCTTCGGCTGCAGCTATATCGTTCGTGATGGTGCCAGAGCGTTCTGCCAATACCGCCGAGATGCGGGGCAGCGCGATGCGGGACATGACGAAATAAAGTGCGATCAGCGTGACCAGCAGCCAGAAAATCTGGTTGGGCATCCAATCGGCGCAAAGCTGCGGCATGCCAAGGGCGGAACCCCCTGCGTCGACGCATACGCCTGCGGCGTCTGTTGTTTCTGTTGCCATGATGGCCCCCGAATACCTTGATGTTTTACTGACTGACGCAAAACCCTGCGTCAGTCAGCCGTAAGGATATGGGTCGTTCTTAGACTGCGAACATCAGCAGAAGCGACACGAGGAATGCAAAGATCCCCAAGGCTTCGGCGAATGCCAGACCAATGAACAATGTTGCTGTTTGACCAGCAGCGGCAGATGGGTTGCGCAATGCGCCTGCCAGGTAGTTACCTGCAACGGTACCAACACCGATCGCGGCAGCGCCGGAACCGATAGCTGCGAGACCTGCGCCGATGTGTGCGAGTTGACCTTCCATGAGTATTTCTCCTTACGATTGGAAGTTAGATAGAGAGGCGGGACATCCCGCCGTTGTTAGTGTGATGGGTGAAGCGCGTCTTTCAGGTAGACACACGTCAGAATGGTGAAAACATAGGCTTGAATGCCGCAAACCAGTACTTCAAGACCGTAGATTGCAACGATGCCGAAGATGGCAACCGGGCTGACCAGTGTGAGGGCAGCAAAACCCGCGAACACTTTCAAGACCGCGTGACCTGCCATGATGTTGCCTGCCAGACGAATGGAGTGGCTGACGGGACGCACGAAGTAAGAGATCACTTCGATCACCGCAATGATCGGGCGCAGGATCGCAGGGGCGTCAGACATCCAGAACAGTCCAAGAAACGCTGGGCCATTTTTGACAAAGCCAAGGATCGTGACCGCGAAAAACACGCCAAAACCAAGGATCGCAGTGACTGCAATCATGGATGTCGGCGAATAGGACATCGGGATCAGGGCAAGGTAGTTCGAGAACAGTATGAACAGGAAGAGCGTCATGATGTAGGGGAAGTATTTCACCCCATCCTTACCGCAGACATCCTCAACCATCTTATAGATAAAGCCGTAAATCAGCTCACCAATCGACTGCAGACGCGTTGGGATGACAGCGCGACCACGGCTGCCGAGGACAAAAACCCCAACAATTGCGAGCAGCGCAATCGCCTGTCTGCGCGGGCGCAAAGGCGTGCCGTGCTATACAGCGTCCAAACATGCCATGATCGGACTGATCCGTAGTCTGGCGGCTGATTACGTCAAAAAGCCTTACACGTTCAACGCGATCTGCCCGGCATATGTCGACACGGATATCGTGCCCGACAACATAGAACGGATCATGACCCGAACCGGCATGTCGCAAGAGGATGCAACAAAACTGATCGTGGATGCCAACCCCCATGGCAGATTGATCGCGCCGGAAGAGGTGGCCGAAGCTGCCCTTTGGCTGTGCAACGACGCGTCGAGCAGTGTGAACGGTCAGGCGATCCAAATTGCCGGAGGCGAGTTTTGAGCGAGCCGTACGATCCGTCGCGCGAAGGGGCGCAGATGGCTTTTGACGGGCGCATGTCGTATGGCGACTACCTTGGGCTGGATGCGCTTTTGTCATCGCAGCATCCGCTTAGCGCGGCGCATGACGAGATGCTGTTCATCATCCAGCATCAGACGTCCGAGCTTTGGATGCGGCTTGCATTGCACGAATTGCACGCGGCGCGCGACACACTGGTAGCCCATGACATCCGCCCGGCGTTCAAACTGCTCGCGCGGGTCACGCGCATCTTTGAGCAACTGAATTCGGCCTGGGACGTGCTGCGCACGATGACACCCAGTGATTACACCACATTTCGCGAGGCGCTTGGCCAAAGCTCTGGCTTTCAGTCAGCGCAATACCGGGAAATCGAATTTGTGCTGGGCAACCGCAATCCAGCCATGATCCGTCCGCACGCGCATCGACCCGATGTTGCGGACCGCTTGACTACAGAACTCACGCAGCCATCGCTTTACGATACGGCTGTCGCACGATTGACGCGTGCCGTTGGCGTGCCTGCAGAGGCGATGGTAAGAGATCGGTCGAAACCCCATGCTCCAAACGCTGCATTACAAGCGGCCTGGGCCGAGGTTTACCGCACCCCGGAACAGCATTGGGACCTCTACGAGTTGGCCGAAAAGCTTGTCGATCTCGAAGACTACTTTCGGCGCTGGCGCTTTAACCACGTCACCACAGTTGAACGTGTGATTGGCCTCAAGCGAGGCACTGGCGGAACGGGCGGCGTCTCCTACCTCAAGCGCATGTTGGAGGTGGAACTGTTCCCCGACCTCTGGCACCTGCGCACCAGCCTTTAGGACCCCTTGCATGACCGATTTTAACGCCACGCGCGCCGCGTTTCACCTGCCAGACGGCATGATTTATCTTGATGGGAATTCCCTTGGGCCCTTGCCGAAGGCTGCCGCGGCACGTGTCGCACACGTGGTCGAGCAGGAATGGGGCGAACAGCTTATCAAGGGTTGGAACAGTTGCGGCTGGATGGCGGCCCCGTCCAAGATGGGCGACCGCATCGGGCGGCTGATTGGGGCAGAGCCAGGCCATGTGGTTATGGGCGACACGTTATCGATCAAGGTCTATCAGGCGCTGGCCTCTGCACTGCAAATGCGACCCGACCGCCGCGTTATCTTGTCAGACAGCGGCAACTTCCCATCCGATATTTATATGGCGGAAGGTCTGATTGGGCTTTTGGGCGATGACTACGAATTGCGCGTCGTCGCGCCCAAGGACGTCGAGAATGCAATTACGGATGACATCGCAGTCACCCTGATAACGGAGGTGGATTACCGCACCGGGCGCAAACATGACATGGCCGCGCTGACCAAACGGGCGCATGAGGTCGGCGCCTTAACCGTTTGGGACCTCGCGCATTCCGCAGGTGCTCTGCCCGTTAACCTGGCTGGCGTCGGGGCGGATTTCGCAGTTGGGTGCACGTATAAATACCTGAACGGTGGGCCCGGAGCGCCAGCGTTTATCTACGTCGCTCCGCGTCATGCAGACCGGGTGCAACCGGCGTTGGCCGGATGGCTGGGCCACGAGCGCCCCTTTGCGTTTGACACCAGCTACGCCCCCGGTGCCGGGATCGAACGGATGCGCGTTGGTACCCCACCCATTGTGCAAATGGCAACGCTGGAAGCGGCGTTGGACGTGTGGGACGATGTAAACCTGACCGATATGCGCGCGCGGTCGATCGCGCTGTCGGAGCGGTTCATTGCGCAGGTCGAGGCGCAGTGCCCTGACCTTGTTTTGGCCAGCCCGCGTGACCCGGCGCAGCGCGGGTCTCAGGTCAGCTTTCGGTTTGAGCACGGATATGCCGCGATGCAGGCCTTGATCGCGCATGATGTGATTGGTGACTTCCGTGCCCCAGATATCATGCGGTTCGGATTTACGCCGCTTTATCTGAATGAAGACGATATCGATCAGGCTGTGGACATCCTCGCACGGGTGCTGCGGGACCGTCTTTGGGACACAACGGAATTCAAGATGCGCAAAGCTGTGACTTGAACGCGGCAGACGCCAAACAAGGATGTCCTAAACCGCTTTGACGCGTTTTGGCGCGGGAACGTCCCTGCGCGCCCAGTCATAAACGGCTTGGCCAAAGCTTTGAATCTGCGGGCGCGATACAGTGTCATTGGCCGCGTCCCATTCGGGATGCCATTGGACCGACAGCGTATAGCCGGGCGCAGCTTTCACGTATGTCGC
>ERZ1740060.880-NODE-880-length-12313-cov-5.348670_pt1 | contig 12313 bp, 11 predicted proteins | sample MGYA00581743_ERZ1740060 | MGnify/ENA primary metagenome ERZ1740060 (study PRJEB43018, sample SAMN04849235) | marine metagenome | isolation source: floating plastic debris | place: Pacific Ocean | collected 2008-08-27 | study: EMG produced TPA metagenomics assembly...
GCCCAGCCGCAGCTACGGGCAGTATCCGCAAATCAGTCACTACGGCAGAAATCGAACTGTTCAGCGCTAACTGGTATACCTCCCGAACGCTGTATTCACCTGATTCGCCAACCTGAATACTAGATCCGTTTTCGCCTATCATCTCGTTGCCGTTGAGCGAATTCGCAGGGTTCATCGCACGCGGAGGTGAGGCGCTTCGGTTGCTGGGCGACTTTCGTATCTATTGCTTTGGTCATCTCGGCGATGGTAACCTGCATTACAACGTGTTCCCACCAAAGGGTTTGGCTCGAGATACCTTTGCAAAAGAACGCGCTAAGGTCAGTGAGGTTGTGCACGATCTGGTCCATGCGCTGGGCGGATCGGTTTCAGCGGAACACGGGGTCGGGCGGCTCAGAGTGGGCGATCTGGAACGATAAGGCGATCCGGCGAAGCTCGCAGCGATGCGCGCGCTCAAGCAAGCGCTCGATCCGTTGGGGATCATGAACCCGGGGGCCGTCTTGCGTGTGGATACGGATTGTTCCTGACGTGTGAGCCGCCGCAGAAGAGAACAAAACTCTTCTGGTGCCTGCCGCACAGTTTACCCTAGCGATGTGCCGGTCCATCCCCTAGATTTAAGGGAACTCCAACGGGACGAGTGAGGGGTGCACGGCGCATGAGCGATACAGGGCTGCAAAAGCTTGCCTTCTTTCTTCTTGTGGCATTGATCCTTTTTGTATCGGTGTCCGGAGGGGTGTGATGGCCCAACGTTTCGGTGGAAAATACAGCCCTGAAGCTACCCGGCAGGACGGTCGCGATGGTACATCGCAGGCGCCTGCGCGCGGGGTCTACCGCGGCGCAATGCGGACCCGGGCGGGCGGGCGCGTCAATCTGCTCTTTATCGCGCCGCTTCCGCTCATCTGGGCGGCCTTCACAACCGGCCCGACAGGATTGTTGCTAAACCTCTTGGCCCTTGGGATGCTGCTTCTGGCCGCGTGGCTGACGCGTGAGGGTATTCTCGCCCAGGAGGCGTATGAGGCGCGCCGTGTCGCGCGTGCGCCAGGAGCACCGCGAAAGCTACTGGGCTCTGTTCTGACCGGGCTTGGGCTCGGACTGGCCGGTTTTGCTGCAGATGGCGACCTTTTTGCTCCGGTTATTTACGCTGTGGTGGGATCAGTTTTGCATGTCATGGCCTTTGGCCTGGATCCGATGCGCGACAAGGGCATGGAAGGTATCGACAAGATGCAGACCGACCGTGTGGCGCGGGTCGTTGATCAGGCCGAGGATTATCTTAACGATATGCGGGACGCGATCAAACGGGCGGGTGACCGTGAAGCTGAGGATCGTGTCGCTCAATTTCAGCTGAGTGTGCGCGATTTGTTGCGCACGGTTGAAGAGGATCCGCGTGACCTCACCTCTGCACGACGTTTTATGGGCGTCTATCTTATGGGGGCTCGCGATGCGACGGTGAAATACGCCGACATTGCCGACCGGGCACCAAATGCAGAAGCACGGGCAGACTACCTCGATCTTTTGCGTGATCTGGAGGAAAACTTTGCGGCCAAGACACGCAAGCTACTGGCCGATTCAAACACGGATCTCGATATTGAGATCAGCGTACTGCGCGACCGTCTGGAGCGCGAGGGCATTCGATTGGAAAACGCCGATTCATGACAAAGGATTTAAGCATGTCAGAGACCGTTCGGGAAAAGGCTCAGGCCGCATTGGCCGAAGTGGAGGAATTGAGCCAGGCGATTTTGCCTGAGCCTGCAGAAGCAACAGCGATTGTGCCCTTGGCGGAGGCCGATGCGGGCGCGGGTGCAGAGATCCGCAAGCGTATGGACGAGATCGACATGGGGGATACAAACTCAATCGTCACATTCGGCTCTGCAGCTCAGGCTGAGTTGCAGGAAATCTCGCAATCCATGCTGTCTGGCGTCCGCAACAAAGATGTTGGTCCTGCAGGAAACTCGCTGCGCGATATCGTCACGACAATCCGGGGTTTTTCAGTCTCTGAACTTGATGTGCGTCGCGAGCGTACCTTCTGGGAGAAACTGCTGGGAAAGGCTGCGCCGTTCGCCAATTTCACCGCACAGTTTGAAAACGTTCAGTCTCAGATCGACAAAATCACCGACGATCTGCTGGGCCACGAGCATACCTTGATGAAGGATATCAAGTCACTCGATATCCTGTATGAGAAAACTCTGCAGTTTTACGATGAGCTGGCGCTCTACATCGCGGCGGGAGAGGCCAAGATTGAGGCGCTCGATACCACAGAGATTCCGGCCAAGGACGCAGAAGTGCAGGCCGCACCGGAGGAAGAGCAGGTTATGAAAGCGCAGGAGCTGCGAGATCTTTGCGCTGCCCGCGACGATCTGGAACGGCGGGTCCATGACCTGAAGCTGACGCGCCAGGTGACGATGCAATCCCTGCCCTCGATCCGTCTAGTGCAGGAGAACGACAAAAGCCTTGTAACCAAGATCAATTCGACTCTGGTGAACACTGTCCCCCTTTGGGAAACGCAGCTGGCACAGGCGGTGACCATTCAGCGCTCAGCGGAGGCCGCGACGGCTGTGCGTGAGGCCAATGATCTTACCAACGAGTTGCTGACCGCAAATGCGGCGAACCTGCGAGAATCCAACAAGATGATCCGCGAAGAAATGGAGCGCGGGGTCTTTGATATCGAAGCGGTCAAACAGGCGAATGCGGATTTGATCGGAACGATTGAGGAGAGCCTGCAGATCGCCGACGAGGGCAAGGCGCGCCGCGCCGCTGCCGAGGAAGACCTCAAAAAAATGGAGGCGGATCTGCGCGATACGCTGGCAGCGGCCAAGGCACGCAGCGATGGTCTGGGAGACACGACAGCGACGGCGGTGCCAGGCGCGTGAGGCGAGGGCGCGCCTCATGTTCTGCCATTGGGCGCGGTGCGATGCTGCTGGGCCTGCTTTGGGTTCTTTCGGCGTGCCAAACCACCCTGTCCTCCGACGCGGCGAACACGTCGGCCTCGGGACAAGCTCAGGGCGTCACCCGTGAGGTTTCGCCCGAGAGCCAGGCGCTCAGCCGATACTATCGACGCCTCCAGGCAGATCTGAAGGCGCAGGATCTGATGCGCACAGGGGGAGGAGGGATCGACACGCCTTTCACGGAGCGTGATCTGCTTCGCAACTTCGAGCAAATCGCCTTTTATGATGAGTATCAACGCAACGGAGGGCTGGCACGGTCGCAAGACGGACCCGGAAGGTTAAAGAAATGGCGCGTGCCAATTCGCGTGTCTGTTGAATTCGGTGATAGCGTCCCATTGGATGTACGTGAACGGGAAGCCATGCGCGTGGCGGGGTTTACTGAACGGCTTGCGCGGATAACGGGCCATCCCATAAGGATGAGCACATCAAATCCCAATTTCGTTGTCATGGTCATGGGCAATGATGATGCCGCCCAAGCCCGCGCCAGAGCACTTGAACTTGTTCCGTCGATTGCGAGTTCGAACCTCGTTTTCTTTTCCGGCCTGCCGCGATCCATCCAGTGTTTTGTTCTTGCTGCGGGTTTTGAGAGGGAACACGAGTATCGCGTGGCCGTCGCCTATATCCGCGCCGAAAACACGGATCTGCAACGTCTGTCATGCATTCACGAAGAAATGGCTCAGGGTCTCGGCCTGACCAATGACAGCCCACGCGCCAGACCGTCGATTTTCAATGATGATGAAGAGTTCGCTCTGCTGACCACGCATGACGAGGTTCTGCTCCGTGCGCTCTACGATGAGCGGCTGCGTCCGGGTATGACCCTCGACGAGGCTCGCCCGATTTTGCAACAAGTTCTCAAAGTTCCGCCCGGAGCCGGGTCATCGTGACCCACGCTCTGACAATCATCTCAGGAGAGACCCATGGGCATTTTTGATTTTCTGGCCGGTGAATTTATCGACGTCATTCATTGGGTGGACGACACGCGAGACACGATGGTCTGGCGTTTCGAGCGCGAAGGTCATGAGATCAAATACGGTGCAAAGCTGACAGTGCGCGAGGGTCAGTCGGCGGTCTTTATCCATGAGGGGCAACTGGCGGATGTCTTCACGCCGGGCCTCTATATGCTCGAGACCAACAACATGCCGATCATGACGACGTTGCAGCATTGGGACCATATGTTCCGCTCGCCGTTCAAGTCCGAGATCTATTTCGTCAACACAACCCGCTTCACCGGCCTGAAATGGGGGACGAAGAATCCGATCATGTTGCGTGATCCGGAATTCGGACCAACCCGGTTGCGTGCCTTCGGAACCTATGCGGTGCGGGTCGCTGATCCGGCAAAGTTCCTGTCCGAGATCGTGGGCACGGATGGCGAGTTTACCAGCGACGAGATTAGTTTTCAGATCAGGAACATCATCGTCCAGGCTTTTTCCCGGATCATCGCAGGATCGGGCATTCCGGTGCTGGACATGGCTGCCAACACGGCGGATCTGGGCAAGCTGGTCGCCGGCGAGATTTCTGCCGTTGTGGCGGAGTACGGGTTGGCGATCCCTGAATTCTATATCGAAAACATTTCTCTCCCCCCCGCCGTGGAACAGGCCCTGGATAAGCGTACCTCTATGGGCCTGGTCGGCGACCTGAACCGGTTCACGCAATACTCCGCCGCCGAGGCTATGAGTGCAGCGGCCCAGAACCCCGACGGAGGAGGTGGGATGGCTGCGGGTCTCGGCGCTGGAATGGGTATGGCGATGGCTCAGAACATGGGAGGGCCGTGGGGGCCGGTTGCGGGGCAGCCGGCGCCCGCCGCCGCTCCGGTTGCCGCCCCGCCTCCGCCGCCGGTCGAACATGTCTGGCATTTCGCAGAGAATGGGCAAACTCACGGGCCTTACAGCAAGGCCGCCATGGGTCGTATGGCCAGCGAAGGCAAGCTGACCCGCGATACCCATGTCTGGACCGCGGGTCAGGACGGGTGGAAAACCGCCGGAGAGGTGCAAGAACTGGCGCAGCTTTTCACGATCCTGCCGCCCCCGCCGCCGGGTGCCTGAGCCTCCGCGACAAGCGATGGTTGGCGTTTACACGCAAAAGCAGTGGTGTGCTGCTGTTTTACTGGCCGCGTTTTGGGGTTGGGCGATGTTCGGTTTGTTCGACCCCATCGGTTACATGATGAGCGATCGGTTTGTTCAGGGAATGAACCGCTTGCTCCTCTTGACCATCGTTGGTTTGCCGATTGCTATTGTTGTCTCCTTTTTGGCCGTTGGCCCAGCCTTGCGAAAGATGATGCGGAAACCGGTTGGGTTTCGCACCGCCGCGACATGGGGCGCGGGCATCAGCGCGGCGCTGGCTGGCTTAAGCATCGTCTGGGGGCGGTTGCGCGGGTGGAGAATGTCGATCGACGACACGCGCTATGCGCAGACCGGAGGGGGAGATTTCATCCGATCGATTGATGGTATTCTGACGCCTTATGGTTGGCAGGTTCTGGCGCAGAACACCGTTGCGTTCATTGCCTGGTGCACGATCGGCGCCTTGTTGATACGGCTCGCTATCGGGCCCGGACACGCGGACAAGCCATGAGCATTGAAGACCACAGATTTCCCTGTGACAAATGCGGCGCCGATTTTCGTTTTGCGCCAAGCGATGGCAAGTTGATCTGTGACCATTGCGGGAATTTCGCTGACCTTGAGCGGGGTGGACCTTGGGAGTCCACGATTGTCGAACTTGATTTCAAGACGGCACTTGCGGGGGCGCTTGAGGCCAGCGACATTGAAGAGACGCGCGTCCTGAACTGCACGAGCTGCGGCGCGCAGGTCGAATTTGACGAGAGCATTCATGCCAAGGAATGTCCTTTTTGCGCCACGCCTTTCGTCGCTGATACCGGGACGCATCGTCATATCAAACCCAAGGGATTGCTGCCCTTTGGTGTCGATGAACCCGCTGCGCGCAGAGCGATGACAGAGTGGCTGGGGCGTCTATGGTTCGCGCCGTCAGGCTTGCAGGAATACGCGCGCAAAGGTCGGCGCATGCAGGGCATCTATGTCCCGTACTGGACCTTCGATGCGCAGACCGCTTCCCGGTATTCCGGCGCGCGCGGCACGGTCTACTATGAAAGCAGAACGATCATGCGGCAGGGCAAGCGTCAAAGGGTCAAGGTGGCGAAGGTGCGCTGGACGCCGGTTAAGGGGCGGGTGGCGCGGTTTTTCGACGATGTGCTTGTCTTGGCGTCGCGCACATTGCCCAAAAGATACACGGACGCGCTGGAACCTTGGGATCTGTCGGCGCTGGAACCCTATACGCCGGAATACATCGCCGGATTTCGCGCCGAAGGCTATCAGGTCGAGCTGCCCGATGGTTTCACCGAGGCACGCGATATCATGGATCAGGTGATCGCGCGCGATGTGCGATTTGACATTGGCGGAGATCGGCAGAGGATCGACCGCATAGAGACCGCTGTAAAAGATGTCACTTTCAAGCATGTGCTTTTGCCGGTCTGGTTGGCGGCCTACAAGTTTCGGGGAGAGACATACCGCTTTGTCGTCAATGGTCGCACGGGGAAAGTACAGGGCGAGCGCCCCTACTCGACATTCAAGATACTGATCGCCGTTTTTCTCAGCCTTCTTGTTGCCGGTGCGATAGGATACGGTATTGCCGTCTCTGAGTTATAGACGCTGACCGAAACCCGTAACTTGGGCCTCGTTGCGCAGGATTGTCCTCAATGAAAACTGAAAATCTCAGGCTTTCAATGTCGGATAAACGGACGGATTACGCATCCGCCCATTCCCAGGGTCGGGTGAAGTCTCCGAGCGCTTTGGCGACTGCGGCCTCGTCGACATCGCCCGTTTTTTCAACGCGCGCCACGAGCCCGCGCTTTTTGTCGTCGATCACGTCAACCACGCGCGCCGCGACGCTGACGGAATCGAGATGGGCATTATAGACCCGGGTGATGGCCTGCTTGCGCAGATCCGGTTTGAACACCTTTCCCACCGCGGTTTTGGGCAGCTCAGGTAGAATTTCAATATGTTTGGGCTGTGCTGCGCGTTCATGAACATGAGTTCTGCAATGCTCCATCAGCGTCTCGCCATCGACGCTGCCGCCTTCGACGAGTTCGACATAGGCGCAGGGGATTTCGCCTGAACGGGCATCTGGCTGACCGATGGCCCCCGCCATTGCGACATCGGCGTGCGTCATCAGCGCTTCTTCGATTTCGGCCGGGTCGATGTTGTGGCCACCGCGTATGATCAGGTCTTTGGCGCGACCTGTGATCCAGAGATAGCCGTCCTCGTCGAGGCGGCCCAGATCGCCCGTTCTAAGATACTCGCCGTAGTGATAAAGATCGTTGTTCTTTTCCGTCTCCGTGTATGTCGCGCCACCAATCACGCCCGGATTGGAAATACAGATCTCTCCGATTTCATCCGGCGCGCATTCCAGAGGCCCGCCATCGGTGACTTTGACGATTTTCACATCTGTATGAGGCAGTGGCACACCGACCGACCCCACTTTTTTCTGACCGGTTGGTGGGTTGCAGGACACAAGGCATGTGGCCTCGGTCAACCCATAGCCTTCGATGACGGCCATGCCGGTGGCTTCCTCGAACCGGCGAAACAGTTCCATAGGCATCGGCGCGGAACCTGAAAAGGCGTTCTTGACGGATGAGATATCGGCATCGACCTTGCGTTGCATCAGCGCTGCCGTCGCTGTGGGCACCGTGATGACAAAGGTGATTTTCCAGCGTTCGACCAGTTTCCAGAAATTGTCGAACACGCCTTCCCCGCGAAAGCCCGCCGGAGTGGGGAACACAACATGTGCGCCGGATTTCAACATTGCCATGAGGATCACATGGCAGGCGAAAACGTGAAACAGGGGCAGGGGGCAAATGACGGCATCTTGCTCGGTAAACAGTAAACGATCGCCCAGCCATGCGTTGTAGATCATCCCGGAGTATCGATGCTGCGCAACCTTGGGCATGCCGGTTGTCCCACCCGTGTGGAAGTAGGCCGCGACTCTGTCGGCGTGACCGTCCTCGAATGAAAGTGTCGTGGCATGACGGTCGAGTTCCGCGTTGAAGCTCTTTAGATCGGCATGGTGCGTCGCGGCGACCTTGGGACGTATCAGCGGGACGAGCCAGCTCTTGGGCGGCGTAAGATATCGGTTGAGGTCAACCTCCAGCACTGTGTGTACGGCGGGCGCATGACGCACCGCTTCGGCCACTTTTTGCGCGACATCGGTTTTGGGAAACGGTCGCAGCGTCACAACGACCTTGGCGTTGGTTTCGCGCAGAATTGCACCGATCTGTTCGGGCTCAAGCAAGGGGTTGATCGGATTGGCGATGCCAGCCACCATAGCGCCCAGTGTGGCAATCGCGGTTTCAAGGCTGTTGGGCATCACCAGAGCCACGACATCCGTTTCAGAGATTTTGAGAGATCTGAAAAGATTGGCGGCTTGCGTCACCTGCTGATGCAGCGCGGCCCAGGACAGGGTTTCGGCCTTGTCGTTCGGGCCCGACAGGATCTGATAGCTTATCGCCGGACGGTCAGGAAACGCTCCGGCTGTCCCGCTGAGCATCTGATAGATGGTTGCTGGCACGTCCCGGGCGGTCCAGTCCATCTCGTTGTTGATATCGATCACGTCCTGCCGTGTGGCGAATGTCATCGTTTGTCTCCTCCCTGACGTCTCGACGCTGCGGGCTTTGTGAAAGCCTCTGCCGCTGTCCTCTCCCTAATCCGGTCAGCGATAGCGTCTTTGACCGGGCACGCAAGTTTTACGCTGCGTTGTCCGGCAGATGGATATCCCTCATTCAGAGGTCAAGGCCTGGCGCGCAGTGTCTTTTAGATACGCGATATAGCGCTCCTGAGGCCATTTGCAGGATAAGACCAGTGCCTCCCAGACCGGGATTGACAGTTGGGTCCAAAGAATGTCCGTGGCCTGCCTCTTCGACAAAACGCGTTTCAGATCACCATCGCGGGCGAGAGCGGCAACCGCCGCCTCGCAGCCCTCTCGCATATCCTGCATCCGCGTCTCCCATGCGGCGGCGGCTTCGGCATCAGTGGCTTGCAGTACCATCAGCGTTTTTGCCACCCCATAGATCTTCGGTATGTAATTGCCCCACGCCTCAATGAAAGCGTTCAGTCGTTCGGCACCTGTCCGCGCCTCGCGGCTGGGGCGCAGCACGTCATCAATCCCGAATTCGTCGTCCAGATGCTTTGTCGCGGCGACGAAAAGGTCTGTTCGATTAGGGAAGTGCTGATAGAGCGCCTGCCGGCTGCCCCCGGCCCCTTTCGCAATATCACCCATACGGGCGCTGACACCAGGGCTGGAAGACAGAAGCGTACAGGCGGCTTTCAGGATTCGCGTTCGAGTGCTCAAAATTTCACTTGACACAATGTAAACCTCGGGTTTATTGACAGCGTGTCAATTTACACTGTGTCAAGTCAACAGCAAAAAATGGAGAATGGATATGACACGCAAGATTTTCATCTGGGTTGCGCATCCCAAAGCGAACTCACTCAACGCCGCGCTCGCGGATGCCTATGAGGCAGGCGCGCGTGGCGAGGGCGCAGAGGTTCGGCGAATGGATTTGTCCGACATGACGTTCGAAACCGAGTTTCTTGGCTATGGCCCGGACGCGCCGGACTTGGAGCCCGACCTTGTCCAATGGCAGAACAACGTGGCCTGGGCGGATCACATTCTGATTGTTCACCCGTATTGGTGGGCAGCCATGCCAGCGCGGGCAAAGGCCTTGCTCGATCGCGCGCTCACACCCGGTTTTGCATTCAAGTATCATCGCCGCGGCGTGAAATGGGATAAACTGCTTGAAGGGCGGACGGCAGATGCGATCATTACCTCCGACACGCCACCTTTGCTTGACACAATTCTGTACCGAAGTCCGGGGCGTCGTGTCCTGCGAAACCAGGTTCTGAAGTTTGTCGGGATCAAGCCTCGCCACATCGTCCAATTCGGATCTGTCAAACTGGCGGGTACAGAAAAAATCGCGTCGTGGCTCAGTCGAACTGAGGCACTTGGCCGGACGGCAGCCTGAGCGTTCGACCACAATTCTGAAGCTCAGCATCTGGTCGAACGCCGCGAAAGCCCTGAGCGATGCATTCGCCGGACCTTTGGCCGTGACAGGGTGACGTTGCCTTGTAAATCAGCCTTTTCGTTTTAAGCGGGAGGGCTGTTTTCTTCTGGCTCAGGAAAGGCTGGCCCGTGCCGGCTGGTTGTCTTTCAATGTCACGTTTGCGGCGGCGCGGTGCGTTCGGCCAAGAGTATCGCAACCGGCCGCGTCGCAGTGAACTCGGACAGAACAATGGCAATGATGGATGTCAGCGGGACAGCAAGGATCGCCCCCTGAACGCCCCACAAAGCGGTCCATAAGGACAAAGAGACAAGGACAACGAAGGGACTGAGGTTCAACTGACGTCCGATCATGCGGGGCTCAAGATAATTTCCGACAAACATCTGCACGGCGATCAAAACACCCGCAAGAAGCGCGGTTTTTCCGATCTCTCCAAATTGCGCGAGCGAGAAGACCACGGGAAACGCCACGCCGATATAGGAGCCCACATAGGGGATGTAGTTCAGCAATCCGATGAGCAACGCCCAGAACAAGGCAAAGTCAGAGCCAAGTGCCCACAATACGGCGTAGGACATAATGCCCAGTATGATGTTGATGAGCGTCTTGATCGAAATGTAGCTGCGCACCTGCTCATTGATCCGTCGGACAACCGACAAGATAGCGTCCGCTTTATGGTCTTCTGCAAAGGCAGATGCGGTTTTGCGGGCAAACATTTCGCGTTCGCCGAACAGGAATGCCGCATAAACCACGATCAGAAAAATCGTACCGCCAAAGGACGTAAAGCCGCCCAGCAAAGACACGACCACGCTTTGGAGGTCCACTTGCCCGATCGTCGCGGCCCGGATCTCCGTCCAAAGGTCATGTGATGTCAGATTGAAACGGGCGGCGATGCCTTCCAGCAACCGGTCGAGATTGGCCTCATAGGTCGCGGAGACGTCTGAAATCTCGCGGATAGTGGCGCTGAACACCACGCCAATTCCCAAGACTGCCGCAGTGAATGCGGCAAGAACGAAGAATTGCAAGGCAATCAGTGGCAACCGCTCGACAAGAGGTATCCTGCGCAGAGCATCCGTTGCCGATGTCATCAGATAGACAGAAATCAACGCAACGAAAATCGGCAACAGTACCGATCTTCCGATGTAGAGCAGCCACCCAATGAGAATGGCGAGCAGAAGAGACAGCACGATATTGAGAAGCAGGGCGTCTTTCATTGAGGCCAGTCTGTCACAGCGCTGAACCGATACAAGTCAGATTGTCGGTTTCGCAAGTCTAAGGCGCCGGTCCCGCTTGCTCTCGCAATCAAGGCCCGGCGTTTTCAACAAAAGGTTGCGCACCTTGCATACGTCTTTCAGGACACGTCCTTGTAGCTGATTTCACGCTGATCTTCGCCGAGCTTTTCACGCCGGACCAACAGCCTGTTCAATGCCACGATGTAGGCGCGCGCCGATGCAACAACTGTGTCCGTGTCGGCCGACTGACCAGTCGCGATGTTGCCGCCTTCCTCCAACCGGACGGAGACCGTCGCTTGCGCATCCGTGCCTTCGGTCACCGCATGCACCTGATAAAGCGACAGATGCGCCGTGTTGGGATGCAACTCGCGAATGGCCCGGAACGTTGCGTCGACAGGACCGTCGCCCGATTGCGTCGCGGTTTTCTCAGCACCGTCGATCACCATGACCAGGTCTGCCTCTGCCTGGCCGTCTGTCCCGCACACGACCCGCAGCGATTTCAGCACGAGACGATCGTTTTGAGCGTCGTCCCCGGCGGTCACCAGGGCAATCAGGTCGTCGTCGAAGACTTCTTTTTTGCGGTCGGCCAGTTCCTTGAAGCGCACAAAGAGATCGTTGAGCTGATTGTCGGCCAGTTCATAGCCCAGATCGCTGAGCTTGGAGCGCAAAGCGGCGCGACCCGAATGTTTGCCCATCACGATATTGGTCTCGGACAGGCCCACATCTTCCGGGCGCATGATCTCGAACGTCTCTGCGTTTTTGAGCATCCCGTCCTGATGGATGCCAGATTCGTGGGCGAAGGCATTCTTGCCGACGATGGCTTTGTTGAACTGCACGTTGAAGCCTGAAACTGTCGCAACACGGCGGCTGATATGCATGATCTTCGTGGCATCCACCTGCGTGTGAAACGGCATGATGTCACTGCGGACTTTCATCGCCATGACCACTTCTTCAAGCGCCGTGTTGCCGGCGCGTTCGCCCAGCCCGTTGATCGTGCATTCGATCTGACGGGCACCACCGGCGACTGCCGCCAGCGCGTTCGCCGTCGCATTGATTTGCGGAGAAAAGTCGCCCCGTGCATA
>ERZ1740060.881-NODE-881-length-12286-cov-6.484915_pt1 | contig 12286 bp, 7 predicted proteins | sample MGYA00581743_ERZ1740060 | MGnify/ENA primary metagenome ERZ1740060 (study PRJEB43018, sample SAMN04849235) | marine metagenome | isolation source: floating plastic debris | place: Pacific Ocean | collected 2008-08-27 | study: EMG produced TPA metagenomics assembly...
GGTTCATGAACCGAGGGGCAGGCAAAGGGCTAGAAACAAAAACTTTCTCCTGTTCAATTAGAGAAGGATTACCTTGTATCATTTTATATACATATACTTGTATACGAATTAACAGGTGGGTCTATAAATTTTACGATAAGTTTATATGTGTACATGTATATGTGTTGGGCCAGTTGCCAGAGAGGTAATGTAGCATAGCTGGAAGGTTGTCATAAAATATTGGAGCTGCTCCCTCATGGGTGAATTCTCTGTAAGGATGTAATCCCATTCCTGCCTGAACGCCGCGCAAAAGACCTATAATACTAGGATGCAATATTCCCAGCCTAAATTAATAAGGGCCGAAACTGTTGTTTGCAAGGTGTTATTGAGAAGCAAAGCTGCAAGTCCTCTGGTTACTTCCTACTACCTTGCCATTACGGGGTAGGCCTTCTGGTTTCTGAACTGATTCACGGACACAGTTATGTTAAGGAAAAGAGCTATTCAAATTGTAAATAAAAAACTCGAAAATCTTCAAATGCCTTTTCTCTGACCATTGCATATATCAATAATGTTCACACTGGACTAACAGTTTGCTTTGGCATAATTCCTATAAACATACAATTTGCAGTGCAGGATCATTGAATCGATAACCTACAGCGCCAGAAAAATTTTAAAAAGTTTTAAAACACTGTTACAGCTTTTTCTACCATTCTACTGTTATCTTGACAATCCTGACAAAATAAGGCAACTAAAGGACGTGCTTTCATGATGTTTCCACTTTAGATATAGCTTTGCTGATGGTGTTCAGTGAAATTTGGTCAGTGATTTGGATTTTATTATATTAGGCCAGCAAAGCTTGAACATTAGATACTGTCGGAGGATGGGCCTTTTTGACCATGAGGGGGGGCAGCGTTTAATTTTTGTTTTATACACGTAACATACAGAGTCAAAAACTATTAAGTAAACCCTTGTTTTTTTTTATTTTTTCCACGTTAGTTATGAGAAACATTAAGTATGAGGCTCTGCTGATTTTACCGTTTTTATTGTTTTTTGTTGTTGTAATTTTTTTTTATATTATTGTGTTTTATGTAGGGTTTTTTGTTTTTGGGTATCTAAGCGGGGATGGGGTAACTGACACAAATCTAATATTGGTATGCAAGTTAGTTTTAGTCTAAAGTTGAGATGTCTCCTTAAAATACTTCACAAATACATGATATAGACTAATCAAAATTTGGTCAGAGTTAGACCAAAATATCTAAGAGAGCAGTGCGAATATACTGGGTCTCAGCAAAAGAATGATATGCTATGTAGGCATCAGACCACTCCTATCATATCAGTCAGAAAATTTCTATGCTCTAGCGATGTACTGTAATAATAGGATTACTATAATAATAACATTATGACATTTCCGTAGTACCAGTAATTATTTATTACTATTTTTTGTACTTTAGGTTTTCGGTGAAACAGCTTCTTACTTTGTTTGCTGGTGAGGATGAGTACTATGTCAAGCGGCGGAAAGTGTGAGTAGGCCATTTTCATTTTCAGCATAACATTGGATATCATCATACTACCGGTACCTTATCAACTTCTAGATAAATGTATAATAGACAAGATATTTCAAATCTTTTCTCCCAAACAATATTCTAAGGATGCGGTGGCTTTTTACTGTCAATGACAGCTGCCAGAACTAGTGTCTAAGAAACCTTCTCCGTGAGCAATCCTGGTGGTGCCAAAACTTAAACTTCTGATATACCCTAGCTGAGCCTAGTTTTGCAGGTCTGAAATGATCAGTGATAATTTAATAAAACAACCACCTTCCTATAAAAATATTCTAAAATTTAAGTGATTTTATTTTAAATAAGGGCAAAAATGATAAAGTTGTGCCCTCCAGCCTTTTAATTTTTCCTTGCAATCTTCATCAAGATCGAGTAATTACTTTGTTGTCGACTTATGACAGGACGCTTAAAAGAAGCCGCATCAAACTCTACCTGAAGGGCATTTCAAATGAATTTTGAATACATTTTCTCCTTGTGATGCGAAAAACTTTGGCCATTGAAAATTAAAATGGCAGGATAACGCTCAACGTCACCAAAATTCTTACTGACTACAGCTAAAATAAGTCATTGGAAATTATTTTGGCTTGAGGATTTATTTTAGCTTGAGACGCTGGCTTGAGTGCTTGGCTTGGCTTGTTGGCTCAGTGGCTTGAGTTTGTGCATATAAAGCGTGAATTTTTGGGTCGTCAGGCTTGACTTGAACAAGATCACTGTCAAAAAAAAATCCCGAAGCAGGCCGAAATTTGCAGACGCTTTCTGGGCAGCATTTCCATTTTCAATCATTGCACAGTGTATTGCCGCAATACACCAGGGCTTTATGCCATATCATTGCTTGGAGGGAAGAAGTGCAATACTTTATGAGCACAATAACCCCCCTTGCTTTACAGATATTTTTGGCCCTTTTATCACCCCCCCCCCAAATATTGGTCATTCTTTTGGATGCATAAATGTCCAAAGCCCACCTGTACCTGAATCTGATGGGCTGTTCTCGGTTCTACAGTTGTCCTGAAAGCCAGCATCATGGTTACAAATTGTGTTGAAACTACATCAAAATAAAAGACAAAGAGCCAAATAGAAAGTTTACATAATGCATGTCGGAACAATACCTGGTATTAGCCTCAAAGCGAGTTCGAATTTGATCAGAGCCCTGAGTCATACCAGAAACAATATGGCAAATAGACTGGTAAAAGAGAACAGATTGCCATGTGGTTGCCAAGGATGGCTGTGTATTACAAAGCTGGTCATCTGGTAACCAGTTACAAATGCTAACAAATAATAAATGCATCAGGCAACCTAGCATGGGAAAACTTAAAATTATGTAACTAGTATTGAAATCTGTGGTGCCATTATGCCGTCTGGTTTTAGTTTCAGCATTAGCCCATAACAAGCTATCTAATCAACTTCTTTCCAGAGGCAGTGTGATAAACCACAAGTTATTGAATTTTCAAGGTCTGCAAATTTGGTGAAACCAGATCATGTCTGGAAAACACAGACCAGGGATGATTGAGGGTTGTGGGTTTGTTATTACAGGCTTGATTAATCTATATACATACAAGGCAAGGTGGAACAAGATTTTAGGTGACATCAATTTATTTGATAAGGCTATAAGCTACCAATGAAATTCCACAACAGCATGCCTGCAGGCAATCTAAAAGAGAGCCACATTAGGGCAAGCTAAGGTTTGCTCACCTATGCCAAACTAATTATCCAATTAATAATAATAATTGATAATTATGCGTACTACAAGAAATGCCAATGCTTTGTGGTAGAAATTGTGAAAAGGTTACCTACGGGTATTTTGAAAAAAACATTTCATAGAAACTTCAAATTCTCATAGCAACAAGATTGAAATGTTTTTAAAGTCTCGAATTGGATATCAGGCTGAAGAATTAAATAATATTTTAATACCTCCCTCTAGCATCATTAAAATATTTTATGGACACAATTAGTCCTAAAATGCTGTGTCATCACCTAAGTTTGCAATAAAAATTTGCCTCTTCTGTAATTTTGGCATAAAAAATACCTACACAATACAACCTTCGTCTAAATTGTTCACTTTTGTGATTTTCAGATAAAGGCAGTTTAGGACACTTTATTGTGTACCCTATGTACTAAAACAGAATAATAATTAAACAGCAGACCACTGGTTTATTTTTTAGGTTGGCAAAGATGGATGTTCTCATCATAGACGAGATTTCCATGGTCTCCCCTGTACTTCTTCACGCCATCAACAGAATAACCCAGTTCTGCAAAGGTGATGAAAGGGTGATGGGAGGTGTACAGAGAATCTTTTGTGGTGACTTCTTGCAGCTACCACCAGTACCAAACCTTCTCACAGATGATGTTGGTGAACCTGCCATACTATCTCCACAATTCAGCCATTATGTACCGCATAAGGTGCATTTGCATGAGGTTAGTCTTCGCTATTGCCCTTGATGATCAATGATTTTACCAAAACCCAAAACATCCGGCTTAATGCAACAAAAAACTTGCTGAGGACCTTTTCTTATTTCTTACTGTAAGTCACCAGCGCTGTTTTGATGCTCAGGCTGACAAATTGCTCAGTAGTGCTGTAAATATTTTGCACACTTTTCTGCCTGTAGGATTCTAGCCCTGGGGGTAGGGGTGTAAAATACATGTATGTGGGCATTTTGTGACTTTTCCTAGATAACAGTGAAAAAATATTTATTCAAACTGCTGCAGTGCTGTGTACTGCTTAGGTCCTCACTAACAACAACACACTTTCCAGACCGCAAGCCAAATTCAACATAAAATAAAGCAGTGTTTTAATCTCAGCAATGAGATTGTTGTCTGGTGTCACTAATGTTCTTGAGATTGTTGTATGAGTTTATAAATTACACTCTGTGATAAAGGAGTGCTTTGGTGATACTTGATCCAATGAATGAAATGAAAATTTTCATCCTTTATATTGTTTGATTGATTGATTAAAAAATAAAATTAACACTATAATACTGGATAGGGAAGGGGGCTATACAAAAAAATTGTTGTGTATCCGATCAAAAACTTTTACTTCATTAAACCTCTCAAGATGTTATAGAAAAAAAAAGATTAATGATGATCTGATCATAACAAAGCTGTGTGCAGTGATGTAATCGTAGCCTAACCATACGAATGACACCATACTGTCCTATACCATATGTGCCCAAAACATTATTAGCCTCTAATGAGTAATGACCGGTCCCATACTATAGCTTCGTCACAGAACTTTGTACAGAATGAGCGGCAAACCCTTCAGGTTCTTCGGATTTCATTAGCATTTTGCTAGTTTGGTGTTCTGCAGGTGCTTTTTCTTCATTATGCCTGAAATTTACACTCACCCATCCAGTTGCGTGGGCGGCCTGGATTCAAACTCGCTAGAGTATAACCTTAACGTATTATTACCACTACACCGCTGGCGGTGTGTCAGTGCCACTAACCAGAGATGCACTGTTAGATTCAAATTTCAATTCAATTCAAAATTCACTAGATTCAAAAATGCAGAATCGTGAGTTGAATCTATCTCATGATTACTCATTTCGAATTGAATTTTGAATTGAACCCAGCTTTATAAAAATTGAATCTGATTTGAATTTTGTGCACAGAAGTACATGGTAATTCGGTGTGAATATTTATGAAACATTGGATATGAACATTTTTACAGGTAGGCCTAAATCCTGACCAAAACCCGATGAAATCCATCAATTTATCTTGAACGAGTGTTCTTTTTACCCCCAGTTCACCCAACATCCATGACCTAAAACTTCAACTTGGTTCCCTGCCCAATGCCTGAACTGCTTTAGCCCTGGCCAGTTGGTCAACAGCCAACCCAAACCATCACAAATAATCACGAAAAATTTAAAAAAGTAAAAAAATTCTGAATTGAATTGTGAACTCCATTGTGATGAAAAATGTATCACTGAATTGAATCATGAATTGGATTCATTAGCATCAGCAAATTTGTGAACCGTAATTTATTTAAATCCAACACCACATCTGAATCTAAATTGAGTCGTGAATTCAAAAAGTGTGAACCGTCGCATCTCTGCCACTAACCCATGTACCAATAAAAAAGTTTACGCACTGATATCGTTCTATTCCTAAAAATGTAACATTAGGGATGTTTTGATTGCTATAATGAACATGGTCAGAGCTGACCCTGTTTGGATATTGGTGTGTTCCAACCTGAAAAGTGTGCTTTGGACAATAGCTTACATACATATGTAAATATGTGAATGTGCGGTCACATTTGCAGGCATGTCATTAATGTAAAGAAAGGCCTACCTCTTTCTTAGTACATAGTATTTTGTTGTATTGCAGATTCAGAGGACCACTGACTTACAACTCAGTACTGCTATAACCGAACTGAGCAAAGGAACACCCAGTAGTTCAACCATTAGTTTCTTGAAAGAAAGAACTGCTCCGTTGAACGCTCCAGATAGTGAGTTCTAAGTATTACAAAAAATTATTTTACAGATTTCATATCAGTTGAAGTAATTTTCCAAAAAATTTGTTCATGCTCAACTGACTATGGATCTCAATGCGATTGTGCCCGTATGATGTATACCGATATAATATGATGAATATCAATACTGTTTCGTTGTATTCGGCCTATGTCAAGTATTGTGAGGCCCTTGTGAATGGTACCGGTAGGCAGATTACTTTTGTCATTGTAAAAATTCACAACAAGTAACTACAACGGATTCCTCTTATTTTGAATCCTCATAATTCCAAAATCCTGCAGTAAGAGCAAACTTGGTCAGTCCCGGCTGAGCACATTGTAATTACCGTCACCTAATTCAAACTTCTGCTCATAATTAGAACATTTGGCAGCTTACTTTCAAAAAAATTAGCTAGCAATTTCAGTCCCCTCTGCATATTTCTTCCTTACCAGTCAGTAATTCGGTTTGTTGGCAAGTTATTTGTTTTAATCCAGCTTGATATCCAGTACTGTACCGGTACGATAGAACCCCTACAAGTCAACGAGTTGATAATTTGGCAAGCTGCGTTGCGTTATTTTTTATTAAAAAGGTAACATTTTACCATGTAATTTTACTTATCGTTTTTGTAATGAAAGAGTTTAAATATAGTAGGCTTACCTGAGTTTAAAAAAATAGCAGGTGCTATAAGGTTGCTATACCTAATAGTGTTGAGTGTGAGTTTCAGGCGGTATGACAATGATTGATATTATTACCATGGGAAATGGGAGGCCACAAGAGGCATGGGATAGTGTGAAGTCATAAGTCAAAGTTTTCAATATTGAAAAGCAATAATCTGCGACCAGAAAACAGGGCCAAGCAGTCACCCACTATCTCAGATGAATTTTTTTTTTGTAATTGGGTGAACGTGGTTTGTGGAGTACAATTCCACTACTTTTAAGTGAAAGAAATGTTAACAGGAGTTTTTATTAGTTACCAGGTTGGCCTACTTGAAGTATTCCTAATCGTATCATTGAGGGAATCATAGCATTTATTTACGGAAGAAATTGAGCTGGACATTAATTAATTAATCATCTCAGGGGCACAAATATCTAAAAGATTTTCTCCCGCTACAGGCTGCCAGGCTGCGTTACAGTCAATAGACCAGCAGAAATAAGGTTTTATCAGGTGGAAAATAATGCTGATCTGATTGAGTAGAGAACCCAACCCAGAGTAGAGAACCCAATCCAGCAATACTGGTATCTCGCTTGTATAATTGGGTACCAAATATTTCAAAGATTCCTTTTAGCCGTATATATATTTTTATTACTAGTAGCAAAAATGCCTACTTATCTTCAAATATAACCAAGGCAAACATTCTTTGTCAGAACATAGGCCTACATATTTTTGACATTGCAAATTTGACATGTTATAATCATTAAAAGTCCCAATTTCAGAATCGTGATAATTCTTCCATGAATTATTGAATCAATCAAAAGAATATTCGCTTGAATATTTGTGCATCTAAAATTTGGTGGGATAAGTCTAACATTAACGCACAAATGCCCATGACCAAGATAATTTTTTTATTTGTAGAGGATGTACTGGTGTTATATGGTCAGAGGGCAAATGTAGACATGCACAACATGGAGTGTCTAGCGAAACATCCGGGTGACTATATGACATACAACAGCAAGGATTCTCCACAAGCTGCTTCAAGCCGTTTATTTGACAAGCTGTTGGCAGAAAAGGTAATTCAGCATTGTTGGCCATTGTTACAATTTCCACAAAATATGATTGGCCATGATTGGGGGTTGGGAGAGATATTCTAATTTCACCACCAACAAATCTATCCTAACAATCCTCAAATTTTGGCATGAAATCCTCGTACTAGCTAATATTTTTACTGTTTATTAATTTGTCACACAAAATGCAACACACACCCTTATGGCTTTTATGTTACACAGCCCTCAAAAAACACCCATATACATGTACATTAGTTTTGGAAAGAGCCTTTTCAAAACCACCCTCGGGATATTAATTTACCCTTCAATTTTGTGTACAGGTCCACACCCCAGCCTGATTTAAACAGAGGATGCAAATACATGTAGGTTAGTATATGTTTCCGAACCCTACTTTCAATATTAATTTTTTTGCACATTCATCAAGCCCTTGCTGTCTCCCCAAGATATGTTAAAATAGGTAAGTGCCAGGACCCGAAATCCATGTAGATTACGATTGCCATTTGGTGCTATCACTCTTTTACTTTTTGTACATGTATATTGTTACCATTCTTTCCTCAACAGGACAGTTGAGCGGTTAATAATCAGAGATGCATATTTGCAAGGTTGATAGCTGGGCACCTCTAAGCAAAGACTTCATAGACCACTGCGTATCAATAACTGAGCAATCTTGTGACGCAGATTAACTAACAAACAACAATCATATAACTAATACACTCCAAGCTTTTTCTTTTGATTTACCATGCGCCGGCCCCCCTAGGTATCATTGCAGGCAGCGATTCAGCTGAGGTTTTAAATGGCCTAACATATGCAATCAAAGATCACAGACTGCTTGTAGGCTGCTTACAGTTACAGGTAGCCTGTTGTTTCAACAAGCAGTAAGCAGAGGTTCTTTTATGTAATCCCAGATGTAATGGTGTTCCTTGTGTTTGTCATGCACTGGCTGAATCATCAGTAATATAGTAGCAAGCAATAGGAACATTGGCACACTGCCAGCATCAAGTGGCTGCAGGAGTGCAGTCATGTGTGAAGTGAAATCCCTGGTGAAATTTGCAACTGCAGCAGTGCTGTCAAACTATAAAAATAACTCTATTCCATAAGTGCACCATGTGGATTTCGCAGCATAATCTACCAATGTGTAAACAATGAAATTTTATGCAACTCTACAATAAATAGTATATTCTTGAAAATATGGAGATAGCTATGTACATATACCAGTAAAATTGCGCCTTATTATTAAAGATGAAATAGAATGGAAGCCTAGATTTATCTTTGCCTGCAATCTGTAACTGGCTATATGTATAGCGTGAACATAATGATGCTTTTAAGAAGTGTGCCTTGGAAGATAAAACAGGTATAAGATTTCATTTCAAACACTGCACTCAGCTAGTAGGTACCCCAGTGCATGGTATGAACTATGGTATATTTTTAACAGAATCAGAGGCCATGCAATCTAAACAAGCTCTAAAAAAGACCCCCCCTCTCTTCCCAAAAACAATTGAGAAAAGCATGATTGCTAGTTGAAACATAAAATTTGTAAACAATGCAAGAATTACAATGGTGCCAATAATGTGCGGTGCCACGTACTCAACACAGCAAGATGTCTATTCCAAGGATGTAATTCTGCTGTTGACTTTTTCTGTCAGACCATTTTCAATTTCAATGGCCCGTCAATATTCAGTGTCTTATCTCAATTTTATTTATCACTTTTTTAGAGACTAATACTCAAACTCGGAGCCCCTGTCATGCTTATAAGAAACATAACAGATGTGTTTGTGAACGGCCTAAAAGGAATCGTTGCTGATCTGCAGGATAGTTCAGTGACAGTTCATTTCCCTTCTCTCGATAAAGTACACACATTCACCGCCGTTGATTTCAATAGGTAAGACCAATCCCACTCCATCGGTAGATGACAAATGTAGCTTTTTCTTATAGGCTTCACAAAATAACCAGTCTGTCAGCTGAGAGATAACAGCCACAGATTTGCAACAATGACAGCTACCTTTCCAAAATCGGCTAGTTTCCATGAGGGTAAATTAATGTCACACTGGTTACACTGCAAGCGCTTCATTCAGTCCCAAATAGCAAACTATAAATTCGCCTCCATAGTTACATCTAGCAATTTTAGGCCTGTCCTGATAGGCATCCCCCCTGATAGGTCAGGCTAGGTTCATTCATTGATCAACGTTACGTTACAATGTTTGCCGATGATAATTTGTTCGTCTGGTAGATGTGCTTTGACTGCACTCCGTTGCATTATTACATTTGATATACTAAGTAGGTACTGTATACACAGAAAAATTAGCCAGCTAAAAGTTTGCTAAGTATTTTGTGAAATATTTGTAGCTGTAGCTGGTTAAAACTGAAAATTTTATTTTACCTACTATTCTAGCTAGCGAATTTAACACTAGTTACAAGCCGCTAATTTTTCTGACAATGTAATAGCTACTCTTTTTTGGTCATAGAGTGTGGGGAGGGTATGCTTTCAAATATTGATCAATTATTGATCAGTCCTGCCATGGAAACTGGAAAACATTATGATATTAGATTTTTATAGTCCATTTCACGTACGGTACGTAGCCGTCATGAAGGCCGGCTGCAGTTGTAGTCAGGCTATTCCAAATTAATGTGTTATATTAGTCCAGTTAACAAGCAGCGCCACTCAAAATTGGGTCTGATAAAATAAAATAGCTCCTCCCTCACCTGCCTTCCTCACACATTTATTATTTTTTTCTTTGAACACAACGTAAAATCACTAGGCGTTATTTACAGTGAATATTATCAATTTATCCCCCCTTTTACATGAAAATGGTATTACAGCTCCTCCCTCACCAGAGGAGATCTCAAAATATATACCTGGAATGGCCTTAACCACATAAATGATTAATTTATTTAACATAGGTGGCCCACCAATACAATAATATGTTGATCTAGATCACCTTCCTTTGCCTTCCGTGACCACTTTTCACACATGTAAATGCCTCAAACATCTAGCTTAAAATCAGGTGAAATGAAAAGAAATATAGCCTCACTTACAGTAAGATAAATCCAAATAAAATATTATCACAAATAAAAGATTTAGAAAACAGTCTGTGTCTAAAAATGCTGCCAGCTGTAGAATTTTGCCAGCCCACTGATTAATTTGCTTGCTTGTGTCATCTAGCTAGATCACAACACCAGGGTTCTTTATTACCCCTAGAAGCTCCAAAAGACCCAGTCAAAATTCACCTTGGGGGGGAGGTTTGAAAGGCCTGACATACATAATGGAGTACCTACTATCTAGGGGAGAAACTTGTTCAAATAGATCTCGGGACAAAATGCCACGGACAAAACGCCAATCCCGGACCAAAAACCCCAAACCCAAAATCACAAATCTGATGAAATCTCAAACATTGGCGTTTTGTCCGTGACATTTTGTCTGGATACCGTTCAAATATGCCTACTTAACTAGACAAGAATAGCACCGTTACTTTGGGAAAAACCGGCCCTGGGTGAGAGATTTTAATAGTGATTTATTTATTTATAGATTCAATGCCTCAGGCGCTGAAATCTGCTGCCGTACTCAGATTCCTCTCGTACTGTGCTACGCCACCACTGTCCACAAGGCCCAGGGTCTTACGGCTGACTTTGTGGAGGTCCACTGTGAAGATATGTTCTACGCAGGGCTGCTGCCTGTGGCAGTAAGCCGCTGCACATCAGTTGAAGGCCTGAGGGTGCTGGAGTTCAATAAGCAGTGTGTGATACCACCATCGGGAGAGTTGCTCAAGGCCATCGAGAATCACGGAAGCGACATTGTGGACAATATGGAGTGCTGCATGATGCCAGATAGGACGATTTCAGAGACAGAATTTTCTGTGGGTTACGTGTCTGAAGAGGACAAAAGTGAAATCGGGTTCGATCCAGCAGCCGACAACCCAAGGACTCAACAACAGCCAGAATCACAGCCATCGACCTCATCCGCCCAACCTCACTCTGCACCCAACTCCGTCAAAATCATCAACCTTCTGAATCAACAAATAGTTAAATTCCCAGTAACATTCAGGCATAAGCAAATGAATGATGCCATATCTCATCTTTTAACTGTTCAGCTTGGTGGCATCCACGCCATGTTGGAGGAGCGACTAACCTCGATGTACACCACCACAGTAGCAGGGAACATAAAGACGGACAAGGCCAACGGGGTGATCTTCAGCGAGCTGTTGACAAAGGCCATGACATTTTTAACTGAAGAACTACCCCAAATATTAACTAGAGATGCCACCTTAGAAGCTCAGTATCATCCATATATACATCAGATGTTCATAGACATGCTGAATAATTACACTGCTAAGGAAGCTGAGCTTCTTGGCCAGACAACTATCGCTGAAAAATACGGTCAGACAGCCCCCATAGAACCCTCTGATGCTGGTCGCGGGACAATCCGTCGTGTGGGCGGCCGAACATTATATCTCATGACAAACGAAATCACACGGCGGATTAGTCACATGAACCCAAAAGAAATACTGGGGGAAAAGTGGCAGAGGTATAAAACGATGAAAGAGTGCCTATTTGCTATGAAGGCATCTCTGCATGATGTGCTGAACGGTCTCTATCC
>ERZ1740060.883-NODE-883-length-12197-cov-3.376215_pt1 | contig 12197 bp, 9 predicted proteins | sample MGYA00581743_ERZ1740060 | MGnify/ENA primary metagenome ERZ1740060 (study PRJEB43018, sample SAMN04849235) | marine metagenome | isolation source: floating plastic debris | place: Pacific Ocean | collected 2008-08-27 | study: EMG produced TPA metagenomics assembly...
TATGGTTCGCACCTTTTAATGCTGCTGTTATCACTACCGAGGTAGGCGCCTCAGAAGAAGATACCTTATTCTATGTTCGTTTCGGATTCTTGTTTTAAAATCACTTACTCAATCACCATTCCATCAATAAAGCGACCCAAATAACTCTGTAGCATTAACTAATAACTACTAACAATCTCTATATCTTTAAACCAATAAGACACGTTACAGTTGATTAATGGAAAAACCCGCGCTGATTTTTGAGCATTCACCCGCATTTTTGATCTTATGCTTAGCCCTGGGTTTTGGTTATGCGTTTCTTACTTACCGGAAATTAGGCCCTTGGGGATCAAATTGGCAAAAGGGTCTATTTGCACTCCGCTGGGCTACGGCTACTATCATTTCCCTTTTGTTGATCTCTCCTGTTTGGAGACAGCTAGAAAGCGAAATTGAAAAGCCAGTCTTCGTGATTGCCGTAGATAATTCCCAATCCTTAACTGAAGCTGTAGATAGTGCTGTATTAGAAAAAACAATAGCGCGTTTAAATGATGTTTCTAATACTCTTAAAGACTCAGAATATAATGTAGAATACCGAACCATTAACGAAAAGCGGCTACCGGACCTCAGCGAAATTTCCTTTGACGCACAGACCTCAGACCTGAATAAACTTATCAACGGAATAGAATCCGATTATGAGGGACGTAATTTGGGAGGTGTGATCTTGGTTTCAGATGGAATACATAACCAAGGCCTTTTGCCTACCTATGTTAATCACACCAATAGCATTTGTACCATTGGAATTGGTGATACGGAGCCCAAGTCGGAAGTGGTTTTAAATGCATTGCTATACAATAAGGTATCGTACCAGGGCAATAAATTCCCTATGATCGTGCAGATCAGACAGAAAGGATACACTAACCGTACCCTTGGATTAAGCGTTTATAAGAATTCAAATCGGGTATTATCGCGTACGGTTAAGTTGGATCGAGAAAATGAAATTACAGAGGTAAGACTAGAGCTTGAAGCGAAAGACGCTGGATATCAATCGTATAATGTCGTGTTAGAGAACTTGCCGAATGAGTTTAACGTCAGCAACAATCTCAAGAAAGCATATATAGAAGTCATAGACGGGAAAGAGCGGATAGCACTGGTGGCCCCAGCACCACATCCGGACATCAAGGCCATAAGATCAGCCATTGAGAGTAATCAAAATTACACTTTTGATCAATTTGTATTGAGTCTTCCGGATCAGCGCAACAGACTGGCCTCCACCAAAGAGAAATTTGATTTGGTTATACTTCACCAGCTTCCGGATGTGAGAAGGCAAGGGTCTTCTTTCGTTCAGAGGTTCCTTGAGGATAAGTCCTCAATTTTATGGATTTATGGAGGGTTGACGGATGTGAGGCAGTTAAACACCTTGAATAATTTAATGCAGCTTGATCTTATTCGCGGCGAATACGATCAGGTTACCGCTAATTTCAACCAGGCATTTGGTAGTTTTTCACTTTCCGAAGAACTACAGCGCTCTTTTGATGATTTCCCGCCCTTAACGGTACCCTTCGGGAAGATTAATAGTAAAAATGATGCGGCAGTGCTTCTCAATCAGCGTGTAGGATCACTAAACACCCGTAAACCGCTGGTAAGTGTAGTAGATAACGATGGCGTCCGAAGCGGGCTAATTTTAGGGAGTGACATCTGGCGATGGAAGCTAGCCGATTATGCGCGTAATGAGAATAATCTTTTGTTCAATGAGCTGATCAGTAAGCTGGTACAATATCTTTCCTCAAAAGAGGATAAGCGAAAATTTAAGGCCTATCCCTTGAAAGGTGAATTCCGTACGGGTGAACCGGTGGTTTTTGAATCAGAGGCTTATAATGAGCTATACGAACGCATTTATGGTAATAAGGTGAATCTGAAGCTCATTTATAATGAAGATGAGGAGTTAAACTATAGTTATGTACCTGTTCAAAGTAATACTAAGTATGTGATCAATGGTCTAAAAGAAGGAGTTTATCGGTACCAAGCCAGTACAGTGCTGGACGAGGAAAAGGTTACAGTGCGTGGAGAGTTCTTAGTGAGAGAAGTACAGCTGGAAAAGTTAAACCTCACGGCCGACTTTAACCTGTTAAAAGACTTATCCGGAAACTCAGGTGGAAAGTTCTATTTACCTACTGAATTGGATAGGCTTAATGAAGATCTGAGTAAGAAGAAGGCGCAGGCCATCATCTACAGTAATGAGAAATATTTGCCTTTTATCAACTTGCAATGGGTTTTCATCCTCATACTTTTTTTAGTATCCACAGAGTGGTTTGTTCGCAAGTTCAGTGGCTCCTACTAACTCATTTCAATCAGCTGAATTAAGGGCCACTAATCTCAACAGACCTTAATATTGATTTAGAGAGAAAAGCACTATCTTGAAAATCAAGACCATCCGTCATAGGTAAAGCAATGAGTTCTTGTAGTAAACCTTCAGTCCATAATGTAGGTTGGAAGAAGTGGCTTTTATCTAAGTATCCAGATCATATTTTTTACTGATCACTGTCATACAATCTGCCTCAATAGCGTGTTTAATTTGCCGCTCGTATTTGACCACCATGTAAATGAACAAGAGTGTAAAACTCATTTTCTGCGGACTGGTGCCCCTTATCATTTTATTACTTCCCAGAAACTGGATACCTCTAGAAGGAATTACTGAAATAGAACAACGGGTAGTCGCTATTTTCTTCTTTGCAGCTATTTTCTGGATTGTAGAACCTATTCCCGTCTACACCACGTCTCTCTTAATTATTTTTCTTGAATTGGTATTACTATCAGAAAAAGGCCTTGTGTTTCTTAGAAATGACACAGTCCCCTTTTACGGCCAGGCAGTAAGCTATAAAGACATTCTACATACTTTCGCCTCTCCTATAATCATTCTTTTCCTAGGTGGTTTCTTCCTAGCCATGGCGGCCACAAAGTACAGGTTGGATCAAAATCTGGCAAGAGTTCTTTTATCTCCCTTTGGAACTCGCCCTAAATTTATGATGCTCGGACTCATGGCTATTACGGCTGTTTTCTCCATGTTTATGAGCAATACGGCCACTACCGCCATGATGCTATCTATTCTCGCACCGGTTCTTTCCGTTTTTGAGATGAATGACCGGGGTAAAATAGCATTCGCCTTAGCCATTCCCCTGGCAGCTAATGTAGGTGGAATAGGTACACCTATCGGAACGCCACCTAATGCTGTTGCCCTCAAATATTTAACCGGAGATTCGGTCATCAGTTTCGGTGAATGGATGCTATTTGCAGTACCTTTTGTAATTGTATTATTGTTTATTGGCTGGTTTGTGCTCATGAAAATCTACCCTACCCATACCGCGACCATTAAGCTTGATATCAAAGGTAAGTTTCTGAAAAACTCTAAAGCTTATATTGTATATATCACCTTTGCCACTACTATACTGCTGTGGCTAACAGATTTTATACATGGTATGAATTCTTACGTGGTGGCTATGCTTCCTGTGGCCGTATTTTCTGCTACAGGCATAATCAATAAAACTGATTTACAACGTGTAAGTTGGGATGTACTGTGGCTTGTGTCTGGTGGTATTGCCTTAGGTTTGGCGCTAGATAAAAGTGGGTTGGCCAGTAGGGTAATTGCAGCCATTCCTTTTGCAAACTTCTCACCATTATTAATTGTGTTGGCGGTATCATTAGTGGCTGCTTTGATGGCTAATTTTATGAGCAATACAGCTACCGCTAACTTACTGTTACCCTTGGTAGCTGTACTAGGAACTTCAATATCTTCTATAAATGCGTATGGAGGTTCTCAAATGATAATTGTAGCAACTACCATAGCCTGTTCTATGGGAATGGCACTACCTATAAGCACGCCACCTAATGCACTGGCTTTTGGTACCGGTTTATTTGAAACGAAGCAAATGGCAAAACCGGGCATTATCATGGCCATTATTGGATTAGGCCTTAGCTATGGACTTTTGTTTATTTTACAAATGACTGGATTTTACCAATGAGCTTTTATAGAGAAGGTAATAGTCATGAGTATATCGTTCGTACCTATTTTTCTGACGAGGGAAAGCGAATAATATTGAAGCCTGGCGAAATACTTTTGAAGCAGTATGAATTAAATGACCGCCTTTTTTACGTGTCTAAAGGGAAGATATGTGGTTATCTCCCGGATAAGGAACTTGAAGAGCCTGTTTTTGAGGCACATGCTGATTCTTTTGTGGGTGTTTACAGCTATTTTTCTCAAGACCGAAAGAGCTATTCTCAGGTGGTGGCGGTAGAAGAGTCTGAAGTATTCTATTACAAGGATAATCCGTTTGACCTATCACCACAAGATGCTGAAGAACTGTTGACTTTTTTGTTCAATGTAGTGGTTCGTGAGTTAAGACACCGCCAGCATTTTGCCGGAGAAATGGCGCACGAGCGTGAGAAATCATTGCAAAAGCTTATTCAAGTAGAAAAAATGGTAACGCTAGGACAGATGGCCGCAGGTATCGCCCATGAACTGAATAATTCTATCGGGTCTTTAGCGAGCAATTTGAACCAAGTGGAAGAGAGGATCATAGAAAACCTTGAGGCCGCACAGGATCAAAGTTTGATCTCTTACTTTAAGAAAGGTCTTACACAGGGTCAGAAGACGACCAGTTCGGAGGCTCGATCAGCCAGAAAAGAGTTAAAAGAGTTAAAATTTATCGACAAATTAACGGCCAAAGTACTTGCGCGTGCCGGAATAACCGCCGCACAAATTAAAAAGGCTGGAATTAAAAATTCTGATGAGGCAAAGCGAATAGCTTCATTTTGGGAGCTTGGCTATCTACTCCACGATATGCACACCGCCACGAAACACTCAGAACACGTCATAAAATCAGTTAAAACGGTAGGTGTAGCCAATCAGAAATGGACCTCGGATACAGACATCAACAAAACCTTGCGTGAGGCTTTGGCTATATTAAGAAGTATGACGCAGGGTGTAGAGATGGAGCAAGACCTGGATCAGCACTTACCGCTAACCGAAGCGTGCTCCGGAGAATTAGTACAGGTCTGGATCAATTTGGTGAAAAATGCTGTAGAAAGCCTCATAAATAGCCAGACCAGAAATCCGAAGATTATCCTGAAAACATACCATAAACAAGGCTTCATTAGGGTAAGTATTATTGATAACGGCCCAGGTATTCCCCTAGAATTAAGTGAGAAGATCTTCCAGCCTAATTTCACCACAAAAGTAGGGGGACTCTCTTTCGGGCTTGGTTTGGGTCTGACCATAACCAAACGAATCATTAGTGAGCATAACGGTAAGATCAACCTGAAAAGTAGGTTAGGCCATACTCAGTTTGATATACTTATTCCCATTATTTCAAGTTAGAATTGATATGGACCAGTTGAATATAATTTGTGTAGATGACCAGCCAGAGGTGCTGAATGCACTTGAGCAAGACCTTTCTGAGTTTGATGAAAAGCTGAATGTGGAAGTATGTGATTCCGGGAAAGAAGCAGTAGACCTGATCGATGAAATAGATAGTAAAGGAGATTTTGTAGCCGTAGTAATATCCGACCAGGTTATGCCTGGCATGAGTGGCGTTGAATTATTGAAAGAGGTAGAAAACGATATTCGATTGGCGCAGACAAAGAAGGTACTGCTCACGGGTCAGGCTACACATCAGGATACTATTGAAGCCATTAATCTAGGAGGTATCGATAATTATATTGCTAAACCTTGGGATAAGCAGAACCTGATAAACGTAATCAAAACGCTTTTGACAGAGTTTGTGATGAAAAAGGGCATTAACTATTCAGATTTTCAGGAGTTACTCGATCAAAAACTCTTATATGAAATTTTGAGAAAAGGAACCTAATGCCATGAATTATAACTAATTTCATAGTTATGAGAAGTGGTATGGCTTTTTTATTTATGCTTACGCTCTTTACATCTTGCATGGATCACTATGAGCTTGGTGAAAAGTACTTTGAAGAAGAGAATTATGAAAAAGCCGAATTTCACTTTGAAAAAGCCTCTAAAATTGACCGTGGAAATTGGAAGATTCTCTATACCCTTGCTCGCTCAAAAGAAGAAGTGGGTAAGTATGATCAAGCCATAGACTTGTACTCCCAGAGTCTTACGATTAATAAAACAGTAGCTGGCCATTTGGGTAGAGCACGCTGTTATCAGCAGGATGATTACTACCTGGAAGGTGCCATCATAGATTATTCTGAGGCCATTAGGCTTCGCAGAAAAGGTAATTTTGACGCTTTCTACGGCAGAGGTAGAGTTTACATGAAAGATGGAAACTACTATAAAGCACTGGCAGATATAAATCAGGCGATCAAAATAAGGCCTGAACACATTAATGCTTATTACCATAGAGCGATAATCAGATCCCAAATTCGCGATAACCGAGGTGCTTTAAGTGATATGAATTATGTGATCCGTAAAAGAGAGGACTTTAGACAAGCTCATTTTAACCGAGGCATTATCTATCAGCGGCTTGGAGCTTTTGCTAAGGCGGTAAATGATTTTAATGTGGCAATGCGTTTAGGAACTCATCATGGTGATATCTACGTGCGTAGAGGCAAAAGCTTTCTCGAACTTGGGAATACTGTGAAGGCCTGCAAAGATTTTAAGGTAGCCGAAAAATTAAGTTCCAGGCTCCAAGGAAAGCTTCTAAAAAATATTGTTCGTAAAAATAGAATCTTTCAGAATGGTACGTCTGGCGAAATTTAAGAAGGCTTGGCATAAAAAAAACGAGCTCCAATACTACTGGAGCTCGTTTTTTTGAATTATTTCAAATATTGTTCTGCTAAAAAAACAGCGGTTTGACTTATTCTTCTTTTTTCTGGGTCTTCTTACCCGGTTTTTTCATTTTTAGTTTTAATTCCTCGCTTTTGCCGTCATGGTCGGCAACGATTATCGAACCTTCGCCATTCTCCCCTTTTAAGATTTCCTCAGCCACCGGATCTTCAAGGTATTTTTGAATAGCCCGGTTTAGCGGTCTTGCTCCATATTGCGGATCGTAGCCTTTTTCGGACAAGAAATCCTTCGCTTTTTCAGTGAGCTCTATCTGATATCCTAGTGCGTTTATTCGCTCGAATAGCTTACTCAATGAAATATCAATGATCTTATGGATATGCTCTCGCTGTAGCGAATTGAATACGATAACATCGTCAAGCCTATTCAAAAACTCGGGGCTAAAGGCTTTTTTCAGAGCACTCTGGATGGTGGATTTCATCACTTCCTCCTCATTATTTTGCTTAGCCAGCGTAGAGAAACCTATTCCTGCTCCAAAATCTTTCAGGTCGCGAACACCAATATTTGAGGTCATAATAATAATGGTATTTCGGAAATCGACTCTTCGACCTAAACCATCTGTAAGAATACCATCATCGAGTACTTGAAGTAATAAATTGAATACATCCGGATGGGCTTTTTCTATTTCGTCTAATAGCACAACACTATATGGTTTCCTTCGCACTTTTTCCGTGAGCTGACCACCCTCCTCATAACCTACGTATCCCGGAGGTGCACCTACCAGCCTTGACACGGAGAATTTCTCCATGTATTCGCTCATGTCTATACGAACCAATGAGTCCTCTTTATCAAAAAGGTATCTGGAAAGTACTTTTGCCAATTCCGTTTTTCCTACCCCTGTAGGACCTAAAAATATGAATGAACCAATCGGCTTTTTAGGATCTTTTAAACCAACACGGGTCCGTTGTATAGCTTTAGTTAATTTAACGATAGCTTCATCCTGACCAATCACCCTCCCGCTTAGCTCTTGGTTCATACCCAAAAGCTTGTTACTTTCTTTCTGGGCTATTCGCTTAGTAGGTATACCCGTCATCATGGCAATAACATCCGCTACGTTATCTTCATCTACTTTGTAACGCTTGCTTTTCGTTTCTTCCTCCCAATTTACTTTAGCTGTGTCAAGCTGTTCAAGCAGCTTCTTCTCCTTGTCTCTTAGCTGAGCAGCCTCTTCGTATTTCTGACTTTTAACTACCTGGTTTTTTTCTTCTTTTATATCTTCAATGGCCGCTTCCAGTTTGACTATGTCATCTGGTACATGAATATTGTTGATGTGAACGCGTGCGCCAGCCTCATCCAATACGTCAATCGCCTTATCGGGTAAAAAACGATCGCTAATGTATCGGTCGGATAATTTAACACAAGCATCTATGGCCTCAGCGGTATAATTTACATGATGATGCTCTTCATATTTTTCTTTGATATTATCAAGAATCTGCACCGTTTCTTCCGGAGTCGTGGCGTCTACCATTACCATTTGGAAACGCCTGGCGAGAGCACCATCTTTCTCAATATATTGACGGTATTCGTCCAGTGTAGTAGCGCCAATGCATTGTATCTCGCCTCTCGCTAACGCTGGTTTGAACATATTTGAAGCGTCTAACGAACCGGAAGCCCCACCGGCACCTACTATGGTGTGCAACTCATCAATAAACAGGATCACTTCGGGTGATTTTTCAAGCTCATTCATCACCGCTTTCATGCGCTCTTCAAACTGGCCGCGGTATTTCGTACCCGCTACCAGTGATGCCAGGTCCAGCGTAACTACTCGCTTGCCAAAAAGCACCCGACTAACTTTCTTCTGAACAATCCTAAGCGCCAACCCTTCTGCGATAGCCGTTTTACCAACGCCGGGTTCGCCAATGAGAATAGGATTATTTTTCTTTCTTCTACTCAAGATCTGAGCTACCCGTTCTATCTCCTTTTCTCTACCTACAATAGGATCTAATTTATCATCTTCCGCCAGTTTAGTGAGGTCTCTGCCGAAATTATCCAGAACCGGAGTTCGTGACTTTTCTCCGCCCTTTTTCTCTTTTCCACCGCTAGAACCCCCGGGAGTGCTTCCAAATAATTTCGATGAATCTTCATCAGGATCATCAGTATCTGAAGAGGCCATAGGGTTTTCTGTTTGGTATTCCAGTAGCTCTTTCACTACATCGTAATTTACATCGAATTTCTCCAAAATTTGAGTGGCTATATTGTCCTCGTCCCTTAAAATAGAAAGTAGTAAGTGCTCCGTTCCTATAAGTTGACTTTTAAAAATTTTTGCTTCCAGATAGGTGATTTTAAGTACTTTCTCAGATTGTCTGGTCAATGGTATATTCGCCAAGTTCTTCACATCATGAGAAGCTGTACCCTTAGACACTTTCTCTACAGAACCTCTTAGTTCATCCAGAGAAATACCTAACTTTTTAAGCAGGCTTACCGCTACTCCTTCTCCCTCTCTTATCATTCCCAGAAGCAGATGCTCCGTACCTATATAATCGTGACCGAGCCTCAGAGCTTCCTCCCGACTAAGCGAAATAACCTCTTTAACTCTATTTGAAAATTTTGCTTCCATACTGTAGCAATTAATGTGTGTCTATTGTAAATCTACTGATTTATTGAAAAAGAATTACCATCCATGGAGTGGGTAATCTCGGCTGTTTAATCAACGATGAACTCTTTTTAAATGTTCAATTCAGACCGTAGATTCACACATTATAGCGGCACTGTTTGGTCCTTCGTTCATTAATAAGTCGATAAGGCTAAGATTATCAACAAAGTCTTTGCCAAATACCTGGTGATAGCTTTTAGGCTGATAAAAAGTCCGATTGTAAAAACTGGATTTAGGATTGATTTCATCACGCAAATCTGAAAACCGTCCATCTTCGTTGCTCAGATAAGATTCTGAGATTTTAAGTGAATTAGTTAATCCAAGTATTTTCAGACAAACTGTCAGTAGCTGATAATTTAGATCAAACAGAAATTTGTACCGTTTTTGGAATACACTCTCGAAAAAGTCAAAGTAGAATTCAAAAAAAGGAGCTTTTCCATATGCCGATTTCAATGACCTATGATGAATGTTTAGCCAATTTTGGCTGTGGTCGATTTGAATTTCTCGTATCGGTATCTTTTTTCTACCGTGTATGACCGGTACGGTAAGTTGTAATTTTCCATTTGCACCGAGTATATAGCACCGGTTGCGATAACTCTGCTTAACATAATTTACATGGCCATCTAAAACAATGGTGTTATTCTTGAAGTATTGAGTGAAATATTCCATGCACGGGAATTATTGTAGCTCTATAATCAATTAATGTTCATTTGTATTCATAAATATCACCAAGTCCTTCTCTAACCATCTCTACCTTACCCATGGTACAGTCAACTACAGTAGAGGGGATGTTTTTTCCAATGCCTCCATCGATAACCACATCTACTTCGTTTTTTAGATCATCGAAAATGATTTCAGGGTCAGTAGTATATTCTAGTATCTGATCATCATCTTTAATGGAGGTGGTAATGAGCGGATTGCCCAGGTATTTCACAAGTTGAAGCGGGATGTTATTAGCGGGTATCCTAACTCCTACAGTCTTTTTGTTTGTGTTTAAGATCTTTGGCACTCTGCTACTTGAATCAAGAATGAATGTAAAAGGTCCGGGTAACGTTTTTTTAAGCAACTTAAAAGTGCTGTTATCAATACGTTTAACATATTCTGCTATTTCACTAATGTCACCGCAGATGAAAGATAGATTAAAATTCTTGGGTTTGATACCCTTAATTCGGCACACCCTATCTACCGCTTTTCGATTGAAAAGATCACACCCGATGCCGTAAATAGTATCAGTAGGATAAATTACTATTCCTCCTTTTCTTAAGATGTCCACGATCCGTTCTATCTTGGATTGCTGTGGGTTTTCTTCATATAACTTGATCAATTCCGCAGGCATGTTCAAAGCTAGATAAAAATTGCTTTGCAGCGTAGCGGTGAGGTGTGGTGCCCTTTCATCTTTTTAAACCATATGAGCTACCTTTGCCCTGGCAAGAAAGACGAAATGAGAAATAGGAAGGTATTATTAGTTCTTTTACTGGTTTTTACAATGTTGCTATCTTCTTTTGCCTTTTACGGGTATCAGATAGCCTATGCCTCTAATATTTTAGTTGATAAAGAGGATACCATATTATTGATCGAGCCTGATGAGACGTTCAAATCGCTACAGGCCAAGTTATATGATAATGATTATGTTCAGGATCTGGTCTCATTCAGCTTTATGGCTAGAATAATGAATTATGATATCTCCATCAAACCGGGCAGATATCTACTGAAAAAAGATATGACCAACTTTGATGCGATCCGAATGTTACGCATCGGGCAGCAGCAGCCTGTGAACATCACTTTTAATAACGTACGGTTAATCCAAGACCTTGGGGAAAAGATAACTACGGGTATTGCACTTACCCCTGCGGCATTCGATAGTGCCTTGAATGAATTTATCGCCACCAATGAGATAGGCTTTAATCAGAAAAATGTGATTAGCCTGTTTATTCCCAACACCTATCAGGTTTATTATGATATTTCGGGGAAGCAACTGCTCGAACGTATGCAGTCCGAGTACCAGCGCTTTTGGAACGACACCAGAACGGCTAAAGCGTCAAAAATTGGGTTAGATCAAAAAGAAGTTTCCGTGTTGGCGTCCATTGTACAGGCTGAAAGTATCAAGAAAGAAGAAAGTAAAATTATAGCAGGGTTATACAAGAACCGATTAGATAAAGGCATAGCATTACAGGCCGACCCCACTTTAGTCTTTGCGTCTGGTGATTTTAGCTTAAAGAGAGTACTGAACATCCATAAAGAAGTTGATTCCCCTTACAATACCTACAAAAACCGAGGGCTCCCACCCGGTCCGATCAATATGCCTACCATCGCTGCTTTGGATGCCGTACTTAATTACGAAGAACATCAATACTTGTACTTCTGTGCCAAGGAGGATTTTTCAGGCTACCATACCTTTGCCGAAACATTGAGTGAGCACAATATCAACGCAAGAAAATTTCAACGCGCCCTGAATAGACAACGAATCTACAGATAATGTATACCAATGATGTAACGCTACGCGTGAGATACGCCGATACCGACCAGATGGGGTATGTGTACTATGGCAATTACGCCGCATACTACGAAGTGGCCCGTGTGGAGTCTTTCCGGTCACTGGGATTTGCCTACAAAAAACTAGAAGATATGGGAGTGATGATGCCCGTGTTGCAGTTAAACATCAACTACCTGCTCCCAGCATATTATGATGATCTACTCACCATTAAAGTGAGCATTCCAGAGTTTCCAAAAGTGAGAATCAAATACCTCTATGACATCTATAATGAAAAAGGGACTCATTTAGTCTTAGAATGTGTGTCAAAAAAATTGCAAGCT
>ERZ1740060.884-NODE-884-length-12194-cov-4.173820_pt1 | contig 12194 bp, 8 predicted proteins | sample MGYA00581743_ERZ1740060 | MGnify/ENA primary metagenome ERZ1740060 (study PRJEB43018, sample SAMN04849235) | marine metagenome | isolation source: floating plastic debris | place: Pacific Ocean | collected 2008-08-27 | study: EMG produced TPA metagenomics assembly...
AAAAAAATTGGTTTAGAGGATGCCACTTTAAAAAGTAACAGCTAAAAAGTAATAGGTATATGAATTCAAGTAGGTAATTTTTAATTAAATATTACCTCTTGCTTACTACTTATTACGTAGTATTCGATTGCATGAATTATCTAGGGCTTCAAAAAATAACCGCAGAGAACGCAGAGGGCGCAGAGAAAGAGGTTTAAGAGGATTTATCTGTTTGACGCTAAATTCTTCTTAACACCTCTAAACTAATGTGGTCGAGTAGTAGTAGTTCACCACATTAATTTTGATGGGTAAGTTCGCTTTTATCGTAGGATGGGCCTGCCTTCACCCGTCAATTTTAATGAAAAGGACTACTAGGGTGCAAGAGCGTTACCGCGAATCAAGCTAGCAATGGTTTTGGCAGTGATTTTCATTTGGGTAATAGGGTTTGCTGGGACAACTGTTTTATACAGATAGCTGTCAAAAGTTAAGCGCTGCACGTCTAAATCTCCACACATTTCGACGAATGCTTCGCGGGTCGCGTCGGAACGGTAGAATACGTTTTGCAAGATATCAAGTACTTTGTAAGTGAGACCGTATTTCTTGTCCCAGCGTTTTAGATAAACTTTTAAATCTGCTTCGGTGGGAATAGATTGTCCGCTGTTGGAAAATTCGACAATTGTTTCAGCACACATCCGTCCGGATTTTGCTGCAAAGTAAATCCCTTCTCCAGAAGATTTGGTCACGTAGCCGGCCGCATCACCTACTAATGCAATCCTTCCAACAACGCGACGAGGACGGGGATGTTCGGGAATGGGATGCGCTTCTACTTTAATGATGCTACCACCATCGAGTTTTCTAGCTGCACGAGCGCGAATACCAGCTTGCAATTGCTTAATGCTGGCTTTATGAACATGCATCGTACCAGTACCAACGGCTACGTGGTCGTACTTAGGGAATACCCAAGCGTAGAAGTCGGTAGAAACATCGTTACCGACATACATTTCTGCTAAATCGTTATAATATGCCATCTTGTCTTCTGGAAGACGGATGCGTTCTTGGAAAGCAATAGCATAGTTATAATCCCCAGCATCCATTTCTTTGGCAATACGGGAGTTTGCTCCGTCAGCACCAATAATTAAATCGACTTTTAAGGTTTTAGCAATACCTTTTGCAGCACCTTCTTTATGGTCAATATAGTGGATTGTATAAGGGTCTGTATTATTTTTGGGAAAATCTAATTTATGAACGGTAGCATTAATTAAATGAGCGCCTAATTTAGCAGCTCGATTTCGCATGAAGCCATCCAAAACTTCACGACGACACATTCCTATATATTCGTCTTGATTAACTAAATTGATATCAACCTCACGATTAGAGGGTGAAATCATCTTCATTTTCCGTACTTGACGGTCGATGATATCTGCCGGAAGGTCGAACTCATCAACCATGCAAAGCGGTATAGCACCACCGCAAGGTTTAGCATTATCTAGTTTGCGCTCAAATAAATATGTTTCAATCCCTGCCTTCGCTAAAGTTTCAGCAGCAGATGAACCCGCAGGACCCGAGCCTACAACAGCAACCCGAAGTGTCGGCATGTTTTCTCCCATACTTGACATTACCTCGAAGCATCGTATCACGGAGTTTTGACCCATTTTCCGCTTTACCCCCAGGATTTAATTGAAATGCAACATTCCTTAATTTTTCTACACACCGCAGCAGGTTTGACCTTTCCCCTCTATGGAATCCATCAGTTTTTATCAGACAAAAAACCAGTCTTAAGCCCACCCATGTCCCTGTACTACTTTAGATATCTTGGTAACTTGTTTTCTGGGCAAAAATCTTACAGCTTCAGCCATAATTCTATTTTTGGCAACCGGAATTACAACAGTTTGACCTGTCATTAAGCCGCGATAACCAATCTCAGCTACAGTTTTTGCATCCATCATCTTCATATCTTTTAATCGCTGAGAATTTTCTGTTCCGGTTCTTTGATGAAAACCAGATTTTGTAGGTCCAGGACAAAGAACAGTTACGCTAACTCCAGTATCTTCAAGCTCGTTGGCAATTGCCTCTGAAAACGACAAAATATAAGATTTAGTTGCAAAGTACACTGACATCAAAGGACCTGGTTGAAAAGCAGCCGTCGAACTGACATTTAATATCTTACCTTCGCCTTGCTCTACCATATGTCTGAGGAATAATTTAGTTAAATGCGTCAAACACACCGCATTTATCTGTATCATTTCTAGTTCGGATTTCAAATTAGTTTCATTAAACAATCCATAAATACCAAATCCAGCATTATTAACTAGTACATCAATTTGAATAGATGCTTGCTGTAACTCTAAATAAATTGCGTCTGGAGATGTTGAAATAGATAAATCTATGGCAATACTTTTAACATGAATTCCATGTTCTTGAGTAAATTTTTCCGAAATCTCAATTAATTTTGGTTCGTTTATATCTACCAATACAAGATTGTAATGCTGGCTGGCAAAAATACAGGTTAATTCATAGCCTATTCCGCTACAAGCTCCAGTAATTAGAGCAGTTTTTCGACGCTGACGATGATTTTTTAAGTCCATGAAATAAGAGAAGATAAATCGAAATAAAAAATGAAAAGTGCTGTCTCAGGGAGCCACTTTTATAGACTAGATATCAGACGTTTAATGTCGTTATTGATAATTTATAATCATCGTATATTAGTTAGTATAGAAGAAAAATAAGGATATAATCTTGCACGTTCAGATAGGTGTTGATAATTGGAAAACAACTGATACACCCAACTAATATAAGAAAAAATGAATAGTTTGGCAGTATCTTAACTGCCAAACGAAAAAAACATTATTGCTTATAATCCCTTATATTACAGTTATTATTTGTAATAATGGATTCATTAATTTCATCTATATGATAACCACTTATTACACATCAAAGAGAGTTTATCATATCAGCTTATTTCGGATTACCTGAAGACAATATTAGAATAGAAGTAGCCCTTCAGGACAATATAGTCTACTCAGGAGTTAAGAAATTAGTTTTTACGAAACATCATTGACATTTCTGTGTGATAGCTCAACCAATAGCCAAATAGCACATAGAAAATCATTTTATAAGATGTTAGGGCTTTTCTTAATTCTATTGGCTCGTGAATAGTGTCTAAAGAACCATCACACATCCGTTGATACTGATTCCAAGCACGAGTATTAACTCCCATCCAAGGTGTATCATGATAAGCGCGGTCACGAAACTCAACTGCTTCCCAATTCTGACTATTTCCTAAATATTCCAGAGCTTGTGGAGTGTAAACATGAAAATGATATGGAACATGAACGGGGTTGTAGAAATCGGATATATTGGGTTTCGTTAAGTCTATATTTGCTGCGTTAGGTGTTCCTATGAGAATGTAACCACCAGGTGCAAGCAAACCGTCTAATTTAGACAATAATTTTCTTGGGTCTTCAACATGTTCGATAACATCTTGAAGTAATATGTAATCAAATGGCGCTTTTGTAAGAATAGTGTCATTACCAAACCCGTTTTCGGAAGCGTAAGGGTCATAACCGTAAGACTTTGAGAATCCTTTTTTTCGCAAGTATTCTATAAATAAACCGTTAGCACAGCCATAATCAAGAATGGAATGAGCTTTCGAGAATCCATGCTTAATTAGCTGTCTAGATAATTTTCCATAGCAAAGGCGCATTTCCCACGTTAATTTTGCATCGGCTATGGGATATTCTTCATAGTATGGTGCTATGTCAACAATATCTAAACTATGAATGGTTTGGCAATCAGGACACCGCCAAATTTTAAAAGAATCTTTTTGAAAGGCTCTAACATTACAGTTAAAATCACTAAAAATAGATTCATTTTTTTCGTCAATTTGATAATCGCATATTACACATCTAGTTCTCTTATTCTGTATTTTATTTTGGTCTTGTTCAACAGAAGCAACTTTTTTTTGATATATTGGATAGCAATTTTCAGACATTAATTATATCGAGTAACGACTCCACAAATAATATCAAATGAAAAAGGAAAATTTACACTATTAGTGATAAATTATTTATGAATTTAATTAGCTATTACAGATAATGCTCATTTATCTAAAAATAATGTTTTTTTAATACAATAAGAGATGTTATAAAATTAATATTTTCTACGATTTATCTGTATTTAAAGATATTAGATGTTAATCGTAATAGATGCAGCTGCTTATTTGAATATTTATGGAATTGCCTGCTATATTTAACGTGCTATCAAAATGATTGTAGGTGAAATTATATTTTTCTCTATTTCTTAAATTTTGGTTCGTGTATAATTCTTAGTACTGTGCCAAAGTTATCCTGGCGAGGCTGTAGATAGGTTGAAGAATAAAAATGCTATTATATCAGCGCTTGGAGGGATTTAAACTTTAAAATAGTTAGTACGAATGTTACTGCTGGAGCAATAGAACTGGTGGGTTAAGCATTTTCAATGTTAAAATCAATATTTTTGTTATACATCTATCTATTTTTTATAAGTAGGCAGAGGTAAAATAATTATTCCTTGCATGGATTTGCATGGAACATAATTGTGCTTTTCTTTTGGCAGTTCTAAACATATGCTCAACTATTATTTATAGCTAAGTATACTTATTAACTTGAATTTCAAGATTTTTTGACGATTATATAAACTAGTCGTAATATATTTAATTCACGACAATAATAAGTTTTATAAAATTTTTATTTATTGTCATAGATGTTAAGTAGATAATCACTTATTTTAACCAGAGATATAATACGGAAAACCTTTGTGGTGGAGATTTGGAAGCTGTGCGTGATGATTTAAAAGGCTTGGCGATTAATAAAAAAGAACTCCGAAAATTTACGAATCTGCCTATTAACGAAGAATTAGTTTTTATTGTTAATCCGTTAAAATTGTTAGTGCGGCAATTTATTCAAAAGGTTAAAGGACCTGAAGGTGCAACTGCTATTTTTATTGGATTAGCTGCATTACTTAGTAGTTACATTGTATTCGATTTAGTTATCAAGATGTTTGCGAATTGGCTTCAGCTTCCATCTTGGTTACTATTTATCAAAGTCTGTTTTCTTGGCGGTGCTGCTACACAGTTACTATTATATTTTACCTGGAAGAAACGAAATTCTATTGTTGAAGAGAGTCTAACACATTCTTTAAATACTCTTTTGCACGAAGTCGATAGGTTTAATGCTGTGGTTCGGGCAATAGATATTAATGATAAAATCGAAGCCGCAGGTAATTTAGATGTCGGTATTAAAGAGAGAAGGCGAGTTATTGAAGCTCTTGAATATACTAAAGCTGATTTGGTTCGCGCTTTGAAAACTGAAAGAATTTTGAGAGAAAATAAGAAGTTTATTGTTAATAATTCTGAATTACTTGCGAATAATTTGGCGATGTTGACTGAAATGCATGTTACCGATCAAGCTTCAGAACATGGTCGGTTGCTCAATGAAGCATTAGAGATTGCGATGGATGTACAGCAAGAAATGAGAAGATTGCAGAGTCAGCAGTAACTGTTGTCAATTAACAATTAACAATTAAATAATTTAAACCATTATCATTTTCTCCTGTACGGTTAAGAACCAAATTTATCTCCTACCCGAGTTTGTAATCCACCTGCCGCACAAGACCATCAAACAGTCTACCATAATAAAATATAAATATCATCGCTGCAATTTGCGCGTGAAAGTATGAACTGGAAACAAATCGCTGGTAGCTGGGTAGTTGTTCCCCAGCGTCCTATCGGTATCATTCATTTTTTAGGTGGTGCATTTGTCGCTACCGCACCTCACGTAACTTATCGTTTGTTACTTGAATATCTTGTAGAGAAAGGATTTGCCGTTGTTGCGACCCCTTTTGTAAATACTCTAGACCACACCGCGATCGCAGAAGAAGTTTTGCTAAATTTTGAGCGGGTATTAGTACGTTTAGAAGATAGAGAACCCGCTTTTAAAGGATATCTTCCTATATATGGGCTGGGTCACAGTATGGGATGCAAGCTACATTTACTTATAGGTTGTTTGGAGGGAGTAAAACGGGCTGGCAATATTCTCATATCATTTAATAATTACGCTGCAAAAGATGCCATTCCTTTAGTTGAACAGCTAAACGTAGCAGTGAATGTTGAGTTTACTCCGTCACCTACGGAGACTTACAACTTGGTGAATGAAGATTATGGTGTTCGTCGTAATCTATTAGTTAAATTTGATAATGACACTCTCGACCAATCTTCCGATTTAACAAGATTGTTACAAAATCGCTTCAAAGACATGGTAACAATACAGACTTTTAGAGGAAATCATCTTACACCTTTAGGTCAAGATGTTAAATGGCAACCAGGTCAAGAATTTAATCCCTTAGATGCTTTGGGACAATGGTTTAAGCAAGAAGTATATCGGGACTTAAATCAGCTAAAACGTAGCTTGGTACTATGGCTAAATCCCCTATCGCCACTATAATCGGAAGATAGTATGTATATATTTTACTGCGAGGGCGGTTTATTCTACGAAGAGTAAGACGGCAGGTAAATCTGGGGTCATAAATAATAGAAGTAATTCAATTTTCTATTTTATTTTTTATTTTTTATTATCAAGCGGCTATTTTCTATGTTCCAAATATTAGTAATTGATGATGACCCGGCCGTTCAAATTTTATTAAAAAGAATGCTGGAAAAACAGGGTTATGAAGTAGTTGCAGTTAGCAATGGTGAAAATGGAATAGCACAAGCTATAGTCTCCCGTCCTGCGCTAATTATTTGTGATTGGTTAATGCCGGGATTAAGTGGACTTGATGTTTGTCGTTACATTAAGAAAGACCCTAATTTATCAACTACATTTTTTATTCTTCTCACATCCTTAGATTCTGTAGCCGACCGTGTTAAAGGATTGGACGCTGGTGCTGATGATTTTATCACCAAACCGATAGAACAAAATGAAATGCAAGCAAGGGTCAGGGCTGGTTTGCGGTTGCATCAAATGAGTCAGGATTTAAAAGCTCAAAAGCAAATTTTAGAGGCAGAGCTATCAGAAGCTGCGGATTACGTCCGCTCTCTTTTGCCAATGCCAATGCTACATCCTTTTAATATCAATTACACCTTCATTCCTTCGCAGCAGCTTGGTGGTGACTGTTTTGATTATTACTGGTTAGACCCGGATTATCTCGCAATTTATCTACTCGATACCGCAGGACATGGACTAAAAGCAACTTTACCTTCTATTTCTGTCTTAAATTTACTACGCTCCCGTGCCCTGAAGGATTTAAACTATTATCAACCGAGAGAAGTACTAAATGCATTAAATAGTACTTTTCAAATGAGTTATCAGAATGATAAGTACTTTACTATTTGGTATGGGGTTTACAATCAAATTAAGCGAGAGTTAATTTATTCAAGTGCCGGTCATCCACCTGCTATTCTATTAGGTGATAGTAATGATATCCAATTATTAAAAACCCCTGGAATGCCAATTGGGATGTTTCCAGAGGTTAAATATACTAATGGTTTTTGCAAAATTGAGAAAAATAGCACCTTATATATTTTTAGTGATGGTGCTTATGAAATAAGTTTATCTGATGGTCAACTTATGGGACTTGAGAATTTTATCCAGAGGGTTAAGCGTTTGTATCATGTTTCCAGCAGCCCTTTAGAAAATATTCTTAATTGTCTTGTTGATTTGAATTCAAAAAACACCTTTGATGATGATTTATCTATACTCCAAATTGGCTTTAATTAAGAAATTTGGGAAAGTACAGATTTGTGAAATTCATCTTGGTTGGAGAAAATTTCAAAAACTTTATCCATTCCAGTAAGTTCAAATAATATTTTGACTTGCTCGTTAATAGAACAGAGGACTAGTTTAGTGTCTGATGCTCTTAAAGTTTTAAATGCTAATACTAAAGCACCTAAACCAGAACTATCCATAAAAGTAATATCCTTTAAATCTACCAGCACCATTTTTGGATTGCTTTCTAGTGTTTTAATAACTTCTTCCCTAAATTCTTGCGACCTAGTTGCATCTAAAACACCATTGGGCTGAACAACTTTAATATGCTCTGTCATAAGTTCTCAGTATTTGTACTGCAAAAAAACATCTATTATTTTAATCCACATTAATCATAATTCATTTAATGACAACTTGCCAGCGCATAGTTTCTTAGTTAACAGTTATCAATTTAAACATTAAGGTAATCGGTCTAATTGTTATACAGGATTTTGTTGTTGATGAAGCGGAATTGTAATTATAAATTCACTTCCTTCTCCAAATTGGGAAATACATTCTATTGAACCACCATGTCTTTCGGTAACAATTTGGTAGCTGATTGAAAGACCCATCCCAGTACCTTTACTTACAGGTTTCGATGTAAAAAATGGGTCGAATAATTTTCCTTTTATATCTTCTGGTATCCCCATCCCATTATCAGCTATATGAATTTTTACTTTGCCCAATTCTACAAGCTGGGTGCAAATCTGAATTTGAGGGTTGCTATCGGTTTTATTTTCAAGCTCTGTAGACTCTTCTAATGTATCCAAAGCATTTGCCAAAATGTTCATAAATACCTGATTGAGTTGTCCAGGATAACACTCTACTTGCGGTAAATTTCCGTAGTCTTTAATAATCTCAATGGTGGGACGCTCAGATTTGGCTTTAATACGATTCTCTAAAATCATTAAAGTACTATCTATCCCTTCATGAATATCTACCTTTTTCATTTCGGCTTCATCCATGCGAGAAAAAGTACGCAAAGATGCAACAATTTCTCGAATCCGCTGCGCTCCAATTTTCATCGAATCGAGCAGTTTTGGTAAATCTGTTAATAGAAATGGTAAATCAACTTCTTCAACTAACTGCTGTATTTGCGATACCGGTTGAGGATAATTTCGCTGGTAAAGTCTAACCAGTTTTAATAAGTCTTGAGTGTAATTATTTGCATAATTAATGTTACCGTAGATAAAGTTTACAGGATTATTTATTTCGTGAGCTACACCTGCAACCAAATTACCTAACGAAGACATTTTTTCGCTTTGTACCAACTGTATTTGGGTGCTTTGCAACTCATTCATAGCTGCTTCTAACTCTTGAGTCTGCTGCTTTAAATTTATCTCTGCTTGTTTGCGGTCGCTAATATTAAATGATGTTCCTATAATTCGGTAAATCTTATCTTCTGCATTTCTTAAAGGATTAAGTGTAGTCAACCAGCAATGTTCTTGACCTTGCAAAATTAAATTTTCTTCGTAACTTATAGATATACCTGCTTCCAAGCATCTGATATACTGTTGACGTATTTGTGCACCTTGGAAGTCGCCAAATATTTCTTCTGGAAACTTACTGACTGCTTCTGTGGCATTGATACCTATAGCTTTTTCGGTTGCATAATTCCAATCAGCATAAACAAAATCACCATTATCTAAAACATTAACAACAAAAATAAGTTGCTCAACTCCTTGATAAATACTGCGGAGGAACTGCTCTTGTTGTTCTAAAGTTGCGCTAGCTATTTCTCGTTCGGTAATATCTCTTACCAAAGACGCAACACCAATTACTTCGCTATTTACAGCAACCAAAGGATTGTTATACCATTCACAAATAATCGTTTTACCATCCTTAGTATTATTTTCAGTAACGATTCGCGTTCCACCTTTCTCAGACAATAATGCAGTCTTTAAATGATGAATCTGCTCGGATGCGGATTGAGGAACGATAAACTCAAAATAGTTATTGATAGCTTCGTCTTTGGTATATCCAAAAATACTTTCTGCCGCTTTATTCCATTCTTTGACCTGGAAATTTGTATCCCATTCAATCACAGCTAAAGGTGTTTGTTCTATCAATAGCTCTAATCTTTGACGAGAAGCTAAAAGTTCCGATTGCACAGAATGACGCTCGCTGATTTCTTTTTGCAGAGCTACATTGCTTTGCATCAACTGCTGAGTTCGTTCTTCCACACGTTTTTCTAAATCTGCATAAGCCCTTTTAAGCGCTCTTTCTGCTTGTTTTAGAGGAGTTACGTCCATCACCACACCATCCCAGACAATCGAACCATCTTTCTGTTTTTGTGGACGGGATGCGGTTTGTATCCATTTTGTTTTTCCAGAAGTTAAAATAATTCTTCCTTCCCATACCCAAGCTTCTAAACTCCGAGCAGAATTAGCAATTGATTTTTCAAAATCCTCACGCTCATCTCGATGAACGCAGGAAATGAATAAACTAGCATCAGCAGTCATCTGTTCCGGTGGTAATTCGTATATTTCCAAACAGCCAGTACTAATATAAGGAAAGCTAAATTTACCTTCAGCCCCGAGCTTAAATTGGTATAGCATACCAGGAACATTTGCAGATAGTTTCTGCAATCTTTCTTCGCTCAATCTAAACTGATTTTCAATTGCTTCCCGTTGTTTAATTTCTTTTTGTAAATGGGTGACTACTTTAGTTAGTTCCGAAGTTCGCTGATGTACTCTAATTTCTAATTCTTCGTACAACTTCTGTAAAGTAACTTCAATTTCTTTACGGTCGGTAATATCTTGTAGAGTGCCTAAAATATTAAAAACATTTCCTTGAGCATCGCAAATCGGAATTGTATTGACTTCCAGCCAGCATTGTCTACCATCTGCTTGTAACTGTGGTTTAATAATACTTTCTGAAATTTTGGATTTGATTGCATTGCTATCATTAAGGCGAAACCAATTAGCTTCCTCTTCTTTCCAAGGTAAATCAAAATCAGTTTTTCCCTTAATTAATTTCGGGTCTCCGACTCCTGCAATTTCAGCAAAAAAACTATTACAACCTTGATAAACAGAATTACAGTCTTTCCAAAAAATTGCTTGCGGAATATTATTTAATACTTGTTCTAATAATGCTTTAGAATCACGCAATCGCGCTTCTACCTGAAAATGCTGGTTAATTTGTTGCGTTAGTTCTCTAATAGTATTAATCAGAAACAGATTACCAGCTTCATCTTTAAATACACATTTTTTTATTGAAATATAATGCTTTTGTCCACCTGAATCTGTAATGCATTCATCCGATTCATTCTGTTTAGAGGTAGTAAAAATAAATTCATCTTGTTCCCAAGATGCATCAGCAATGTCATTCTCGAATAAGTCAAAATCGGATTTACCAATTATTTCTTCTCTACTACGTCCGATAAAATTACAATACGCATCATTAACCAGCACCCAGCAATGTTGACGGTCTTTGACGAAAATAGGGTCAGAAGTACCGTTAATTACCATTAGCAAAAAATCAGCAGAAAAACCAACTCTCTCTACCATTTGCAAATCATCTTCGACTGCTACTTCCCTTGCTCGGGACGACTCATTTTTTCTCTTATCTTTATTCATCCCCATTCATCCCCACAATGCTTTTTCCGTAAAGGTTTTAGCTGAGTTAGATGCTAACTCGATTCAGTACACCACGACGTTACGTTCATCACCCCACATGCACTTAATTAGTATTCCCGGAATTTGTTCTTCTCCAACATTAAATACTGAAAATTTTGCTTGGAGGGAGTAGGGAACGGCTAATAATTTTCTACCCATAACTCCTAACTCTCAAACTCCTAATTCTCTAACTCCCTAAACCGGACTTACTTTAGCTCGATACAATAACTTATCTCTTTGACGGTAGCCAGTATAACGGATTTTGACTTTTTCCTTGGGTTTTGGATTACCTTCAATTGACTGATGGATTTCGGGTTCGTAGGGTAATTCGGTACCAACTTCAGCAATTGCTTCTATTTCCCATTCTTGCAAAAGTCTTGCTATTGGTTTTTCTATCAACGGAATAATATTTACTGCTGGTAACTGACGATTTTCTCTCGCTTTCTGTGCAGCTGTAGGGAATTGAATTAGTAATGATTCGAGAATTTGTAAACTTGATTGCTGAAATTGAGAAAGTAATAATTTTTCTTGATTTTCTAATTGCTTTTGTAAGCGTTCGTATTCTTTATTTAACTCTGTTATTTCTTGTGATGATGACTGTTGAGTTGAAGTTGATTGTTTAAATTTTTTAATTAAAATTGTTTCAGAAAAATCATTTATTAGCTCGTTCAAATCTATTTGTAGTGCTTGCGATAATTTCACCAAAAACTCTAAACGCATTTGCTGAATTTCTCCTTTTCGCAAACGCTGTATTTGATATTCAGAAACACTAGCTAATTTACTTAAAGCTTTGAAACTAGGAATATCTTTTTGCTGCATT
>ERZ1740060.885-NODE-885-length-12188-cov-4.678398_pt1 | contig 12188 bp, 22 predicted proteins | sample MGYA00581743_ERZ1740060 | MGnify/ENA primary metagenome ERZ1740060 (study PRJEB43018, sample SAMN04849235) | marine metagenome | isolation source: floating plastic debris | place: Pacific Ocean | collected 2008-08-27 | study: EMG produced TPA metagenomics assembly...
CGGAGCGCTGGATGCGATGTTTCCGGCCGAGAAGACCAGCGAGCAGATGGTACCGTCGGAGGGAACAGCCCAGCGCAAAGTGCAGAACAGCTGGAGGGTGCATCTGGACAAGGTCCCTGCTATCCGGGAATTGCTCAATGAAGAATTCGATGACTTCCTGGTTAAAAAGGTGGACTACCGGACCACTGCAAAACTGCGCAAAGTTGTTGGCGATGGAGATAGCGCACTGGGGCTTGCCTTGCGGCCTTATGTGTATATCGATCAGACCGTGACGATCGGATTCAGCGCAGCAACGGACGGTGAGGAGGAAACTTAGCATGAAGGTATCTGTGGAGCAATACCTGCTGGATCCCGGTGCATCGGAATCTCAGCCCAGGGAGCTTAAACGAGTAACAGGAAAGATCGAGGCAGTTGTCATTGACTTCTGTTCTCGCAACGTCGGCAACGTCTTCAACATCAAGGAACTGGAAGACTATGTCCGTCAGCGTCAGCAAAAGTCAGCCCCCGGCAGTGGAGCAAGAATCCTGCGCAAACTGCGCAAAGAAGGCCGGGTGCAATATAATGTGGTGAATCGCCGGCAAGCGACGTATCTGGTTGCCCACGTGAAGCCCTAAACACCGTAAGGAGGTTACACCTATGCAGTTAACAGTCGGGAAAAAACCGGTTTTAAGCGAAGACAATCGTGAGTTCAAGGATCTGCTGGATCATCTGAGTGAGGATCTGGAGACTCTGAATGAAGTGACAACGATGGTCACTCTGCATTTGGATGCACGCAGTGCCTGGCAGGTGATGATTGGCCTGCGCAAAGGAGCAGATGAACTTCATGCTGCACCGGAGTGTCAGCTGACATGTGATAATGTCGCACGTGTCATCGAAGGCCGCCTGCCGCTCACCAAAGTACTTAAAGGGGTAGCGAGCCGGATCGCTGATGTAAAACTGTAGGGAGAGAGGAGCAAAAGGGATATGAAACAGGAATGGATTGAACAATTGACTCCCGAGGATATGCCGAATCGGGATATGAAAATGGTGGCAGAGCTATGCGGGGTACCTGTTGCAATCAATCTGATTGAACAGCTACAAGGCGTAAATGTCTATGTACCCAAAGGTGGGGATATGCGAATGATTCGCAAACTCATCCTGAAACACTACAACGGGCACAACGCCAAAGAACTGGCGCTTGAGTTGAAGGTGACGGAAGCGTTTGTCTTTAAGGTGATGCAGGATGCTCGAGGTAGTGCGAGCGCGTCGCAGCTCACCATCTTTGAAAAAGATGAGGATAACGAATGGCCACAGTAAAGCAGAACCGAAGAAAAAAACCAAAGCAGACAGACAAACAGAATGAAAAAGGTAAGTATTTTTTTGTCGAATGCCCGAACTGCCGGGCAACCATTGGTGAGCCCTGTAAATGGGAAAACGGTGATGTCTGCCGGGACCGTATTCAACGTTATGAGCGCCGAAAGGCAGATGCCGGGGAACTGAGAGTAAAACCGAAAGATCCGGAGGGAAGTGATGCAGTCACCCAGGAGGACGGAAGCGGAACTGATTGAGCTCATGCATGGCTGCTGCTCCCCAAAACCTGCCGAGGCAATTGATCCGGTGAGTTACATGGAGGGTGTTGCAGCTACCATTGAATGGCTTGTACTCGAGACAGCACCACATCCATTGAGAAGACTTGAGACCCAAAATGAAAATAACACGATTGAGATTAAGAGATCTGCCGAAAGTAAGGAAGGTAGATTGTCCGAGGTCCTACAGAAATAAAGGCGGACTGAGAGCGGTGGAGGTTTGGTGTGAACTCTCCTTGACTCCGCCGCTCAAAGCCGCCGTTAAAGGAGACAATCTATGAATTATAGACAAAGGTTCCAACTCGCCCAGGAATTAGATCATAAGCTGAAAGCTGCTAATCAAAGCGGTAACGGTATCCACCTAAGCCGCGAACAGGTGGTCCAGCTTATTGATCACCTCAGTTCCTCTCCAATCGACACACTGCATGCAGATGCGGTCTTTAACCGGCACGTTGAGGAAACGCTTCCGAGCAATAGGTGCGTTCGAAAGCCACGGAACCTCAGAATCACGCTCAGGTTCTACGTGTTCCATTTCCATCATACAGTAAGGATGCGCTTTGCAGAACTCTTTGCTTAGAGGCAGACGGAAGTGGAAAATCAATGAGGTTGCAGACGTGATTGAGGCGAACCTGGAGAACGTTGCTCTCCGGTACACATTGGCCTTTATTGCCGGACTTTTCAGGGTAGATGAATTCCTGCTGCAGAAAGAGGTTGTTTCACGAGGCATCCGCTTCTCACACGCCAGGGGAGAAGCAGTCGATCACTATCTGCAGGTGAACCGTGATGAGCTCACCAATGCTGAAATGGCGTATGAACTGGAGCTTGACCCGGATACCATCCGCAAATATTTAAGAAGAATAAAGGTTGAAAATTCAGAGACTGGAGGTAGCACTTGACGCAAAACGATCATCTGAAGCTGCTGAAAGCAGGCTTCACCATCATTCGCCGCGATTATCAGCGGCTTGTCATCAAATGCAAAATGGGTGAGCGCACCCAGTGGCATGACCTGGAAAAAGGCTTTGCCTTTAAGGCAGCCCTGGACCGTAAGGCAAAAGAACTGCTCGAGTTGCCCAACTGTGTGGAGAACTAAAATATGTCTATTGCGATCGAGATTGGAAAAAAACGCATTCTAAAAAAGCACGGAGTAGATCATGTTGATATCTACTGGCCTGGCATTTATCTGGACACTGAAAAGGATATGGATGAAATGCGCGTAGGCCGTGAGATAGACGGCACTTCAGATGAGTTTTCAATCTATTCCGGGATGCCAATATTGCACACCGGTAACAAGATTATTGAAGATTGGTTTGCCGGTCATTCTGCTGTTCGTGCATTCTTCTACCTGTTTGGCAATTATGCACCTGTTCATGATGACCCGATACTCCACCAAATAGATGCTGAACTCATAAAGGCTGCTCTGGAACTTCCGGAGAGAGGGGTTTCCAGTATGGAAGTCAATCTTGCGATCTGGTTCAAATACTGGTTACGCAGGGCCCGTGAGGCGTTCGGCGAAGACGCTTTTATCGAATTATCTAAGGAGGAGTAATGATTTTCCTGTATGGCTTTATCCTGACATTGGTTGCTTTCATTGCAATCGGTGCCCCTGTGTTCCGAAGTATTGAGCACACGATCCTGTTCCGGTATCCCGGAAGCATCTTTTCAACCTGGCCAAAGTGGCTTCAGCGCTTCCTGCTTGGTCACCGTAAACCGGGGGGAACCAATGACGGCTTTCACTGGGGTAGCGGCCTCAATGATCTGGGATGTGTTCTGACAGGTGCCATTATCGTTTCCCTAGTGGGAAACTGGTTCTGGGCGATTGGAATGTATGTTTTTGCCGGCGGAGCTCAACCCTCATTCTGGATGGTGATGCGGATACCGATCGCGGTTTATATCTGGGCGCTGTACTACTATTTCGTTTACCAGTCCTTCTTTCATATCGGTTGGCAGAAAGTGCCGGACCGTAAAGTGTGGCAGTGTATTCCTGGGATGTATTGGCTGTATGAAAAATTCACCTGCATTGAGTATGACTAATAGCTACTCCGGCCTCGCATGTCAGTGTATAGAGCGCCCCGCATTGAGGCCGGAAGTGGCGCTTTTAATGAAGAAACTCTCGAAGGGAGATTAATATGAAATGCTATCGTTTTGGCCGCACCTTAGTACCTGAAGGAAGAGTATTTGAGAATAAACATCTCGCACTACAGTTCTGCCGAGAAAACCAGAAGGCAATTCTGATCTGCGAGCTTACGAACCTGCGATTCAGCTCTGATGATGAAGGGATGTTGAAGCTCAAGACCATTTTGGGAAGTGATAGTTATTTTCTGAGTAACGCCGCTTTAAAAGGGATTTGTAAATTGATTAAAGTCCCTTCAAACTATATCAACGGCTTCCCCGGCCGGGACCTGGTATTGCAAAACCTGAATAGCAATCCCTATTTGGTCTCATCAGATGAACGGGTGCGCATTTTTGTTCAAAAGGCAACTTTTGGGAATGATGAGCATGACGTTGTCGTTGCAGTACATCCTAATAACGACCCGGTTATTCCGATTGAACAAATACTGGAAGAAATTCCCACCATTAACCAAGATGCTCGTTTTATCGTTACAGAAGAGGAGCTTGTCATCGATCTTTTCTTCGATCAAAATATCAAGCGTGGTGATTACACGATTTCCCACGGTGTTTCCATTCATTACCCGGCCCATACGTCAAAGGATATCCTCATTCATCCACTCTGCATATTGGGTGTGTATTCCCGCAGCGGTGAACCCTTTGATTTCGAATTTGAGGAGCCGAAAAAACTCGCAGTGATAAAGCGCCGTGAGGCAGAATCATTTATGATTAATTTCATGGACCTGTTTTCTCATGAGTGGAGCTGGGCTGACTTGGTTGGTCGTTATGAGACCTATCAGCAATACGTCTCAATCATTACGTCTCTTGGAAAAGCTAAACTGGAGCTTCTGAAGGTATTCAAAAGCCGAATCACATCATCCTATAATTATAAAGGCATTCGTTGCGAGGGGCACCTCGTCGCCAAAGAATTAATCCCTGAAGTGATGGAATTTCTCAGCGCTTACCGGGATGAGCTGCAGGTGATGGAACCGTATGAGCAAAACAACATGCTGGTCAATATCTACTTCCCGCTTCTTTTCAACCGCATCGACACCTTTCACCTGGCTGACGATAACCCCTATTTTCAGCTGCGCTCCAGGCAGGCGATCGGTTATATGCTCAGCCGGTTGCTGAATGAGGTTGGGATCGTAAGGGAAATAGCTGAAAAGGATCGAGCTGGAAAAAGGTGGAGAGAATAATGCAATTGATGTTCAAAACTAGAGACTTTAGGGTGGATCTTGTAAAAGCTGTCAGGACCATTCTGAGGCTTCGTCATAAAGATATGGCTGAAGTTCTAGGGATTTCAAGAGTCGCTTATAGTGAAGCTGAAAGACGAAAGATTTCTTTCAGCTCTGAGCGATATCATACTTTGAGCAATTTTCTTATTGGAGAAATAAAGAAGCAAGTAAAAGAGTTACACAGCTTTAAAGAGCATATCAAATCTATAGATAGTAATGACTTAAGCGCAACGACAAGAAAGCTATTGGAAATTCGTCAAACTCACTTAACTAAAGCAGGTATTCCACAATCTGAAGTGTCAAGAGCTGAAAACAGACAGGGTGGATACCGGCCAGAGCAACAAGAAAAGGTTCGTCTACTGTTCCTAGTTGAAAAATGGGATCGGTTAAATGCTATCGACTCACATCTAGGGTTTCTGCACACTTTAGCAGCACAATTATTGAGTTTTCAAGAGGGATAGTAATGATGCGATCCAGTTACAATATATTCAAAGATATGATTAATAAAAACCGGGAAGAAAAGCCATGGGCTACAACACCAACATACTGGAAGAGGCGAATCCACGAGCTACGAACAGGGGCGAGAACACTTAGAAAACGCGCGCTTGAATGTGAGAAAGAGGCTGACTGGCTTGAGGAACTGCATGGTCTTAAGAGGCAAGAGGATGAACGATGAAGAAATTTACTTTTTTATTATTGTTCCTGTTGTCTAGTTGCACGTGTTTTACGGCACCCGATTATTTGAAGAAACGAATCTGTTGCAGCCAGGAGAATACGCATACTGAGATTTACCTAGAGAAGCCCTCAATTGAGTTTCTCTATAAACGGCACAAAGAAGACGCGCTTGAAACGATGTCTTTGGTACGGCATGGAAGTAAATGGTTTATCACGTTTCGTGAGCTGATCGATACCCGGCCGGTTACCTATACAGATCTGGTATTTGAATGTAAGCACATTGATGGTACACCGGATCATACCTGCCCGCTTCATGAGGGGACGTATGGTATCTTGGGGCTATGGAGTGAGGACTTCGGTGAATATCATGTTTACTTGAAACGGTTTTCAAGCGCGGATTAATGGAGGATAAAATGCCAGTTAAAAGAGCAGATTTAATCAAGAATAAGGTCTATGCTTTCTATCCACCGAAACGCAAACCAGCTGCGGTGATCTATTTAGGAGCAAATTACGAAATCGAGTTTGTAAACATTCATGATAATTCGCTAGAGAAAGTCTCGCTCAAATATCTGCAAGAATATGACTTTTTGGAAATGCAGAAACGTCGGGCACGTTGGGAAGTTCGATTCCATGAGAAGGCTTTGATACAGATTGAGTCGATCCAAAAAATAATGAAGCTATAGTTCTACCCCATCACAAGTTTCGATTTGAACCAGAGTAAAATATCCCATTAAATCTGCCATCCCGGCCTCAGCCTTCGCGACATCCTCCCCCAAATGAGGCTGGGATTGGTAGTTTTATTAAAAAGTGTCAACTGAAGCGTCCTGCGTCACTGTTTAAAACGACGCGTAACTTTATATACCTCTTGCGCGTCTTATTTAATAGTTGTAAAATTATATAACACGCAAAACGGGATACGCGTGTGGAGATTTAAGCCGCTTCATATTTTACCTTTAAAAAACGCTAAAACTGTCGATCTTTCTATCGAAGGACGTTACCTCAGGTTGAATCATGCTACTCGTTAGTTCAACAATTATTGCTGTCGGAGATTATGAAATCTCGCCGTTTTTTTTCTCAGATCATCCCATAATGGGAATGGGAAAAGAATGGAGTGTTGCCAATGCTGTTGTTACTGCTCCAACTATTTTGAGACTTAATAATCATCATACAATCAGTATGGGAAACAGGCGAATCGTTTTCGGTTGGCAAGCCCAGAAGGATACACAACTTGAGAACCTGGAAAGTCTGCCTGACAAATTAACCTATCTTGTCCGGTCTTATTTTAAACATTTGCAGGGAGTCGAGTATACGGCTTTTGGGATCAACTTTCGTGTTGTAATTGTTCCATCAAACCTTGAATTGATGGACGAGTTTTTATCAAAGAATTCCTCACTCGGTGAAATGAAATACATCGTTTCATTTGACCCGTTCACGATGAACAATACGTTGACAAAGGCATATCCAGAGTCGAATGAGTCAGCACCGTTAGGGGTTATTTTTAATGCAAACTTTCATTGTAATCTGGAAGATATTGAAGTAGGTATGCGTTTGGATTTCTGCCGCGATATACTGAATGAGCGGGAGAGTTGCTTTGATCGTTTGAAGGAGGAGTTAAATGAGATCAACCTGGCTTGAGGATAGAGCTGTCGCTTTAAAAGAATCCTCTACTGCAGACATTCGGCCTTTAGAAACGCCGGATAGTGGTATTTACCGAGTTTTGACGGATGGTGATGATACGATTATGACTGTTGTTAATGAAAAACTCCAGTCTAAACCTCGTAGAGTATTTATCAGTTTAGCCTTTGACGAAGTAGCTGGAGTGGCACAATACAAGACAACTGAAGAAGATGATGCACTCTGGTTTTCAAGTGGGGTTTTTGGGAGCGTGGTTTTATCCGCCAGCCACCATATTCCCAGAACGATTAAGATCACTCCTCCCACATATCGGGAACGATTGATGATGTTGAAGATGTCTTTAGGGATTCCGATTAATTTTGCCAAGCCGTCGTTCTCTGAGCAATTTCATGGTGTTTTTAAGCTAAATAACAGAAATGATCCTAAGTTTCTGGCACTCAAAGAAAAGTATGACCTATGAGGGCTTTGCTGGATACCAATTTGATTCTGGATTTGTTTTTAGGTCGAGAAGGTGCTGAATTTACCGGTGTTATATTAGATTCTGTTGACGATGGTAAGATATCAGGGTTCATCTCGTGGCACTCTATAACCGATGCCTATCATGTATTTAAGAAGGATGAAGGGGTGAAGCAGGATGTTCCTGTTGCGCAAGACAGAAATGATCTGGCCAGGGACAAACTTGCGGATTTATTAAGCAGGCTGTCGATTCCCGCTACAGGAGATAAGGATTTTGAGACGGCATTGAGCTTCGATTGTAAGGACTTTGAGGATTCACTTATTATTGCTGCTGCCGCATGCTGCGATGCTCAGTATATTGTAACCCGAGATGAGAAACACTTCAAAAACAGTCCAATTCCCCCCATATTGCCTCGAGATTTTTGTCAGCAGGTTGCAGCATTGTATTGATACCAGCTTCACCCCTCGATATATCCTTTTACCCTTTCCTCTATATCACCTAGGTCTTCATCCGTCACAGACAGAAACGGCCGTGCCGGAATCGTGACTGATTTACCCCGTCCAGCCTGACCTCCAAACTGGTGAATTGCTGCATAGACTTTATTGGTACCGACTTCGGCGCTGTTCTCATCGTCCGACTCGGTGACGCTCGCTGCGAGCCCGCCGCTTTCCTGAAGTATTTTTCCCGGGAAAGTTCCACGCCGCCGGCGCTGCTTGATTGTGGATTCTGAAAGCGCTTTCCAACGCGGCCTGCCCTGCTGCTCGAAGTTTTCCTCAACAGCATCCAGCAGGTCCCCGGCTATTTGCCGCATCAGCGGTCGTTTATCATCGACTTTGTTCTGTAGCTCCTTCAGCGCCTTGTCCAGAGAAACCGACACCACATCAATCTTTATACGATCACTCATCAGTCGTCTCCGGCTCAAAGCGGATCCCTTTGTCCCCGGGATATTCTTCGGTGTGATCATGGTCCCCACCAATAATTACTTGCGGGATCCCGTCCGGGAAGGCTGCGCAGCGGGGCGCACCTTTTTCTTTTATCCTGTGTTTGCAGAGATAGCATTGGGGTAACATCAAGCTCGTCATTTCTTTGCCCCTTCCATGATAATTTTGCCGATCTGCTTTGCCAGTTTTCTTGGCTTTGCTGCATTGCGAAACTCTGACCAGGCTTCGGCTATAAACTCGTGAACATTAAACGTAGCATATTCGCTTAAGCCCTCTTTTATCTCATCATAAGATAGGTTGTTAAAGAGGACGCGCAAACGCCTAAATTGATCCCTTGAGAGGATCAGTTCGATCTGGTGGCCAAGTTCATGGTCTACGATCGCCCGGACTGTGGCCGTACCTTTGGGGTGGAACTTGATGTTCTCAGACATATTGAACATTGCCGCCTTGGTTGCTTTCAGCGCCTTGGTAGAGAAGAACTTGTTGTTATAGGCAATGCCGGCAAATTCACTGGCGCTGTAGCTGAGGGCCAAAGCGTTTCCTGGAATCTTTCCCATGCGCCTGCGGAGCTGAGTGCGCAGGATCTTGATAATACTCTCAGGGACAGTTTCATATTGTTCTTTTAACGACTCGACTTCCTTTTCGATCATATGGTCCAAATAGGCTTTGTTGCGCTCCTGAGCGGATCCGATAAACTTCAGGCGGCCCTTTAACTCCGGGAAGAAACGGAAGACCTCAAAGACTGCCTTATTCATCTCATTTGCTGCCTCCAATGCGAGCCCTTTATAGGAAACGCGCGTAGCCAGGCCCTGGGCTAGTGCCCACTCTTCAGCCTGCTTTAAGGTCCGGGCTTCCTGGAAGGTCGTTGTTGCCTCATTGTATTTTTTACGCATCTTGGGCGGGTAGCGTTTGAGATCAGGCTTGAAGTTGGTGACACCGGGATTATAGCTCCAGCCCACATCTGGTGAAACAGTGACTGTTCGCCCACTTGTGTCAGTGACCCTCATTGCACCAACGGGGCGCATCTCTCCAGTGCGCTTTGACAGGGGCTTGTCCATCTCGAAGATCTTCCCCTGGGCCGTTTCAACCTCGATGCCCTTGCGTTCAATCTGCTTTTCGCGTAACGCTCGCACTCTGCAGCGGCAGCCGAAACCGTTTGGTGGGTAAAAGGTTTCCCAAAACGGATCATCATAACGGTAGACTTTCCCGTTGAGCGCTCCATGCTGGGGGCGGGTGCGGGCATCTAATACCGCGACGTATTGCCAGAAGGGACGGTCCTCAGCGTTTTCAAGGAGTGAGTTGTAGCGGCCGGCCATGAGAGCCGTCTGCATGTTGGTGCGGTAGATGTTTTTTAAGCGCCAGGGCGAACCGAGCTGGACACGTTCTGTCTTGCCATCTTCTCCAACAACAAAGACTTTACCCCACCAACCCTTGGCTCGCAAACGCGGCTCGAGTTCTTTTTGAAACTGACGATACGTTATTCCTTCTGAAATGGCCTTATCCACCATCCCCCGGATATCTTCGAGCACATCCATGCGCGTCACCTTGGCCACAGTGAATGCCTTGGCATGAGCAGACTGCCAGGTTTCATGCCAGTTCCAGTTAATCGCATATCCCTTAGATTTAAAATATTCGATAGCACGCTGGGGAGAAAGTCCGATTGCGTAGGAAAGGTTTACTGGTTTAGCCACTATTACCTCAAGAATTACATCTATTTTGCCGTAAGTGATTAATAAATTCTACTAATACTTTGGAGATTATTGTGAATACCGAACCGCTAAATCCGGGAATACTTGTGCTCAAGGGCGAATTCACTCAAGACAACACTCATGAATTTCGTCAATTACTAAGTGAGTTTGCTGAAGACAACAAGCATATTGATTTAGATGTTAGTCTCATTACTTTTTTCGATAGTGCATCATTGGGGGTTTTAGTAGCCTTTAATCGTATTTTGAAGGAAGTTGGTGGATCTGTTCGAATCATCAACCCAAAGCCTTATTTAAAAACCTTATTTGCATTAACAAATTTGGATAAGCATTTTCAAATTATTGAGACACCTTAAGTATCTAAAAATTGTTCGAAGCTGGGATCCTCAGATCCTTCCACATAGAGCATCACATCAGGCTTAACCATGCCGCGAAAGAAAAACATGCGTTTGGGAGAATCATCAGGCGGGACCTCGGTAGGAAGGGTGATCATACTGCGCTTAATTTTCATGCCTTCACCGTGCAGGTGAATAATTCTGCCGGCCAGATCGTTAGTGCCTTCGATAATATCAAACAACGTTCCGTCTGAGCGAAGCAAAATAAACACATAGCGTCTCTCACCCTGGGCGAAAAGCCGGATGTCATTCGTCATCAGCTGTGGCCCTTCCCAGAACTTCACTGATAAAGATTGCACGGGTCAGAAGCGACTGCAGCTGCTCATCATTCATTTGCGGGTATTCTTCGGCAAGATCTTCCATAACCTCATCAAACGAACTGCCTTCCTCGAATCGCTTTGTTATCCCGGAGAGTAAGTCCTCTACCTGCTTCTGCTGCAGTTGGAGCGGAAGAGAGTCAACCAGGTCGTTTAACGATTTCAGATCGAACAGCAGATCTACCTCAGCGAATTCAGAAGCTGGCTCTTCCTGCTCTCCGGCGATTTCTATATCCCCTTCTTCAAAACCGTAAATACGCTGGAAGTATTGCCTGGTAAACCGAACGCCGGTGCGCGACAGGGTCTCATCGCGGTTGGCAAGATCTGTGTCTACGTCCTCTTCTTCCCACATCGCAAATCTTGGGGGCTGCGCATTGCCGAAGTTAAGCTCTGTTACCCAGTCTATCAGCTGCTGGATAGTTTTGACGACCATTCGCTTGTCGGAGTCTACAATGTCCTGCCGCACCTCAGCATGAGTCTTTGAAGCTGCATAGGAACCTTTATCCCCAACCTCGGTCGTAAGGGTCTGTCCGACTACGGCTTTGCTTATTTGCGCATCACAAAACTGGATCAATCCCTTGTAGATGTCGCTGGACTGCGTGGTGTTGCCATTGGAGAGAATCTCAACGCTGGAGCCTTCCGGGATGACGGCAATCGCATCCTGCACCATGTCCTCAAGCATGTCTGCCAGCCGGTCGATCTCTTTCTCATCACTGTTGGAGTGACGGCCGACAATGAAGGGCATACCGTATTTCTCTGCGAAGGTTACCCAGAACTTGATGCCCCCCTTTTTGAAGGTCACCGGCCAGAATACTTTCGACAGGACCCGGTCCCCGTAGGGGTTGGCATAAGAGGCCCGGTGCTGGGCAAGCAGGAATTTACGTGCCGGCAGGAGTTCACCAAGCCCTCCGCGGTGCTCTCCCACATATCGCAGCTGATTTTCATGGTCAAAGACAAACCACTCCGGCGGCTTCCCGGATACCCGCTCCGGGACGAAGTAATTGTTCATGCGGTGCCAGATAATTTCCAGTGGCTGAAAACCATAGAACGGTGCATCGAGTATCTCGGATATCAGGTTGTAGATATCCATATCGTTGAACATGTCCTCGATAAAGCGGGAAACACGCGACTTGGCTTTGCCACGATCTATGGC
>ERZ1740060.888-NODE-888-length-12124-cov-3.693015_pt1 | contig 12124 bp, 12 predicted proteins | sample MGYA00581743_ERZ1740060 | MGnify/ENA primary metagenome ERZ1740060 (study PRJEB43018, sample SAMN04849235) | marine metagenome | isolation source: floating plastic debris | place: Pacific Ocean | collected 2008-08-27 | study: EMG produced TPA metagenomics assembly...
GCATGTTCGTGCTCGCCGTTACTGCCGATAGCGACATGGCCCTGTTGAAGGTAAAGAGGATCACGACAGAGGCCAAAAGCTGCACCACGGCGGCCATCAAGACCGGCATCTCTTGCTCAAGGTAGTCGACGATTTCGCGCGCCATCAGAACCCGGGCATTGAGGGCCGAAACGGACAGACCTCGATTGCGCTCTGCCAAAACCTGGCTCAACTCAACACGCATGGTCCCAAAGATACGCGTGTCGATCAATTGTCGTAGAACGGCAACCAAGACGAGGCCAACAAGGACGCCGACCATCTGCCAAAACGGCACGAAGTCTCTGATCAGCAGGCCGTCAATCGTGAACCCTAAAAGCAACGGCAGGATGACCCAGAGCCCCGTTTCCAAAAGCGTCAGCGCCCAGGTCACGGTGATCTTGAACCAGAAGAGACGCAATAACGTGCGAAGGGTGAGCGGACGATCTTGAAACATGGTCGCGATGCTAGACCGCTTGCTTCAGGAAACTCCAGAGGGATTTGTGCGCTTTCAGATGGGCGAAAAATCAGAGAGCACGGTTACGAAAATTGATCACACGTGGTTTTCACAAACCACATCTCTAATCGGATTCATCCCCACAAAAATCCGTCTCTCTTTTCAAGATACGCTTTGGACTAAAGATTTCCTGCGTCTGTTTTCGGCTCTGGCCGCAGCTGAATTCTAAGCGGATCAGGCAGCGAGTCAAAAGTTTGAAAAACCTCGCGCAGAACGTCGGGACCGGATGTCGGCTGCGCGGTTTGCGCCAAGTCAGCAAGAGCGCGCCGTTTGATGTCGGCGCCATTTCCGACCTCTAGCGATACGTCAGGCCGGAAGCTGCGCAAGCCGGGGCTGTCCTCAATCATCGGCATAAGGATCAACTCAGGTGTCACATTCAACGTATCTTGCACATTCAAAGCGGCGCGGATGGCTTGCTCATTCTGCGCAAATGGATAGGGCGCGAAGAGCAGAGTTTCACCCTCTGGATTAGCAGGTTGAAAACCGCCCGCCTCATCCAAAGCGACAAAGCGCGCGGTCGGAAACGCGGCCAACGCGTCTTGCAGCACACGGGCCACAGGCGCGTTCAGATCGTCAAGAAAAATTGTGACCGGGCCGCCAGCTCTGGACCGACGCGCCAATGCGCCAAGCGCTGTCTCAATGACCTGCGTCGCGTCTTCTGCGAACACCACCAACTCCTGACTGATGCGCCGGATCTGCTGTTCCAGGAAGAAGGCCATGATCACTTCGGCCATGGCGTTGTAATGGGCAAGATTGCGGGCGTCATGAACGATGCGGCCGATCTCAACCTCGACCACTTTCGCCCCCGAAGCATGCACCCGCAGCATAACATCCAAGTCAGCAGCATAGCCGCCAACAAGCTCTTGATGCGCAATCCAGCGGCGATCCACCAGATAAATCCCCGAGTTTGGCGCGCGCAAATGATTGAGCCCGGGAAACATCTGACGGATTGCGGGCGCAACCAAAAGCCGGGTCATCGGCATATTGTCGTTGGGGTCATTCCAAGCGCCTTTGACCAGACCGACACCCTCTGCGCGCGCCGCTGGCATCTCTGCAAACAAGGCTGTGTCGAAGCGCTCAAGATCGGCATCAAGCTTCATCACCCAATCGTTGCGCGCAGCTTTCAAACCCGCGCGCACGGCGTGCCCCATGCCGCGCGCCATCTCACGCACAGCGCGCGCGCCAGCCTTTTCGGCAAGCGCACCGGTGTCATCATCGGAAGCGTTGTCGACGACAACGCTCTCATCCACCCACGATAGAGACCTCAGTATGCACACCACCGCTTCGATGGTGTCGGCCTCATTATGGGCCGGAATAATAACAGAAACAGGCACTTGCATCAGATATTGGTTTCCTCACAACAACACTCGCCAACGTAGCGATCAAGGGTGTTCAGAACAAGGGACAGTCAATCATGAGACAGAAAAGGTTTCGTGAACACCACGCAGGTTAAGAAACGCGCAGTGTCTGGCATGGCTTATGGCTTTGGCGTCAGCGGCCGTTGCAGCTTGACGGGAATTTCCCGCGCCAATCTCAAAAGATGGGCCATAAAGGGTTTATCTTCGTCTTCCGATCGGATCGCTGCATAAAGCCGTTTGGTCACGCCATGTTGCGTGATCGGCCGCGTGATGTACCCGGAATGCGTTCTTTGTTCGCGCAAGACCCAATCGGGCATAACAGCCACACCGCGATTTGACGCAACCAGAAGCAAGATGACAGCGGTCAATTCGACCTGTCGCACAGCGCGCGGCTCTACCTTGGCCGGCATAAGCAGCTCTGTGAACACATCAAGCCGCGCGCGATCCACGGGATACGTGATCAGCGTCTCATTGCGAAGATCCTCAGCCTCAACATAAGGTTTCTTGGCAAGAGGGTGCGACGCGGCTGCGACAAACAAGGGTTCGTAGTCAAAAAGCGGTTTAAATTCAACACCGTGTAGGTTCTCCGGATCGGAAGACACCACCAGATCCACCTCTTCCTTTTGCAAGGCGGGGAGCGCATCAAAGGCAAGGCCCGGCCGGATGTCGACATCGACATCACCCCAGCTTTGCCGGAACCGTTCCAACACCGGAAACAGCCATTCAAAGCAGGCATGACACTCAATTGCGATGTGCAAACGCCCTGCGCTGCCCTGTCTCAACCCATCAAATTCCGCTTCCAAGGCTTCGATTTCTGGCAACACTTTTTCAGCCACCCGCAAAAGCCGCTTGCCCGCCGCAGAAAGCCTAAGCGGTTTGGACCGCCGCACAAAGAGCTCTACCCCAGCCTGATCTTCCAACCCCTTGATTTGATGGCTGAGGGCGGACTGCGTTATGTTCAAGACATCAGCCGCCTTCGCCAAGCCGCCCGCCAGGTGTATGGCGCGAATGGTGCGAAGATGGCGAAAATCGATGTGCATATGGCTCAGCGCTCGGCGAAGAGAATATTAGTATTACTCATTCAAACCATGAGTTTTATGAAGTTGCTTCATTTTTGCTCGGTTGTCAAAACGGCATGAGCCTTTTCAATGAGGGAATGCGCCATGACACCGTCCGTTTCTTTTGAGTTTTACCCGCCCCGGTCGCTCGAAGCATCGTTCAAACTGTGGGACACGGTGCAATCGCTTGCCTGTTTGGATCCTAGATTTGTGTCAGTGACATATGGCGCGGGCGGCACGACCCGTGACCTGACACGGGACGCGGTGAAGGCACTCAACGGGTCTGCCGGCCTCAATGTCGCCGCCCATCTCACATGCGTTGAGGCCGGCCGCGAGGAAACACTCAACATCGCATCCGAATTTGCCGAAGCCGGGGTCCAAGAAATTGTCGCGCTGCGCGGAGATCCACCGAAGAATGAGACATCGTTTACGCCGCATCCGGACGGCTTTGAAAACGCCTGTGAACTGATTTCCGCACTTGCCGACATGAATACGTTCACCATCCGCGTGGGCGCCTACCCCGAAGTGCACCCCGAAGCGGCATCTGCGAAAGCCAATATTGACTGGCTCAAGCGCAAAATAGATGCGGGCGCGCACGAGGCCATTACGCAATTCTTCTTTGAAGCCGACACGTTCTTCCGGTTTCGCGATGCCTGCGCAGATGCAGGGATAAACGCCCCGATCATCCCCGGTATTCTGCCCATTGAGAACTGGGATGGCGCACAGAGATTTGCAAAGGCTTGCGGCACCAAGATCCCGGCATGGCTGTGTGACGCGTTTTCCAAAGCAAAGCGCGACGGTCGTGAGGATCTCCTGGCCACTGCGGTTGCCACGGAGCTCTGTTCAAACCTTGCGGATGGCGGCGTTGAGCATCTGCACTTCTATACGCTCAACAAACCAGAAATGACGCGTGACATATGCCTTGCTTTGGGCATTCGACCGCAAGTCGCGCTGCGCGAAGTCGCCTGATCAAAACGCAATCTGTATCTCCCCTCTCCCCGGTGTGGTTCTTCACACCGGGGCTTTTTCATGAAAAACGGGTTTGGAATGCGGTCAAAGGACAGACAATATGCCCCCCTTTTTTGCGCAATCCCCCGAAGACATGCCGACGCTGGAGGATTTCAGCGGCCGCTCAGGGCTGGAGTTCATGCAAGACCAACTGGCGGGTAAGCTGTCGGGGGCGCCAATGGCTGAGACCTTGAACTTTCGCCTCATTGATGTGGCCGACGGTCAGGTGACGTTTGAAGGGGTGCCGCATTTCAACGCGACCAACCCGATGAGCGGGGTGCATGGCGGGTGGTACGGTGCGTTGCTTGACAGCGTGATGGGATGTGCGGTGATGACGAAAGTGCCAAAAGGCCGCATCTATACCACCTTGGAATATAAGGTGAATATCACGCGCGGCCTCAAGGTTGGGCAGCGTGTAGAAGCCACGGCTTTTGTCGATCACACAGGCCACAGCACAATTGTTGGGCATGGCGAAATCCGCGATCCAAGCGACGGGCGACTTTACGCGACCGGAACAACAACTTGTTTGGTGATGGATGCACCGGTATTAGGGTAACATTAACGCTTGCTTTTTTGATGACGTAACCGGCGGGTTTAGCGCCGTGGATTTTACTTGTGCGCTCTATCGACCCAAACACACCTTAGGCGACAACATCCATGATGGACTATGCATTCTGGACCGAAATGGCGCTTTGGCTGGCGTCTGCCTTGGTGTTTGCTGCGTTTTTCATGAAGGCTATCTTGCCACTCCGGGCCATTGCGATCGCCTCGAATATCGCATTCGTCGTCTACGGGCTTGCGGCAGAGAATCTGCCCATTTTTGTCCTTCACGTGGCACTGCTGCCGCTGAATGCGCTGAGGATTTTTCAGCATCTCAAGCTGATCCAAACTGTTCGCAACGCATTGGAACATGAACCAAAGATCGAAAAACAGATACCCTTCATGACACGCTACGCGATCCCAAGCGGGACAACAGTATTCAGACTTGGAGACAGGGCAGAGACAATCTACCTTTTGTCCGAAGGGACGATCGAGTTCACGGAGCTGGGCGTTTCGCTCGGGCCTCAGACAATATTCGGAGAAGTTGGGCCGTTCCTCGTCGACAAAAGCCGAACAGCTACGGCTGTGTGCAAAACGGATTGCGTGGTTTTCGCCCTTTCAGAGGCGCGTCTGAAAGAAATGGTCATCAAAGAACCCGCATTGGGTTTGTTTCTCACAAAACTGATCGCACAGCGGCTGAACCGGAACGTTCTGGCAGCGCGCAAGCACTCTGACGGGATCTAGGCGTCGCGACTGCGCTCAGGAGTTTCGCATAAGGCATTGTCATTATTAATAAATCAACCGCTGTAGTAGCGATCCCAGCGCTCGATAAGCTGTTGCTGCAAGACCTTGGATCGCCTGTTCCAACCCCGTGATCCTTGAGGACGCTGACCGGATGTCGGATCATAGCTTGCGCGCAAACCGCTATTGGCCGTGAAAATAGCAAAGGCCATGTCTTTGCCGCGACGCGTTGACATGTAACCCGCCAAAGAGCTTACAAAGTAAAGCGTGCCCGTTTTTGCGGCGACCTTTACCGGGTGGCCGCCATTGACCTTGCCGTTTTTGTGGCGCATCGGGAAATCTTTGAGGATGGGCTTCAAATCCCCTCGCCCATACACGCGTGCCAAAGCCTGCGCCATCGCCTCTGCGGTCAATCGGGATGTCTCATTCAGACCTGAATGATCGACCAGCTTGGCACCCGTCATACCTAGGTTTTCGCTGGCCCATGCGCTCATCGCGCGTGCGGATTGGCTGAGGGTACGGGGTTGGCCTTGCAAGCGCGCTGTGGCCGTCATGCCCACCAACTCCGCGGTGAGGTTGTTAGAGAACTTCAGCATGCCCTGCAGAATCTTAGTTAACGCCTGACTGGCGTGGCTCGCGACAACTTCTCCGCTTGGGGCAGAGGCCAGAGGCGATCCGATCTTGAGCTGGATCCCCTGTGCACGGGCAAAGGTGGCGAAAACCTCGGCCGCATAAGCGTCGGGTTTGCGCACCGGCAACCACCGCGCGCCGCCATTGCCCAGCGCGTCTCGGGCCACGGTCCAGCTGTCGTGATCGCCTTTGTCGGTATAGGTATAGACAGGCTGCGATCGTGGCGCGACAGAGATGCGCGCCACGCGCACATCAGGGCGGTACTTGTTTGAGCGCGCGTCCATCGCAACAGTGTAATCACCGCCCACGCGTTTCCACTCGAAATGCACGCGATTGAAGTTCAGACTTAGCCCCGAAATGGCCGGGTTGTAGCTCACATGTTCGGGTTGATTGTCATCTAAAATGCGCTCAAAGGGCAACGCCCCACCCCAAACGCGCAGTTTGCCGCGCACTTCGCGGATACCGGCTTGTTTCAACTTCGAGGCAAGGGTCGCCAAAGCGTTGGTATCCAAAGTCGGATCGCCGCCACCCGCCAACACCAGATCACCCTGGACAATCCCGTTGGACACCCCGCGTGTCGCCCAAAGACGCGTTTCAAAACGGTATCCTGGCCCCAAAGCCTGCAGCGCATAAAGCGCGGTCACCGCTTTGGTCACGCTGGCTGGGGGCAAAGCCGTGCTGCCTCCGTGGCTTTCCAATGTCTCACCACTGCCCACATCGACAACGCAATACGTCACGTTGCCGCCAAGCTGCGCTGACGCGATCAGATTTCCAACATCAGGTGCCGATCGACGAGAAAAGCCAACAGGACGTTTTTTAGGCCTCAAAGAAACGTCTGGCGCCTTTGCGTCGGCCGACATGGCCATACCAGCAAAAACACCGCCCAAAAACAATCTGCGCGTGAATCCAAACATGATGCCGATTATGCCTGAAGCGACGTTGAGGACAATCCGTTTTGACGCGCATTCTCCAAACGTTTATTCACAATTCACGACCAATTGCCCGCTTGGCGCAGCTCGGTCGATGAAATGTGCCGCATCGGGACGTTTACAAAACACCAAGCCGGTGCATTTGAGCGTCCGAGGCGCAGGCTCTCGCGGCCCTTGATCCGGAAGGGTGCGTAGATCCTAGCCGCTTTCGACATTCGTGCCGAAATCCGTTGACCTGGTCGGGCGAGCACACCGACAGGCACCCTTTGCAGGATCGTCTCCCACCCCTTCCAGTGATCAAACTGCGCCAGGTTATCGGCCCCCATGAGCCACACAAACCGTATTTCTGGACGCGCGATTTGGATCGCCGTGAGGCTTTCGGCGGTGTATCGCGTCCCCGCTTGAGCCTCAAAGTCGCTGACCGCCATACGGGGATGCGTCAAGAGCGCCTGGCACGCTGCAATTCTGTCTGAGAGCGGCGCGGGGCCCTTTTCTTTCAAGGGGTTACCCGGTGTGACCAGCCACCAAACCTGATCCAACCCAAAGCGCCGCAATGCTTCGCGACTGATATGAACATGCCCTGCATGAGGCGGATCAAAAGACCCCCCGAGCAAACCGACAACTTGTCCCGGCCGTGAGAAAGGCAGGTGATACTTCATGGCATGCCCCTTTTGCCGTGACCACAGGCGTTGTCCAGTGTTTTCCACCACTTCCTTTTGACATAGCTGCGTCTTGGACGCAGACTTCATTCGACGCAGGAGGATCCAATGGCAACTTTTGACCGCGAAGACGCCGCAAAGTTGGCCCGGCATTTGCACAGCCATCTGCCGTCTGACCCCGCTCTGCGCACCAAAACACTTGAAAGCCTTTTGGTGGAGCGTGGCTTCGTCGCGCCAGAAACCATTGATGCATGGGTGGAGGCTTATTCAGAACACATCGGCCCAAAACGCGGTGCTCAAGTTGTGGCACGATCTTGGGTCGATCCAGCATTTCGCGCACGTCTGATGGACGACGCCACGGCGGCGATTGCCGAGTTCGGATTTGACGGCGATGCCACGGGTCATCTTAAGGCCGTGGAGAACACGGACACGCAGCACCACCTTATCGTCTGCACCTTGTGCTCATGCTATCCCTTCTCGCTTTTGGGAATGTCGCCAGCTTGGTACAAATCAGCAGCCTATCGTGCCCGCGCGGTGCGGGAACCGGAAACAGTGGGCGTTCGCGATTGTGAAAGCACAGCGGATTTGCGATACCTGGTCGTGCCACAACGACCGGCGAATACAGATGGATGGGATGAAGAACGGCTTGCGGCCGTCGTCACCCGCAATGCCATGATCGGGACCGCGCGCGATCTCAAGACAGAGGCCGCGTGATGGACAGCATTCATGATCTTGGTGGCAAACAAGGTTTTGGCCCCGTCACCGTGACGGAAGACGAACCCGCCTTTCCCGAAGCTTGGGAAGGTCGCGCGTATGGACTGGTTCAGAGTGTCGGCGACCCGGGCTCGACCATTGACTGGTTCCGCCACATCGTGGAGCTGATGCCACCTGCCGCGTATTTGACCGAACCGTATTTTCAGAAATGGCAATATGTTCAAATCATTGAGCTGATCCAGGCAGGCAAGCTCAGCATGGATGAGGTGCTCTCCGGTCAGGCCTCCAAGCCTGGGGATCCGGCATCGAAGCGGTCTCTTGAGAAGGTCTTGGCCATTATTCACGACAAAAACCACAGCTTTGAGCGCAAGCTCGACGCAGGACCAGCCTTCGTCCTGAACCAACGGGTGCGCACCAAAAGGCACATGACGGCAGGACACACCCGCCTGCCCGCCTACGCTCGCGACAGCCTGGGAGACGTGATTGCGCATCATGGGTCCCACGCGCTGCCGGATGCCGGTGCACGCGGGGAAGACGTGGGCGAGCATCTTTACACCGTGCGTTTCACTGCGGCCGAACTCTGGGGGGATGAGGCCAATCCGAACGATGATGTGACACTGGATTTGTGGGAGAGCTACCTTGTTCCAGCCTGATGAGGTGGCAGAGCCCGCATTCGATCACCCCTGGCAGGCGCAGATCATGGCCTTGGCTCAAACCATGATAAAGACCGGACATCTGGACGCGAGGCATTGGGCCGAGACACTCGGAGCAGCGCTGCGCCAGGCCGAAGCGGAGGGTGCGCCCGACACGGCGGACACGTATTATACCTGCGTCCTGCAAGCTCTTGAGACAGTGACCGAACCGCATGTCACGGCGGCAGACCGTGATACGCGTCGGACCCAGTGGGAAGAGGCTTACAAGGTCACACCCCATGGGCAACCCGTTGTTTTAAAGTCATGAGTATCGCTCAGTGCGCGAGGTGTGCCGTCGTCAAGGCCACCCGCTATCTTGAGGTGCTTTCAAGATCGAGCATCTCGGGCAAAGGATCTGCCGGGTAATCGGGGTGCAGTGTCCAAACGACCGATCCCAGCTCATTGTCCAGCGGTCGAAAAGGAGTGCCGGGCAAAGACCGGGACCGCAGAGCCAGAACGATGTCAGATAAAACCGCAGGGTTATCTCGGAAGTACGAATGGCCATATCTGCCACCGGCGTCTTCCACCAAGATCGTATTCACGGTCCTGATCCGCTCAAAGGATGCCAAATCCTCTGGGGTGAAGCTGTCCGCGTCACGCCCGCCGATGCGTGTGTCCTTGCCAAAAATGCTCGACAGCCTGAGCGCACGGTCGTCGGGATTTGCATAGATGTTTATTTGCTCAAAGGCTTGTCCGACGCGCTCTGCGACCATGCGCTGCCGCATCACGCCCACATCAATATCTGCAGCCGCCATGACAAGCATGCCAAGCTTCAACGCGTTTTGTGGGTCACGACCAGCGGCACGCGCCTCAATTATCAGTTCCCGCAGGGCTTCCATCATAACGGCATTTCCGCGCGAATGCGCCACGATGTCGATCTGATTCACCTCAGGAACAGAGGCCAAGAGCCGCAAGAATTCCTTTACATGAAAGACAGAAAAAGAGCCTGCCTCGGAATCGCGGAAATACCCAAAAAGCCCGGCATTGCCCGCAGGCCAGGAATACGCAACCGGCAAAGACTGCCGCCCGGCGTAGTGCCATATGGTGGCCAGCGTGTTGATCGCATCATCAAATTCGTTGTCGACCCCGTGGATGTAGACCAGCACACGAGACTGCCCATTGGCCTTCATACGCGCCGAAACTTCCGCGCGCATGGCGCTGGACCGGGCATCATAGGCTGCATTGGCGTCCCGCGTTGTCTGGAGCCGGCCGCCACCGGGCTCGAACGGCAAAGGGATGGACGGAAATCGCGCGACCTCTCGCGTGCCCGTGCGCCGCAACTTGGTTGTGGTTTGCAAGTCTGCCGTCTGTGTCCGCGTGACAAGCTCTTCCCAACTCGCCACGGCGCCATAGTCAACGCCCGCCACACCAAAGGCCATCGATTGGGACCTGTCCGCGCCGTAGCTGTGGCCCGCTTCTGATTGGCCAGCAACGTCGCGGTTGGTGACGTAAAGGATATCACCCTGAGTGCTGCGCAGGCCCGGGGCCACAAGCTCAGAAGGGTACTCCGCACCGGTCTCAAACGTGTAGAGATTGGGCGCAGGTGCCAGGGTGGTGGACAGAGCGGAGATACCACCGGCACAGCCTGAAAGGATCAGTATGCTGACCCATGCCAAGCTGCGGACACCAGCATCTCGACGCTCAAAAAGTCGGAAGAGATGCACGTACGCCTCACGTCTCTGGTTCAAACCTGTGTCCCTTGCGGTGGCGCAACAATACCCGTGTCGAAGCGCTCTATCAACATGCCAGAAAGCGACCTGATTGCCCCGGGCCAGCCAATCCTCTAGATACCGCTTCAACCTCAGTTTCCATCTAGCGGAGCCCACCTATGGCGCAGAAATTCGTCTATCACATGCAAGGCGTGTCCAAGACCTATCCCGGCGGAAAGAAATGTTTTGAGAACATACATTTGAGCTTTCTGCCCGGCGTCAAAATCGGCGTTGTCGGGGTGAACGGAGCGGGTAAGTCGACCCTGATGAAGATCATGGCGGGCCTCGACACTGAATTCTCCGGCGAGGCCTGGGCGGCAGAAGGCGCGCATGTGGGATACCTGCCGCAGGAACCCAAGCTCGACCCAACACTCACGGTGCGGGAAAACGTGATGCTGGGCGTGGCAGAAAAGAAAGGCAAGCTCGACCGCTTCAATGAGCTCGCGATGAACTACTCCGATGAAACAGCCGATGAGATGGCCAAGCTGCAGGATGAGATTGACGCCGAAAACCTGTGGGATCTGGACGCACAGATTGACGTGTCGATGGAGGCGCTGCGCTGTCCTCCCGATGATGCAGATATCGCGACGCTCTCGGGCGGTGAGGCCCGTCGCGTGGCGCTTTGCCGGTTGCTGCTCGAAGCGCCGGACATGTTGCTCTTGGACGAACCGCCCAACCCCCTTGACGCCGAAACCATCGCTTGGTTGCAGCAGCACCTGATGGACTACAAGGGTACCATCTTGCTCGTCACGCATGACCGGTATTTCCTCGACGACATCACCGGATGGATCCTCGAACTCGACCGCGGCCGCGGCATTCCCTACGAAGGTAACTATTCGGCATGGCTGGAGCAGAAGGCCAAGCGGTTGGCGCATGAGGCGCGCGAAGACAAATCGCGCCAAAAGACACTGGAACGGGAGTTGGACTGGATGCGCCAGGGGCAGAAAGCGCGCCAGGCTAAACAGAAAGCTCGGATCAACGCCTACAATGAGCTGGCGGGCCAATCCGAGCGGGAAAAGATCACCCGCGCCCAGATCGTGATCCCGTCAGGCCCGCGGCTCGGCTCTAAAGTCGTTGAGGTTGAGGGGCTGCGCAAAGCCATGGGTGACAAGCTGCTGATCGAAGATCTGACCTTCTCCTTGCCGCCCGGCGGCATCGTGGGCGTCATCGGCCCCAACGGCGCAGGTAAGTCGACGCTCTTTAAGATGCTGACAGGGCAGGAAAATCCGGATGCAGGTGATGTCAGCTACGGCGACACGGTGCAGCTGGCTTATGTCGACCAGTCCCGTGATGACCTCAAGGATGGCGACTCCGTTTGGGAAGCAATCTCTGGCGGGGCGGAGATCATTGAATTGGGCGACGCGCAGGTGAATTCCCGCGCCTATTGCTCGGCTTTCAACTTCAAGGGCGGCGATCAGCAAAAGAAAGTGTCGTTGCTCTCAGGCGGCGAACGCAATCGGGTGCATATGGCGCGGCTTTTGAAAGAAGGCGGCAACGTGCTCCTCCTCGACGAGCCAACCAACGACCTCGACGTGGCACCCCTGCGCGCATAGG
>ERZ1740060.889-NODE-889-length-12119-cov-5.939572_pt1 | contig 12119 bp, 9 predicted proteins | sample MGYA00581743_ERZ1740060 | MGnify/ENA primary metagenome ERZ1740060 (study PRJEB43018, sample SAMN04849235) | marine metagenome | isolation source: floating plastic debris | place: Pacific Ocean | collected 2008-08-27 | study: EMG produced TPA metagenomics assembly...
ATTGTTACATAACTTTACAACGTGTCCCATTTTGCGCGTATCCCGGCTATACCCCCACCAAGAATAATCCTAACTTTTTTCGATTCAACTATTTTCTGCTTTTGATAGTGCAGCTTTACTGCTTGCTCTAAAAGCTCTTCTAGCTGCTCATTCTTTAAACCGATTAAACGCAGTGTTTCTTGAGGATGGTTTTGGATGTGTTCACAGATATTATTCATAAAGACTTGGCAAACAAAATACTCTTCTATATTCTTTTACCACGATTTAATTCTTTTTCGGAGATGTCTATTAGGCATTCCATAATTGAAGTATGAATTCAAGCGGCGCTTACTTGATTCATATTTTGATTTAACAACGCTGAAATTGAAGTAAGCAAGAGTGCAAATCATATTTATCATACAAAATAAATGAGAAGCTTTGAAAAATGCCAACTGATATTTTTCTCAACAGTAAGAAAAACTTCTGGATTATTTTCTTACTTTTGAAGAAAAACCCTGCATTATCAACACATCCAGATGGTGTTGCTGGACAAGTCGGCTGCACAGTTGGGGTCTTACTCCCTTCTTATTTCTTTGCATTCGCACGCGGTGCGTGCGAACACAATCATACTGATAATACTTTTTACACTCAAGCTTAAGTAGTTACTTTGTGTTCTAGGACATTATTGCAGACATACATTTGTAATAACGCGACCGCATACATCCTCATTGTCACCCATTGAAGCCCAAAATGTGTAAAGCGATTTTTTCCGGGGAGATGGCAAGATTTTCATGCTGCATAAAGACAACCACCAATCAATTTTTATTGATGTTTTAATCAAGATTTTGTACACATAGAATCATCACAATTGCAAATATAGCTGTGCCAGTTAATCAATGTAATATTGTAGTACGCAAAAAAGTAAGGTAAAAATAAGAATAGCATCTGGCACATCTTGTAATATTTAATCTATCTAATGCAGCGTACATAGTAAATACAGGATTTTATAACCCAACCGTTACCGAGCATCGGTCTTGCTCGTTTTTGGAGTATTTGCGGGTAAATTGCTTGTTATAAAAGAGTTTGGACAGTTGTAGTATTATAACTTAGTTTTTGCTCGGTGATGGTTTGAAGAGAAATTTACTAGGTTAATCATTAGTGTCTTAACTATCTATATACAAATACTTATTGTACATATTTTTAGTAAGTGATTATTTTGTGGGCTTTTAAAATTGAGAAAAATCATGAGGCGAATAATTAAGACACTAAATTTTCAGGTACAGATAGTTTGTAGTTATATTTTTAGTCCTTCATTATTTTGCAGACTTCAAAATTTTCGGCAAATTAAAACTTACACGAACTTTTAGTACATAAACTATTCAGATATATATTTTCTCTTATCGTTTATCGGCATCTCAACTTAATGAGCAGAAGTCATAACCAGCATTGCACGCAAATACACTACATTAATTAGTTACATAGCCAGCAGGGAACTTACTGATAGAAGGAATGTTAGGTTTCGTTTCTTAACCCAACCTACCAACTCGCAGACCTGATATTATGACAATATTAGATTTTTTAGAGTTATTTGAATGAAAATCGTTTCATTTCCTGGGTTATTATTCCTTACATTAGTTACTTGTAATCTCATTTCATCTTCAAATTTAGCCTTAGCAGCTAATACACAAGAAACGATTAAGCAAATTCAGTTAGCACAAACTGATACACAACAGAAAAATCAATCAATTCAGTCACCATCCCAGCAAACAGCAATTTCTCTCGATGAGAATCAACTGAAAAGTCTTAACGAGTCATTAAATAAGATAAGCCAAGGACTTATTAATTCAAAATCTGAAGAAGCTTGGTTCGACCGCCTCTTAAGTCCATTACTAGGTGTAATATTGGGTTCTATTGGTACGTTTTTAATTACGGAAAGAAATCGAAAAATTTCAAAACAAGAACGCGAAAATGATAAATCAATAGCCGAAAATAAATCTAAAATAGAATTAACCTATCAAATTATAAAAGAGTGGGATACATATAGAGAAGAAAGAAATATTGCCGATGATATTTTTGTAAAAAATGCATCAAGTCCAATGAAAGCATTTTCAGAGCATCCCCCAAATGAAAGGATGTATATGAATAGAATTCTAGATTTTTTTGATAGAATTAATGTACTTAAAGAACAAAATCTAATTAATATTGAATTAACGCGAGGATATTTATCAGATGACTATACAGAATGGTGGAATAATTACATTAAATACCAAAAGGGATTTTCGGGATGTTCAGCAATAGAGACCAACCCTAGTTATATAAAAGCTTTTGTAAATTTGCCTGACGAATGGCTTTTAATAATTTAAAAATAAGCATTAGTTAATACGATTATTTTCAGGATTATTGAGAATATAGCTTTATTCATAACAAAATAGGTTTGCCCTCGACTTTTCTTCCTTCTGCTCAAAACCAGAACTGACATCTAAAAGGCACTCGTCAATAATTAACCATATGTGACCTCTGCGGTGTAGTCACGGTGAGAAGCATCACACCCAGAACACACTACGCGAATTAATCACCTCGGCATGAGCGGGATTTTTCCAGTGGGAGTAGTATTCTGTAAAATATTCGTTGCTGATTTGGATGTTTCTTATACAAGCCAAGAATTATGTAGTTTATTAATACTACAGTCTTATCTTACTTTTACCTTGAATAAAGTTTGGCACAACGAAGGTAGCTCAAGAAAGGGCTGCTCTTATGTAAAAGATGAATTGATATTTGATCAAAAATAATGATTAATGATAGTCATGTATACATGGATTGTAAACAAATAAAACTAGAACAACCTCTTTTTTACAACAATACCTTTGGGTTGAGGTTTGAAATCGGTCCTGCTGAATTAGATATTTGGATTGACTTTGATAAAGGGATATTAAACAAAGAATATTTTAATATAGCTTTCGCAAGAGCTATAAGTATATTTGAGTCCGTTTTTGCACCAAATGATGATATTTCTATTGCTTATCAAATTTTCTCCGATGGTCGAAATAAAATTAGAAAGGGGAATTTTATCTTAAAACAGATAAGTGACATTAAGAATAGAAATGTCAGATTTACCAAGCATCGAGAAATATATCCAGAAGACTTGTATAGTAAGTGTATGTGTTTGCGTAGAGTAACGGTCACAAACCTCAAAGTTAAGGACGTTTTCTCAAGAAATATATTACTGGCGTTGATAAACACCGATTTTAGCTCATTGCGACAGCCTTCAGTACACGGTGAATGCTATTTTATCAATCACACCAAAGGCCTAGTATTACTTCCTTATGATGATAGAGGTATGGATGTGGTTGCATTAAAAAAAGAAGCTTTGCAAAACCTATATAAAAGCCATAATGAGTGGATTTTAGCTCGTAATCGAGAGCAAATTGACCGCGTGTTCTCGTGAATATAACACTATTTGTTGCTTATACCAGATAAAAGTAAATTTTTGGTTCTCTCGATGGATTGAATTCGGCTTGTATAGCAATAGCTTCCTATTGTAATGCTGTATAGCTATAGTGCTCGAAATAGAAGGAGCGATAACTATTCCTACCGGCACGTTTAAAATAAGCAAAAACTAAGAACTACTTTTTACTGGTACAGTAAAAAGCCCATTGCGTGGGGCTTCTATTCACCATAACCTTGTTCCCCGGTTATACAGCATCACTTTAATACAAACTTACCCAATTCCAATCAACGCTCCAATTGCGGTTGTAGCTGACTAACTTTCTAAGACATTGCGTAGAAGGCATCACCTTCCCAACCTAGACACTTTCATAGCATACTTGTGTTGTCCCGCCGTGCAACTATGGGATTAATTGATTGCAGGTTCTCGTTCCTCTAGTGCCACAGTTAGTTCGTCAACACGGCGCGACCAATCCTGGGACAATTTCTGATACTTCTGGGGCAGTAGTTCTCCCAAAATGGAATAATTTAGAGCAACGCGCCGTAATTTGGATAAATTTCGCAGATTAATTTTGTCTGTGAGTTTTTGTGAAGCATAGGAGGCTTGCTGCAAATAATAACGCTCAACTTCAACCTCAGCTTCTCGAACGGCATTGGAAATATCTGGGTGGTTTAATGGTTCCAATACCTTTATAAGATGCGCTCGGAGCTTTGGATCGTAAACGGGTAAATAGTGACAGATTCCGCCTGGCTCTATGTACTTGAAGTGCAAGCATTGGGCAAGATAACTCTCCAGTTTCTCACTACAGGATATTCTTCTAAGCTTGCCACCATCGCTTAGTAATACAGTTGCCCGCTTATCTTCAAGGTGGGGTTTGTAGAAATTACCATCAATTATGGGTTCTGTTTCAAACATAGAGGAACCTCCGTACTTTCCAAGAGCATTACCAAAGCTTTGAGGGCGAACGCTTTAGTTGCAAAAAAAAAGCCCACCAGCCAGTATAAAGCATGATGTTTATAAAACATCCTGCGCGGCTTTTTTCTGATTATACGATTTAATCAGCAAGCATTGGTTTAGATAAGTTTTCATATGAGGGCTTCCGTCAGTATTTCTAGAATGCGTCTCTGCTTTACGTTAATTAAAAGATACATTGACACGAACGCGGCGTTAAGTAAGCAACCTTACTATGTGTTCTGTTTACTTGTTTACAAGTGACCGTCATTAATAAACTGCATTATTGCGAGCAACTTGTAAATGCAGTAATTTAATGAAATTTCCTTCTAAAAACAAAATAAAGCGAAAAAAACGGCTTCCTTCTGCTAGACAAGACAACCTGCATCTCAGACGTTCTGGGCGTTATGTGTCTCCACACCGTAAAAGCCCAAATGAAATATTGGGTATTATAGTTAAAACACTTGTACTGCCGTTTACAATACCATTCTTATTTATAGAAAAACAAATAGTAGAACCCATAGCACATTTACTTGATGAATGGGATTTATTTAGAATACTTGAGAAAATCGGTTTTTTAATTGCAATACTAGTTTTTATCGTTGAATTTAGCGATAGAACAGAACAAAGAATATTTGAAGCTTGGCAAGTAGTAAAAGACGGCAAAGGTTCTAAATCTGGAGTAGTACGATTGGCAATGGAAAGGTTACATAAAGAAAAATTTACTCTTTCAGGAATAAATGCCAATAAAACTGTTCTAAAAAAAATTCAGTTAAATGCGGTTGACCTCAGTGATGCCGACCTCAGCGGTGCCGATTTGTATCGTGCCAACCTCAGTAATACTTACTTATTTAAGACTAACCTCAAAAGTGCCATTCTCCATTATGCCAATCTCAAAAGTGCCAACCTCAAAAGTGCCAACCTTAAAAGTGCCGACCTCACTGAAGCTAACCTGAGTCATGCCAAACTCAATGGTACCAAACTCAATGGTACCAAACTTAGTTTTGCCAACCTCAGTGGTGCCGACCTTAGTGGTGCTGACCTCAATGGTGTTAACCTTTATTCTACCGACCTAAGTGGTGCCATGTTTTGGGATAAAAAAACAGGTCGGGAAGCTGAAAACATAACTCCATACCGAATTAAAGCAGCCAAAAACTGGGAGAAAGCAATATACAGCCCAGAATTCCGTAAAGAACTAGGTCTATCACCAGAAGAAGAATAACCGTCGCTGTACAGGAATGGTGCTGGGAAGAGGTTATTGAAAGTGGTGATAACAAGAGCTTCCTGGCTTAGGCATCCAGCTAGCTACATAGCATCTTGATTTTTTTCTTTCTTCTTCGGTTTGGTAGTGATTTTTTCTTGGTTGCTATCTCGTTTGTCCACGTCAGTCGTTATCTTGACCTTTTGAGGACTAGCTTCTAACTCGAATAAGTACCGACCATTAATCATATAAATAGTCGTAATAGCACCTATGGCAAATATCAACACTCCAGCTAGCGGTAGGGTGATTTGCCAGATAGGGAAATTGCGTTTCATAGTCGTTGTGTCCTCAAACTATTGTGTTTTGAGGCTCTTTACCCAGAGCGGAGCGCACAGCAATGAAAGTGTTTATCACGGCGAACATACGGACGTGATAAACTAAAAAAAGATAAAAACAATTAAAAACTGAGGCTCGACACTCAAAACTGGGTTTCGAGCCGTTCTATTTTATTAGTGTTTTTTGAAAAAAGAATTGTGACAGGGGAGGCAAGAAGCTTCGAGCCTCCAGGTAGTCTTTGCGAGAAGCGTTTTTGAATTTAATCTAAGAAATGTGAGCGCCGTAATATTGCGATGCTAATTCTCTTGACGGCAGTCTTATTAACATAGGCTGTACTTTGGTTGCAATATTCTGAGAACAGGTTGTCACATTTCTGACTGTAAATAACACATAACTTATATAGGCATGGCATTCTTCTTGTACGGAACTATAAGTTGATGGCATCTGAGTGTCACATTTTCTAAAGTAAATATCACGGTTATATACAGGGGCTTTTTTTTTAACGCATGGAGCTATAGGCATTAAGCATCGGGTTGTTGAGGAGTAGAACCCATCTCTAGCGATTGATTTATTGCCAAACAAAAAGTCTAAGGAACCAAGATATTCAAATTAACTTCCTTGGACTATTATGTTACGGCATTTACACGCCTTCTGCCATAGAAGAGTTACCAGTTGAGTGTCACTCGACGGCAGCATCTGAGCGCACAGCTTATGTTGATGTCATCAAGCCGCAGGCTCTCTCCGGCTAGATATTTTTAATTTATTCAAGGTTGTTATCTACCAAGCTATTAATGTTTTAAGACTGGAGAAACTATGCAAAATTCTAATTGCAACCCTTCTTTTGATGCATCTACAACTCTTAGAGAAACTTTTGTTATATCAAAAGAAATTCAAGAGCAGATAGATTTATTCAATCTGCGCTTTTTATCGATGATAAACCCAGAAGACAAGGATACGATTAATATTATTCCTTATGTAGTAATGATGATTAAAAAGTTTCCTCTAGTGAATTTGACGGCACAAGAAATTTGTCATGAGTCATATATACGCAGTTATAAAAAAATCATCAAGGGCGAGGTAATTAAGAACTATCAAGGATGGTTTAAAAAAGTAAGTTTTAATATTATTAGGGAAGAAAATGCAAAAGAGAAAAAAAGAATAGGTTTGCAAGAACGTTTGATTCCGAATATTCCTAATTATGATTCAAAAATCAGTTTCAATAATACAGATAAAATAACTCAATTATATGCCTGTATTGAGACCTTAAATGCCCAAGAATTCCAATTGCTGAAATTAAAGATAGTAGAAGGTATGACTTATGAAGAAATAGGAAATAGTTTAGTGGAGCAGGGGGAAGAAACGATGAATGACGCAAAGTTACAAGCCAAATTACGGCAACAGGTTAAGCGAGCTAAAGCAAAGCTGCGTAGAAACTTTACGGTTGATAGTTAATCATTATATAAAATAAGTTGTTGTTTTAGATATTTATTGTTTTTATTTATTTTGTTTTTTTCTATAGAATATTGTAAAAATTATATTTTGTTGACTGAAATAATATTTAGGTCTATATAGGGTAGAGAATGGAGTAAATATGAATGTGATTATTGCTATGTTTACATGAAAATTATCAACTATGGTGTATTTACCAAAGTTAACAGTGAAGTACAATAAATGGGGTTGTGATGAAAACTTTGCTACAAGTTTTTGAGAAAAGAAGTTTTATAGCAGGCAATATTGAGGAACTGGCGCACTATTGGCAAAATCGCGTGGCTGATGAATGTTCGCAACACAGCGAAGCGACAAGAGAAGGTATAACCAACTGGTTGTTGGGAAGCGATAAACAACGACTTGAAAATCTCAACGCCAAAGAATTGAAAATCGCCAAACAAGCTATGGAATATCGCTATCGGCTTTTGTGTCAACGCTATTTGGGAATGAGCAGGGAACGCGGTTATCGTAACTTAATTACTCGTCTCGGAAGCTTAGTCACATTGCGTTCCAAAATTCAAACCTGGATTTCTCTGAGTGGTGATCGCCAGCGTAGAGTATTGGATGTGTTGCAAGAGATACTCCAAGAATTATTGCAAAGCGACAACTATATGGTTTCTCAAATAGCTTTTATTTCTCAGCTTACCCAGGATAGCAGGTTGAGAAACGCCTTAGTGTTTGCCAGTTTGGAAGAGTATTGTATGCGACCAATAAGCAATCAGCCGCTACTGGCGTATCGCTTTGTTAACTATTTAAAGAGAACTCAGCGCAGTGGTTTAACTCAACTACCCGGCAGAGATTTGGTGCGCTTGGTTGCCGAAGAGGTATTTGCTGAAGATGGTGAAAATCAAGTCAGCTCGGTAGATCAAAACGCCATATTCTATTATCAAGAAGACTATTTACAGTTTTGCATTGCTGGTATCGCTGATTGCCGGGATTTCGACATACCATACATATCAGGAAGTTCTATAAGAGGTAATTTAAGGACTTTAATTGGTACGACTAGCCTTAAAGACTTCATAAAAAATGATGTGATAAATATTTTTGAAAAGCTGAAATCAACAATTTTTACCTCAGAGTTATTAAATACTTTTTCTTCTAGGAGTTTAATTCTCCAGGCTAATCCAGGCATGGGGAAATCAACTTTAGGTATAAGTATGCTTAGTTATGTTATTTTTAATGATGTTTTTAATGAGGATAAGATTTCTCAAGTAAACAGGCATCAAAAAATATTTTTAAATCAGTTATTATCTCAATTTGAACCTATTAGTTACGAGGCGTTTAATTATGCTTATATTAGTTGGAATTCACTTAAACATAAACAATATAAACTAAATAATATTGATATTTTTGTATTCAAACATTTCCAGCCTAAGATAGAAGATAGGCTTCGTTGCGTACAAGAAGTTAGTAGTTATATTTTTGAATTTACAGGTCACAGTCACAGTTGGCACCTGGAAATAAAAACAGATGAAGCCAAATTACTTTTAAGTCGTTGTTATCTATTAGATGTTAGCTATAATAATAGAAACAATAACTTACGATTAAAACAAGTAGATACAGCAATTAATAGTAATGTTGATAAAGAACAATATGATTCTAATTATTCATACTACATAGAATTACTAAAAGAGTATTACGATTTAGTCAATGCAACCGAATTATCTGAGGAACAAGCAGAACGCTTCTCAGAGATTCTGGAAATAGCCGAACAGAATGAAAAACTGAGCCTTCTTTTCAATGAGATTGATGATTTTGTAATGCAAGAACTCAACTTTTTAGATGAGAAGCATTTACAGGTACATGAAAAACAAAAGGTAAGTTTACTAAATTGGCTAAAAATATTAGCAGATTATTTATCTAATAAATCAGCAAAGCTTAATAATTTTATTGGTGTAAATAATACTGATTTTGTTATAATTAAAGAAGGGGAAAATATCGATTTACTAGAAAACACAAAATCAAATGACGTGTTTAACTTAACACCACCCGATTACATAGAATTACTAAAAGAGTATTACGATTTAGTCAATGCAACCGAATTATCTGAGGAACAAGCAGAACGCTTCTCAGAGATTCTGGAAATAGCCGAACAGAATGAAAAACTGAGCCTTCTTTTCAATGAGATTGATAATTTGGTAATGCAAGAACTCAACTTGTTAGATGAGAAGCATTTACAGTTATATGAAAAACAAAAAGCAAGTTTACGAGAATTAGTAGAAAAGCAGTTAGAGATAGATAATTATCTAGAGTTAGCCAAAGACGAATTAAAAGATTGTCAAGAGTATGATAAAGATAATTGTGATGCGGGGTTAAAACATATCGAAGATGCAATCCGAGGTGAAAAAACTGATGAATTAATAGAGTATGAAAAATTAGTGAAAGATTATTCACTCAGGGTTGAACTTGCAAGCTTACTCCAAGACTATGGTGGGCAAATGGAAGCCTTGAATAAATTAGGAACAGCATACTTTAGCATGGGTGAATATCAACAAGCGATTCAGGCTTATCAAAAAAATTTAGACTTGGCAAGACAATTTCATGACACTGAGAAGGAAAAGCAAGCACTAAGTTTTCTCAGAAATTTGCACAGGATCAAAGAGGAAGCTGACAATATTGAAAATGCCATCGCTTCTAAAGAAGCTTCTTTAGAAATTAGAACCCGCAATCACTTCCCAAGACTGGGCACACAAGTAAATCACCCAGTAGCTTGGGCAAAGTTAGTTAGCGAGCGGCATATTCAGAAGCTATATAAAATACATAGAGTTAGTGAAGCTACTGAATCGGAAAAAATTGAATATTTAGCAAATCTACGTTGCGATGAAAACATTTCCTACGATAATAACGAACAGATAGTTAAAAATATTCAACAACTCAAACCCCTCAGTGGAGAGATTGTGAAAATGCGATTTTTTCAGAAGTTATCTTGGGGTGAAATAGCTGAAATTTTATCTCGCCGAGAAGGTAAGCAAATTGGTGCAGCAACAGCACGTAAGCGTGGAGAAAGAGCATTAAATGAACTAAGGGAGATATACTTCAAGAAATTATCTGGCTAACTTTTTATTAGTTTAATAGTTAACAATAGCGGAGTTTGGCGAGTTTACGGCATCACCTCTTAAAAGTGTTGATTTGATTACGTCCGGGTATATTGATTATATAAAAACTTATTTTTTCTTTACACCCGTTTTCAGCAACTGGGGAAGATTAGGCGGCGAAGCGGAGTGTCGGGTGCGGGCTGCGACTACTTATGGCTTTTTATACGTATAATAGCCCGTACCCGATACCGCCTAATCTAGCGCAGCGGTTCCCAGTTGCCTCCGACGCTCGCGGTTCAAACCCACTCCTAGATTGGAAAAACCCAATTATAAGAAGCACTTCCTCGATTTATTTGAGATTCTATCTTCTCCAACTTCTGGACTGTTAATTCATCGTCTTTCTGCTTGTAAAGTCTCTTCGCTTGTCTAAGATGATTCATCCCTACGGCTTTATCACTCGTATTTTTGTTAACACTCCATCTCTTCAATTTGATTTCTGCCAACCTCATATGAGCATCGGCTGAATTGGGATTGCTCACCAGAATTTGTTTTATCAGTACTTCTGCTTCTTGCGGTTTGCTTCTACTCTTACTCTTAGCGACTTTGAGCAGTTTATATTCTGTTAGATTCCGTGTTTTTTGGTCTGGAGATTGTAAATTAACTATTAGTTTATCGGTTTGTGCTTGTTGTTCTTGTGGGGCTTCAAAAAACTGTCCCATCAATAACCCACCAATACAAGCGCCCAAAAATAGTTTACGTAACATGACTTATATTCTTTTCTCTATTGGTATAAATCTTGGTGTATCGCTTGGATATGATTTGGGCGTAACCTTAACTTTGGCAGGAGACGAACCATCTGCTATTACTAAATAACCTTCTAAGGAGGGGAGATTTTGCAGTTCTGAAGGCAATACTGCGGCGGTTTCTCGGATTTGCTGACTTTTACTAGAACTGCTGCCGTTGTCTTGATAGGTTTTTGATTGGGTTATATCAATTCGCTCCTGTATACCAATCATTTTGGAGAATTCTTCTGCTGTAGCACCATCTCTAATATTGAGTATGAGTTTGGTAGCTAAACCTTGAAGAATAATTCTACTTCCCTTTTCCCCGTAAATCTCTTCAATTTGGGCAGTGGTTTGAGAGCCAATGTAGGCGCTACCGCCAAATTTACGGCTTTCTGATAGCAGTCTGGGCAAGCTTTTTAATTGACTTAAAGCTCCCAATTCATCAATTACAACGGCGGTTTTAAGTTGTCTGTGTTCGTTTGCAAGTAATCCCCTGAGCATTAATTCAAAAGCAGTTGTTATCAGTGGCTTGAAGGTTTCTGCATCGTCTTCAAATAATGACAGAAATATCCAGCGCTTGTCATCGGTTCTACCCCAATGACTAAAACTAAATTCTGGTGGTGCGGGACATTGGGATAATGATTGATAAAACCGCATTTGATTGGCAGCGGTGGCAAGTACGCTACCTGCGGTATTACCAGATTCTCCTTCAAAATATCGCTTGGATACCGTACCAGCTAGAAAATCTTTGAGTTGTTCTAACGAAAAACTAGTTAGTACTTCCCAAACTTCTGCATTGGAATAGGTGCGCGAATATATATCAGCAATCAAATTCTTAGCAGCGTCGCTGAAAAACCGTTCTTTGGGGTCATTGGGGATTAATCCAGCCGCAATGGTGT
>ERZ1740060.890-NODE-890-length-12099-cov-3.987380_pt1 | contig 12099 bp, 11 predicted proteins | sample MGYA00581743_ERZ1740060 | MGnify/ENA primary metagenome ERZ1740060 (study PRJEB43018, sample SAMN04849235) | marine metagenome | isolation source: floating plastic debris | place: Pacific Ocean | collected 2008-08-27 | study: EMG produced TPA metagenomics assembly...
GCCCGAAGACATCGTATAAGCTGGGACCGGCCCGACGCGCACTGCCTTCTGGCAGCGTGTGACAGATCGAGCATTTGCGCATGAACTGGCGTTCACCGTTCGGCAAGGTCTCGGCCTTTGCCAGGAACGACGGGTTGCCGGTCTGCATCGGGTCCATGTCGCCCATAGCATCAATAGGCCAGGAATACATCCGCGGATCAAGCCCGCCCGCGTGGATGTTCGTGCCATCGTTCGAAAACGCCAAGGCCCAGACAGGTCCGCGCTCTGTTGCCCGGAAATCGCGTGCGATGCGCCACTCCATGGTGTCGACCACCATGATGTAGCCTTCGCCGTCACCCACGGCGAGCAACTTGCTCGCATCACTCTGCGCCATCGAAAGGATCGGACGCCGTTCCAACGTCAGATCTGCCAGTGTTTCCCCGGTTGTCGTGTCCAGAACACGGGTGCCACCATCCACTGCGCCGTAGGCAAGCCAGCCGTCGGCCTCGTTGATCTCAATTTCGTTGACACCAAATCCGTGCTCCACAACGCGTAGACGCTCTTGCGCGTTGGCCACGTCCCACAACCTGATGCTGCCATCCGCTGATGCGGAATAGAGTTGGCTGCTATCGTCAGAGAACGCAACATCGTTAACCGGGCCGCTGTGGCCTGTCAGAAAGGCGGGTTCACCGCCATCTGTCGGCCAAAGCCCAACGCTGCCGTCCCAACTGGCAGACGCTAAAAGCGCACCTTCATTGGACAAGACCAGGGACATGATCTTACCTTGGTGGCCTTGCCACGTCGCCAAAGGCGTGCCATCTGCTGCCCAGACCCGGACAGAGAAATCATCGCCTGCGGAATAGACAGTGCCATCTGGGGCGAAGACAACGGCGTTCACGGCCGCCTCGCGCCCGTCCAGCCAGTCCGGCGTGTCCTCTGACCAAAGCCCAACCGCATTGTCGAAGCTCACGGTGGCGAGCTGGTCAGTCTCGGACACAGCGATGCCCATAATCGGCCCGCCATGGCCTTGCAGTGTGAAAAACTCACCCGCAAAAAGCGGCGACCCACACAGGGCCGCCAATCCAAGAACAGGGCCAAACCGCATCCTATTCGGCAGGTGTCGCGCTTTTCGGGGCTTCGTTCTGGCGCTTTTCAACCTCTTCAACCCAGAGGCTGTGGTGCTCTTTGGCCCATTGTTCTTCGACCATGCCGCTGCCCATGGCGTCATAAGCGCCTTCCATGCCGACAGACCCGATGTAGTTATGCGCCAGCACATTCTCCATCAATACAAAGCTGAGGATAGCGTGCCAAAGCTGAGCATACTGCATCTCTTCATGCGGTGTCATGGTTTCCGGCAAGACGCCAAATCCCAGCATTTCGGGCAGTCCTGTCGTGTTCAAAAGTGTGAATGTCTTCGCAAAGAGCGGCAGCTCAAAAGGGAAGAGTAGGGACAGGCCGGATACTGAGATCGAGCCACCCAGCACGATAACCGACCAGAAGATCATCTTTTGGCCTGCATTGAACTTCTTGGCAGGGGGGTGGCCTCCGCCAAACAAGCCACCGCCGCGAAGCAGCCACTTGATGTCTGTGCGATCTGGCAAGTTGTGAATGACCCACATCACAAAGATCATCACAAGCGCCAGCATAAACGCCCAAGAGACGTTGTTGTGGATCCATTTCGATCCCGTGGCGAGCCACGCGTAGGCTTCATGCCCAAAAGCAGGGATCAGGAACTTGCGTCCCATAAGCGATATCAGCCCGGTTATGCCCAGCAAGATAAACGACCCTGCCAGCAACCAATGCCCAAAGCGTTCGAAATTCTTGAACCGCTCAATGCGGCGCCCGGTCTTTTCTCCGTCAATCATGACGCGCCCGCGCAGCACAAAGAACAACAACAACGCACCGAGTGTGCCCAAAAGCAGGTACCCGCCATAGGTCAAAAGCGGTCCCTCTCGGAACAGAAGCCACCACATGCCGCGATCTTGGATAAGAACGTCAGCGGCCGGGCCACGGATTTGAGAGGTGATGTCTGCCGAATTAAACCGCATCCCGCGCCACAGGTCCGGATCTGATGCCCCACCCAAAGTGCCAAGCTGTTCAGAAATCCCGGCGCCGTCGGCATTGCCAAGGTTTGTGGACCGGGTGGCGTTGTCATCCGATGACAAGCCTTGCTGGCGGCGCATGATATCCTCCAGCGTGGTTGCACCACCGGTGGCGGAACGGTCAATCTCGGGTGTGGTTTCCTGTGCCGATGGGACGGAGGGTACCGAGAGCCCGACGGACAATACGATCAATAGTAGCAAGCTGCGAAGCAGGGTCATGTGACGATCCTCACGCTGTTGGTCGCGGTTATTGTTGGTCTTGAAGCCTTAGGGCAGAGCCGGTTGACGGGCGCTGGCCAAAACCTTCTTGCTGACGTCTTTAGTCGGAAAAGCCCCCGGCGCTTTGATCAGCGCCGGAGGCCTTCGTTTCAGTTTAGGACTTAACCGTCCTTCTGGTCGTCCGCTGTGCCCCAGCCCCATGCACCCGAGCCAAAGCCGCGTGCCACAACACGCTCGCGGAAGATGGCAGCGCCACCGTCTCCGTCACCTGCCAGAAGCGCCTTGGTTGAACACATCTCGGCACAGATCGGCAATTTGCCTTCCGCAATCCGGTTGCGCCCGTACTTGGCGAACTCGGCTGTGGAGTGGTTCTCTTCCGGGCCACCGGCGCAGAAGGTGCACTTGTCCATCTTGCCGCGTGAACCGAAGTTGCCCGCTTGTGGGTACTGCGGTGCACCGAATGGGCAGGCGTAGAAGCAGTAACCGCAGCCAATGCACAGGTCCTTAGAGTGCAGGACCACGCCTTCTTCGTTCTGGTAGAAGCAGTCCACCGGGCAGACGGCCATGCAAGGCGCGTCTGAACAGTGCATGCAAGCGACCGAGATCGACCGTTCGCCGGGGTCACCATCATTGATGGTCACAACTTTACGGCGGTTGCTGCCCCACGGGACTTCGTGCTCGTTCTTACAGGCTGTGACGCAGGCGTTGCATTCGATGCAGCGTTCGGCGTCGACGAGAAATTTAGCGCGTGCCATGTTTCAGGTCCTCCTTATGCCGCGACGATTTTGCAAAGCGTCGACTTGGTTTCCTGCATTTGCGTCACCGAGTCGTAGCCATAGGTTTGGGCTGTGTTGGTGCTTTCGCCCAGCACATAAGGGTCTGCGCCTTCCGGATACTTCGACCGCAGGTCGTCGCCTTGGAAATGCCCGCCAAAGTGGAACGGCATGAACGCGACACCCGGTGCAACCCGGTTTGTCAGCATGGCCATAACCTTGACCTTGCCGCCCTCTGGGCCTTCGACCCAGACCTGCGCGCCGTCCCGCACACCAAGATTGTTGGCGTCACGCGGGTTCATCTCGACGAACATGTCCTGCTGAAGTTCAGCAAGCCATGGGTTCGACCGGGTCTCATCACCACCACCTTCATATTCGACCAGTCGGCCGGAGGTGAGGATGATCGGATAGTCCCCCGAGAAGTCTGTGGCCTGGATCGACTTGTAGAGCGTCGGCAGACGGTAGAACTTCTTGTCTTCGTAGGTCGGGTAATCCGCAACCAGATCGTAGCGCGGCGTGTAAAGCGGTTCGCGGTGCAGTGGAACCGGATCCGGGAAGGTCCACACCACGGCACGGGCCTTGGCGTTACCGAACGGTGCACATTCATGCGCGATCGCAACCCGCTGAATGCCGCCCGAAAGGTCGGTTTTCCAGTTGGTTTTCGGGCCAGCCACGGCATCAATTGATGCACGCTCTTCGTCGGTCAGATCGCCGTCCCAGCCAAGGTCCATCAGCATCTGCATGGTGAACTCTGGATAGCCGTCCTGAATCTCTGACCCTTGGCTGTAAACGCCTTCGGCCAGCAGATTGTCGCCATCCCGCTCCACGCCAAAGCGCGCACGGAAGGTCAAACCCCCTTTAGAAACAGGCTTCGACATATCGTAGAGGTTTGGCGTACCTGGATGCTTCATCTCAGGCGTGCCCCAACATGGCCATGGCATACCGTAGTAATCGCCGTCTGCCGGACCACCAATCGCCTGAAGCGTTGTGCGGTCGAACGTGTGCTGGTTCGCCATGTGCAGCTTGATCCGCTCCGGCGACTGGCCGGTGTAGCCAACCGTCCACATGCCGCGATTGAACTCGCGCGTCACACTTTCGATGTTCGGCGTGTTCTCGTCGTCCATCTCGATGTTGCGGAAGAAGCGATCAGCGAACCCGAACTTTTTGGCGAAGAGGCCAATGATCTCGTGATCCGGCTTCGATTCGAAGAGCGGATCCATGATCTTGTCACGCCACTGGATAGAGCGGTTCGAAGCGGTGGCAGAGCCATACGTTTCGAACTGTGTGGCCGCAGGAAGCAGGTAAACGCCATCCGTCCGGTCATGCAGAACCGCCGCAACTGTGGGGAAGGGGTCGATCACAACAAGCGTGTCCAACTCCTCCATCGCCGTTTTCATCTCGGTCATGCGGGTCTGCGAGTTGGGCGCGTGGCCCCACAGAACCATGACTTTGACATTGTCAGGCTGATCCATGTTTTCCGGGTCTTCCAGAACACCGTCGATCCAACGCGACACCGGGATACCGGTTGCCTTCATCAGGTTCTTGGCGTCTTCGCCTTCCCCTTCCGAATGGAACTGCGCCTTCAGCCAGTCAAGGTCTTCACCCCAGACACGGCTCCAGTGGCCCCATGCCCCTGCCGACAGGCCGTAATAGCCTGGCAGAGTGTGCGAGAGAACACCAAGGTCTGTCGCGCCCTGCACGTTGTCGTGGCCGCGGAAGATGTTGGTGCCGCCACCGGATGTGCCCATGTTGCCAAGAGCCAACTGCAGCACGCAGTAGGCGCGCGTGTTGTTGTTGCCGTTGGTGTGCTGCGTGCCACCCATGCACCAGATCACGGTGCCGGGACGGTTGTTGGCCATCGTGCGGGCCACACGCTCAAGCTGGGAGCCTGGGGCGCCGGTGACGCGCTCAACTTCCTCTGGGTTCCATTTGGCAACTTCTTCCTTGATCTGGTCCATGCCCCAGACACGGGTGCGGATGAACTCTTTGTCTTCCCAACCGTTCTCAAAGATGTGCCAGAGGATGCCCCAGACGAGCGCCACGTCGGTACCAGGACGGAAACGAACATACTCATCCGCATGTGCGGCTGTGCGTGTGAAGCGCGGGTCGCAGACGATGACAGGCGCGTTGTTCTGTTCTTTCGCCTTGAGCAGGTGAAGCAGTGAAACAGGGTGCGCTTCTGCAGGATTGCCGCCGATGACAAAGATCGCCCGGCTGTTGTGGATGTCATTGTAGCTGTTGGTCATGGCGCCGTAGCCCCATGTGTTGGCCACACCCGCAACAGTGGTCGAGTGACAAATCCGCGCCTGGTGATCCACGTTGTTCGTGCCCCAATAGGCGGCAAACATGCGGAACAGATAGGCCTGCTCGTTATTGTGCTTCGCGGAACCCAGCCAGTAGACCGAGTCCGGGCCATGTGCGTCACGGCTGGCCAGCATCTTGTCACCAACTTCGTTGATGGCCTGCTCCCAGCTGATGCGCTTCCACTCACCGCCTTCTTTCTTCATCGGGTACTTGAGGCGGCGCTCACCATGGGCGTGCTCGCGAACCGCGGCCCCTTTCGCGCAATGTGCGCCAAGGTTGAACGGGCTGTCCCAACCGGGCTCTTGCCCGATCCAGACACCGTTTGCAACTTCGGCCACGACCGTGCAGCCCACCGAGCAGTGTGTGCAGACGGATTTCACCGTATTGACCGCGCCTGTGACGGCTGTGGCCGCGCTGGCTTGGGTGACAGACCCGCCCGTTGCACTGATCGCAGCCAGACCACCAATGGCCAGTCCTGATCCGCGTAAGAATGTACGTCTGTCGACAGATTTGTTTGAGATATCCGAGATCAGGCTTGTCCGCGCAGCGCGTCGTGCCAGCCCTCCGGTCTTCTTTCTAAGCATGTTGTCCCTCGTTTGCTACCTGGGCGCGATTGCGCTTGGCTGGGTTGCGTCCCGTGGTCAGTGTTTGTTTTGTCAAACCACAGGAGGGTGCAGCGCGCGGCGTGTTAGAACCGCGTGCTGGCCAGATATGCGCGGGTATGTGCTGTGTCCTGCATCTTGCCCGTCTGGACCGGCGCTTCGTCAGCGGCAGCCTCGGTGCCTGACACCGCAACCGCCGCAACCGCGGCAGGCGCAGCTGTCCCGGCCAGCTTTAGAAAATCGCGACGACTGGATGTCGCATCCGTTTTTTCTGTCATGGAAGTCTCCTTCCTTTCTTCCAAGTTGTGCGGCGGGGGCCGCGGGGTGTGACGGTCGCCCGCCAGTAGAAATCCCGGCTCAGGCCGAGGTCAGTCTGAACGCTTCGCGCTCAATCTCGATAAACGCCTTCCCGACCGATCCAACGGCGCTGTACAGCATGGCCGTTTTGGCGGTTTCGAGGTCCGAGAAGAAATGCCCGGCCCAAGGCGCGATGTGGCGGTTGAAGAACAGCTTTTGATCTTCAAGGGTCGCAGCATCACCAAAGCGACCCACGATCAATCCGCCCATGACCTCCATCAATGTCGCGATATTATCTTCGGGTTCGTACACATTGGGCGCCCGTTCAATGCGGCGCGCGGCCAGGTCAGTGCGCAGCGTGGCAAGGGGCTTTTCGTGCAGAAAGCCGGTCAGGTAGAAACTCGCGTAAGGCAACAGTTCGCCGCGACCCAATCCGATGAAAAGCGCATTGAACTCTTTTTCAGCCTGATTTGGTTTCGTCGTTTTGGCACATGCTGCAAGACGGCCGATACCTTTGCCCAGCTCGGTTTCGTCACCTGAAAGTCCAGCAGTTTGCACGAGCAACATCTCGTCCGGCGGACCGGCAAGGATAAGGCCAAGATAGTTATAAAGGTCCGCCCTTAGGCGGTCTTCTTCAGAGATTGCTGGCGGGGTCACTGCCTCGCTGGCTGTCATGTTCATCACTTTCAATCCGAAAACGCATCCGGCGAGGACGCATAGGTTCCGGCTCAAGTGTATCCAATGGTGTGCCGTCGTGGTATTCTGCGACCTCTTCTACAATAGTCGTAGATGCAGACGCAGGAACTGCACTATTTTGCAGATTTTGTTTTTCTTTCCCGATTTCCGTCTCTTCTTCGGAAATTTCACAAGTATCTGCTAATCCCGACGAATTCTCTGGGGAATTCAGTGCTGCCACCTGACTCGTCGCCTTTTCGGCTTCGGCTTCGCGTTCAAGTGCCTCGATGTGCTTAAGCAAACCCTTCCCAACCTTATAGGCCGTGGCCACGCCCGGTGCGTCGGTCGCCGCGTTTGTGAAATCGTCGTTGTAGTCGCAAAGCCCGTCCAGATTGGCGAGCGCTGGGTTCAACCGCCACAGCTGTCGCAGCGCGCGTTGGCGCAGTCGTTCCGGCACAGCCTTTTTCATAAACCCGGAAATATCCTGACCCGGCTCAAGACTGTCGGGATCAGGCAATCCCAGCTCGTCCAAAACCTCTTCGTCGGTTTTTTCCTCAAGCTTTGCCTGTGTCGCACGCACTTCGGCGTCTTCCAAAGCCTGCGCCTCTTCCGCAGCCTCAGCCTCGACACGCGCTTTGCGGCGCGACCAGAAATCTGATCCACGGCTCATGATGACCTCAACTTTCTGTCACGGGACGGAGCACGATACACATCACTGATCTGTTCGATCCGCGGATCGCCTTTGCCGTCTTCCACCTTGTCTTCTAGATACCGCTTGCGCTTGCGCTTTTTGAACGGCTCTTCAACGAAATGCTGATCTGTCCAGTCTTGCACCCAAGCGACAAGGGCAGGCGGCATCGGCACCTTCTCCACCAAGTCATCGCCGCCTTCGGCATATTGCATGGCCTCGTGCGGGTGTGCCGTCACCAGTTTAAGCGAGAGTGGATGATCCTCTGTGTTCGGGTCTAGCACCACATAAGCGCAGACCACTTTTTCCGCCAAAGCGATCCGATACGCCTCCGCATCAGTGCGCCACAGCGTAAGGGGCAGCGTGCCGATATGGAATTCCGCCACATCGCCGTCTTCGCGCAACAGCTTCCAGTCTGCGGGTCCAGCGCCCGGCATCAAAGCACTGACGGTCCAGGCCCACTTCTGCCACCGCGTCGCGCCCGGCCTGCGCTGAAGAACCACGCCGACTGGCAATGTGATTGAGCGGTCATCCTGTTGTTTCAAGCGACGGTCTCCTCCCAATGGTGCATTTGGCGCTGTTGACATCTGCGTAGCATAGCCCTTGGTTAGGGTCCAAACGTCGACACTTAGACACAACGACGCGCCAGCCAGCTTTGTGAAGGGCCAGCAAATGGGAACCAAACTGATCGTCTGCGACTGCCTTGGCAGCCAAACTGTTGACGCCGATCGAATTGCCGATGCCTCCGGACTGGATGTCTCGCGCGTCTTTACAAACTTGTGCGGAGCCGAGGCCGAAACCGCGGCAAACTTTCTGTCGGAAGGCGAAGTTATCGTCGCATGCCAACAGGAAAGCGCGTTCTTCGAAATGCTGGCTGAAGAGATCGGCACCGATGCACCCGGCTTTGTGGATATCCGCGACCGTGCCGGGTGGACCGATGACGCGAACAGTGCTGCGCCGAAAATGGCGGCACTGGCTGCCGAAGCGCAACTGAACGTGCCCGCCCCAAAAGTGCTGGACGTGGTCAGCGAAGGCACCTGCCTTTTGGTGGGTGCCGGAGACGCCGTGTTCGAAGCGGCCGCAACTCTGGCTGACACATTGGCCGTGACGGTTCTGCAGACTGATCGAGATGACGTGCCTGCAGATCGCCGCTTCGATGTAATCCGCGGAAACGTACGCAACCTGTCTGGCGCTTTGGGCGGTTTCAAAGTCCGCATCGACCAATTTGCGATGTTGCAGCCGGGCGGGCGTGGGGCGTTCACCTTCAGCGCACCTAAAGATGGCGCAATTTCCGAATGTGACATCGTGATTGACCTGACCGGTGAGGCGGCGATGGTGCCAGCGCCGCAAAAGCGCGAGGGCTATTTCCGTGCCGATCCACGTCAGCCTGCCGCTGTGGCCATGGTTCTGGCCGAAGCGATGCAGATGATCGGGACGTTTGAAAAGCCGCTCTACATCGCGCTTGAACCCGCGATCTGTGCGCATAGCCGCGCCGAACAGGCGGGTTGTTCCAAATGCCTGAACATCTGCCCAACCGGGGCGATTACATCCGCAGGTGACCATGTCGCGATTGACCCGATGATCTGCGCCGGTTGCGGGGCATGCGCGGCCCTTTGCCCATCAGGCGCGATCACGTATGACGCACCGCCAGTGTCTGCCGTGTTCCGGCGGCTTGAGACGCTCGCCAGCACATATCGTAAAGCAGGTGGCACCGCGCCACGTCTGCTGGTGCATGACGCAGGTCATGGGGGCGAAATGATCCGCCTCGCTGCGCGGTTTGGCCGGGGTCTACCCGCAGATGTGATTCCGTTCGAGACAGACACTCTGGCTGGTTTCGGGCATGCCGAAATGCTGGCGGCGCTCGGCTGCGGGTTTGCTTCCGTCGCGGTTCTGCTTGCCCCGAAAACCGAACGCGACACGCCAACCACGTATACCGCGTTGGCCTATGCATTGGCCGGGAAAGAGGCAGTTGCGCTGCTCGACATCAATGATCCGGATATGCTGTCCGATACGCTGTTTGGCGCAGAACCGATGCCTGTCACTGGCACACCCAACCTGCCCATTGGCACGCGCCGTCAGGTGGCGCGTGTGGCGGCCAAAGCACTGAATGCTGACGCGGACATACTGTCATTGCCAGAAAACGCGCCGTACGGCGCGGTCCTCGTCAACAAAGACAGTTGTACGCTGTGCCTTAGCTGTGTGTCGCTCTGCCCGTCGGGCGCGTTGGGCGACAACCCGGACCTGCCGCAACTGTTGTTTCAGGAGGACGCGTGCCTGCAATGCGGGTTGTGTGCAAACATCTGCCCCGAAGATGCCATTGCGCTCGAACCTCGGATGAACTTGACCGACGCGGCGTTAAGCAAGGTGGTTCTGAACGAAGAAGAACCGTTTGCCTGCATCGAGTGTGGCGCGCTGTTTGGCGTGAAGTCGACAATAGAGAAGATCACCGAAAAGCTGGCGGGCAAGCATTCCATGTTCGCTAATGAAAATGCAGCGAAGATGATCCAGATGTGCGACAATTGCAGGATCTCGGCGCAGTACCACTCCGAAAACAACCCGTTCATGTTGGGCGAGCCACGCCGGCCCCGCGTGACCGAAGACTACCTCGCCGAGCGCAATACGGACCCGTATTCGAAAAGACGCGACCTCTAGTGCAAGCGGCTTCGAGCTCGCATCAAAAGACTCTTGAACGCGCCCTTACGGCTTCATCGACTGAACGGGTCGCCCCCGATCGGCTGGGGCGATCCCCTGCACGAACGCCATGATGTTCTCAAGATCATCGAGCGTCATTTCCATGGCCTGTATCGGCGAAGGGCGCGTCGGATCAAACGGCGCGGTCACGTCTGCGACCTGCGTAAACGCCGGATGCGGGTTAAGAACGTAAAACATCTGAAACCGGTCTTCCCAATCCCGAAGTGTCCGCAGAACGGCAAAAGACGGCGTGGACCCAATAGAGTTCATGCGGTTCTTGTCGCTCACGACATGGCAGCGGCCGCAATAGGACAACGACACCTCTTCGCCGCGCAAAGCATCACCATCGTAGGTGATTTCGGCAATAACCTGTTCGACCTCAACTTCAGACGAAAACAGCGCCACCCCATCCACTTGGAACGCGTCAATTGTGTTGCGCCCGACGTCAGAGCGCAGCCAGTCCGCAAAGCGCTGCGCGTCGGGATCGTCACCCGGGTTGAACCGCCAGACTTGATCCAATCCCTCGAAGGCGATGAATCCGTCCGACCCAAATGCGGCCCCTGCGCTGATTGCTTCAGTCAATTCGATGCGCGTTTGCGTCTTCAGCGAAAACCGCGGCACGATGTGTTTCATCAACCCGCTTTCGACCAATTCGGGTGGCGCGCTCATTGTAAATGTCTTGTCCTGCGCAAGGGCAGATGTGCCAATGACCAACGTCAAGACTGCCGTATATCCGATGGATTTCATGACCTTGCCCTCCCAAAGGCGTCCGCCGCTTGAAAGCCTAGGGGTCGTCGCGTAGACAGGTCAACAGCCGGTAAATCTGTATTTCAGACTCACGTTAATCCTCGGGGAGGGATCAATGAGCGACGATTTCAACATGTCGATGCGGAAGTTTCTCAAACAGGTTGGGGTGACGTCCCAACAAGCCATCGAAGACGCGATGCGCGACGCCGACAGCGCGGGCAAAGAGTTTAACGCGAAGGTCGTACTTACAATTGAGGGCCTTGATCTGACACATGAGGTTTCTGGCACCATCAAAGGGCAAGACTAACGTGGCATTGGAACGTGATGCGGTTTTGACCGCTCTTAAGGCGATCAAAGACCCGGCGTCGGGACAAGACATTGTGTCGGCAGGCATCGTACGTGCCTTGAACGTGGATGGCGACGCCGTGCGCTTTGTGGTCGAAGTTGCTGGCGATCAGTCACAGGCGTACATGCCGGTGCGCCAAGCCGCCGAAGACGCAGTATAGTCGCTGGGCGCGAGCTCTGTCTCAGCTGTCATGACCGCCCATTCCGCGCCGAAGCCGCCGCCCGACCTGAAGGGCGGAGCCAAACCGAAACCGGCAGGACCCGAGAAAATCCCGGGCGTGGACCGCGTTGTCGCGATTGCGTCGGGCAAAGGCGGTGTCGGCAAATCGACCGTGTCGGCGAACCTTGCTTGCGCTCTAGCTGCCGAAGGTCGCCGGGTCGGACTGCTGGATGCCGATGTTTACGGCCCGTCGCAGCCGCGCATGCTTGGCGTGTCAGGCCGTCCGGCCAGCCCGGACGGTAAGACGATCCTGCCAATGCGCAATTTCGGTGTGACCATGATGTCCATGGGCCTCATGGTGAACGAAGGGCAGGCGGTCGTCTGGCGGGGGCAAATGCTCATGGGGGCGCTTCCGCAGATGATGATGCAGGTTCAGTGGGGCGCTATTGCTGAGCTTCTTGTTGACATGCCGCCGGGCACGGGTGACGTTCAGATGACGCTATCGCAAAAGACGAAT
>ERZ1740060.891-NODE-891-length-12096-cov-3.558425_pt1 | contig 12096 bp, 11 predicted proteins | sample MGYA00581743_ERZ1740060 | MGnify/ENA primary metagenome ERZ1740060 (study PRJEB43018, sample SAMN04849235) | marine metagenome | isolation source: floating plastic debris | place: Pacific Ocean | collected 2008-08-27 | study: EMG produced TPA metagenomics assembly...
CGCCAAAAGCCCACCTGCCGTTTGCGGATCGAACAGCAAATCAATCAATGGTCCGCTGATCGGGCCCGCACCGGTCACATTCTCTGCAAAGAGTGTTGAGCGCACCCCCGCGGCAGACAGTGCTGCCGCGCTATCCATTAGAGGGATCGCGTCCAGATCAAGCTGCGCACCGACACCTGACGCATCGCATATGCCCCGCAGGTGCCCAGCGAGGCCAAACCCGGTGATATCCGTCATCGCATGGGCCTCGCCCAAGATCGCTGCGGCTTGCCCCTGATCTTGGACCATCAGATCAAGGCAGGCGATTACATCAGCGCCCTTGGCCTGGCCCGCCATTTCGGCCGCCATGAGCGTGCCGCTGCCAATCGGTTTGGTGATGATCAAAGCATCACCCGGTTTGGCACCGGCTAATGTGATTGGTTCCTTGGTCAGCCCCGTCACCGTAAAGCCAATCGTCAGCTCATCACCCAAAGATGTATGGCCACCGATAATCATGGCCCCTGCTGTATCAAAAACCTCAGATGCGGTCGCCATGATCTCGGCCATCGTGCGTTCTTGCAAGGCTGCTGTCATGCGCGGCAAGATCAGGCTGGCGGTCGCCGCCTGTGGTTTCGCACCCATCGCCCAGATGTCGCCCAGCGCATGAACAGCAGCGATGCGGGTCATCAAAACCGGGTCATGGGTCAGCGCGCGCAGGTGATCGGTACTCATCACCTGTCCGGGTTGTACAAGGGCCGCATCATCGCCGAAATGATCTTTCAGAACGGTTTGCAGGGCGGCACGCCCCACCTTGGCCCCGCAACCACCACACATCGGCTTGTCGCCCAGCGCGTCCTGCACACCAAGCGCCACGGTGCGCGGGAGCTTGAGCCTAGCCATCAGCTCTAACGCGTCGAACTGATCCATGAACTTGCGGTCAATATAGTCCTTCAGCTTCCAAAGCAGCGGGCCTTCCCGCGCGGTGCCGAATTTCTCGGCCAGTGCTGTCTTTGCACCCAGCGACACGAGCTTGAGGTAATCCCTTTGCGGTTTGTAGGGCCGCAAGGTCCCGCCTGACAAAGCCGCACGCAGATTGTCGAACAAAACAGGCGCTTCGCGCACCGCATAGACCCCGGCCTTCGGGCGCGGGTCATGGCTCAGATACGCGCAATCACCGACCGCAAAAATCTCTGGCGCGCTGGATTGCAGGTTGGCATCCACCGTGATGAACCCCTCATGCAGATCAAGGCCTGTTTCAGCAATCCAGTCATGCGGCTTGGCCCCGGCGGCCCCGGTTGTGAAGTCGCTACGGATCGTACGCCCATCGCGCAGCACCACACCTTCGGCAAAAATCTCGGTCACTTCGGCGTCTTCGATAATGTCGACATTGCTGGCTGTCAGCGCCGCCAGCATCTTTTGGCGTGCCTTATAGCCCAGCACAGTCAACACACGGCTGCGGTCAATCAGGCGCACGGTTGGGCTTTTGTCGCGCAGCGCATGGGCCATGGCCATCGCCAGCTCGGCCCCTGCAACACCCCCACCGATGATGGCGATTTGGGGCGCATCGGCCTGGGCGCGAAACGCATCCCAGCGACTGGCGAAAGTACCCAAAGGTTTGGCAGGGATCGCATGTGCGGAAAACCCCGGCAGGTCAGGCATGGCGGACGTGATACCAACATCCACGGCAGCGACGTCATAGGCAACGGGTGGACGCCCCGCGACCATGATAGTCTGCGCTTGCGTATCAATCCCGGTTGCATAGCCGTTGATGATCCGCGCACCGGCAAAACGCGCCAGTTTCACCAGATCAATATCCAGTTCGTCCCGCGTGTAATGCCCGGCCACAAACCCTGGCAGCATCCCCGAATAAGGGTCTGTTTGGCCAGGGTTGAGCACCGTGAGCAGCAGCCCCGGCTACTGGTTCATCCCCCTGCTGCGCAAGACAAGCGCGTGGGTATGACCGCTGCCAATCAAAACAAGGTCGCGGGTGAGGGGAAGGTTATACATAGCGCCGTTGTAACGAGCGGGCCATCACGGGGAAAGCCACTGACCTTGCCAATGACGGGCACGTGAATAGCTGACACGCCTGTGGTCCGCGCCCAGATGGACGGCGTCAATTACCATGACAGTGCAATGCAGCACGGCAAAGGTTTCGGGATCCGGCTCTTTGAGATAGTCCAGCGCGGCTTCTATCGGGGTGCCCGGTGGCGGTGTGACGCCATAGGACTGCCGGGCATGATCTGGGATCTTATTCCATAGTGCGCGGGTTTCGGCACCCGATCTAATCGCCACCTCGGTTTGCAGGCGGATTTGCAGGTCCTGTTTTGCGTCCCAGATATGGAGTGCGGCGCGCGGTACAGCGCGTAGGCTTTTGATCTTGTCGGAATAAAGATCGGTATGAAGGGTAACGACACCCGTCTCACGATCCGCGCTGCGCAAGACCACGGTGCGTGCCTCTGGCCAACCGTCGGGCGAGATCGTTGCCAAGGTCGGACGGCGCGCGGGGTGTTTGGCATCGGCCACACCGCGGCCCAATGTGCCCCAGACTTTAGCCAAGATACCCTCGACCGTCTCAAACCACTCACTCATAGCCTGTCATCTCCAAATACCCGACGCCTGCGTGACTGCCTGTGACCGTGACTGGCCCCTCCCAATAGGGCACGCTGGTTGTCATCCATGCGTTTTGGTTGATTGCCTCAACCGTCACATCCACGCCTTTGGCAGGTAGTTCCACACGCCAGCGTACCGGCACGTCATCATCATTCACCGCCAGCGGCGTCGCCACCAAAGCACCATCTGTATAGGGCATCGTCACCCCCTCCGGCGTGATCCATGTGGCTGAGGTAAAGTTGTTGCCGTCGGTCTGCTGCAACCGAAAGCCCATCATCTTGTTGCCGTCATCGAATGACAGTGAAAACCAATCCCATCCTGTCTGATTGTCCGCCAAAGGCTGCGACGACCATTCGCGATCCAGCCAAGCATTACCCGTCACGGCGACATCGCCGTCAGGCAGTTGCAACACACCTTCAATCGCGAAGAAAGGCTGCGAATAATAGTAAGACGCCTGCCCCGCCGCTGATTTCGCAGGATAGCCAGCAGCACCGTGAAAAACGAGCGGCCCTTGCGCCGCCAACGTCATGTCATAGGCGAAAGCAGGCGCGCTGGCCGTCATGCGCAATGTGTTCCAGTCACCCTCCAGCACCCAATCATCAATCCATGCCTCAAAGGGTGCGGCTGTGGCCCCCGCTTGCCCGATCCCGCCACGCGCCAGCCTTTCGGCCACATAGTGATTGTCAGGGGTCGTGACTGCCGCGTGGCCCATCCACAGCTGGGGTGCTGTCCATCCCTCACCCGCCTCTGGTGCCAAAGCCGAGCGAAACAGCGTCCATTGCAGCCCGTATGGCGTTCCATCGGCTGCTGTCAGGTTCGCCGTCAGATACCACCATTCGATACGGTAATCAGGGTGCGCGCCGTGATCTTTGGGAAAGTCAAATTGCGGGTCTGCTTGCGGGACAGCAAACCCATCCGCATCCGTACCCAACCCGGCAAAGCCTTGGGCATAGGCGGCGACTGGCAGGAAGAGGGCCAAGATCAGCGCTTTAACGTTCATTGGAAAACACCTTCAGCAAATCCGCGGGGGGCGTACGAGCTAACCGGCGCGCGGGCCAAAGGGCCGCAAGTGCTGCTGCCAAAAGGGCGAACATTCCAAGGCGCGCATAATCGGCCGGAAACAGATACATCGGCAGTTCCCAGCCAAAAGCCGCGACGTTCACAACGGCCAGCAAGGCCCATGCCAAAGCCAAGCCTAATGGCAGCGCTACAACAGCGGTCAACAGCGCCAGCATCACGGCGCGCAGCAATTCCAGTTTGCCAATCTGGCTGCGCGTCAGGCCCATCGCCCAGGCTGGCGCCAGCTGTGGAACGCGCATAGTGGCAAGTGTCAAAAGGCTCATCAAAATGGCGAAACCGGCCACGGCAAGGGTCAGGACATTAAGGGCGGTCGTTACCGTGAACGTCCGCTCGAATATCCCCAACGAGATCGCTTTGATGCTGGCTTGATTAACGGCTTGGGTTGGCGGCATGCCCGTTGCGGCCTCCAGTTCTGTCAGGAAATCCGGGACCGTGTCCGGGTTCATCCGCAGGCCAAAGTTCTGCGCTGTGATAGCGGGATAGAGCGCCGCGAAAATCTCTTCCCCGATAACCGCCTGCCCGATAGGGTTGCCATAGTCGCCATAGACGCCCGCAATCGCGAATGTAGTCCCTTGCAACACGACCTCATCCCCCACGCCCAGCCCGGCACGGCGCGATAGCTGTTCATTGATCAGCATCGTCTGCCCGTCAAAGGTGGTGTCCCAAGGGTTCGCGGATTGCTGCAACAGCACCCAATTGTCGCGATAGGTCGCGGGGTCGCGGGTGCCAAACACCTCGGTGGGTTGGCCCATGATGTCGATGTCGGCACTTTGGATGGGCAGAATGGCATCGGTGCGCGGTTCGGCGAAGGCGATCAAGGCGGCGGACTGCGCCTCATCCTCGGTGCGGATATAAAGTTCTGACGCCAGACGTTGATCGAGGAAATCAACGAATGTCAGGCGAAAGCTGGACACCATCGTCGAGACGCCGACATTTGCCGCCATGGCGAGCAAAAGCGCCATCAGGGCCAGCGACAGACCCGGCAATTGTTGGCGCGTGTCGGCCCAGAACCACTGTGCAGTGACGGATTTAGCAAGACCACTGACGGCGGCCAAGATACGGTCCAGGATCAGAGGCAAGGCGAGCGCTGCCCCAATCAGCAGCGATGCCAAAAGCGTGAAACCACCGATCAAACCGTTCGCCGTGAACATCATCACCCCTGACAGGCCCAGCAAGATGGCGGCCAAGACACCTTGGATCACCGCCCGCCGTCCTGCTGCCATCGCCAAGGCGCGCGGTTGCGCTGCCGCCAGCAAGGGCATCTTGCCAATCTGATAAAGCGCCCCGCTGGCTGCAACCGCCGTGCCGCCCAGCGCGATGGCAAGGCCGGACAGCCACCACACTGGGCGCAGTTGCAGCGTGCCAGATAGATCTGCGCCGTAAAGGCCGCGCAGGGTGGCCGCCACATCCGGTAACAGCAGGGCCGCAATCACATAGCCCAGTGCCACCCCGATAATCCCCGCGATCAGCGCAAAGATCATCAGCTCTGCCCCCATCAGGATGATCACCTGCCGCAATGGCAGGCCCAAAGCGCGCAAGGTGCGCACAACGGGGCGACGTTGTTCAAACGCCAACCCAATCGCCCCGTTCACGATGAAAATACCCACGGCAAAGGATAGCAAGCCAAAGGCCGTCAGGTTCAGGTGAAAACTATCGGTCAGGCGGCCAATGTCACTGCCACCCTGCGCAGGTTGCAATGAAAGGTCTGGGACAAGAGTTCCAAGGTCCGCGCGCCCCTTTGGCTGGTTTGGTAGGACGATCAGACTGTCAATCTGGCCCTGTTTCCCAAGCAAACGTTGCGCCACACCAATGTCTGTCACCGCCGTGCCGGGGGCTGCCTCTGGCGTAATGACGACACTGAAATCGGCCAGTTCTGCCGCTGTCTCTGCATTGGCGAAAAACTGACCTTCGCCGGTCAGAAAACTGGTGATATCGCCCCCTTCCGTGGGTGCCACAGGCCCAATCCCGCCCGGTGCCGTCAGCGGCTCCACCCCAACGATCCGCACCCCATCAAGCCGCCCCTGCACCACGGGGCTGACCAGCCAGCCTGCACGGCGCAGCGTCACGTAAGTTTCCTGCGCCATGGGCTGCCCATCACGTCGCACCAGCCGATCATATTGCCCTTCGCCCAATGTTGCAGCCGCTGCATCGTAGCTCGCGCGCGCTTCGGCATTGACGGCCTGCACGCCTGCCCAAAGTGCCGTGGCCAGCGCCAAACCAGCCAGCAGAGTGAACAACTGCAAGGGATTGCGCCACCAATGTGACATCAGCGCCTGCAGAGTCGCGCGCGTCATGCCACCAGCCCGGCGCGCAGGTGCAGTCGGCGGGACATGCGACCTGCCAACTCTGTCGAATGGGTGACCATTAACAGCCCCGCACCAGTCTCGCTCACCAGTTCCAGCATCAGGTCAAGCACGATCTTGGCCGTCGTCTCATCCAGATTGCCGGTGGGTTCGTCGGCCAGCACAAGCCGCGGTTTGGGCGCGAGGGTGCGCGCAATCGCCACCCGTTGCTGTTGCCCGCCGGACAGCTGTTCAGGGTATTTGTTCAACTGCGGCGTCAGCCCCATGCGGTCGGCCAATGTCGTATCCCAGGCCGGATCATGCCGCCCGGCCAGCCGCGCCTGAAAGGCGATATTGTCGGCCACCCGCAGGCTGGGGATCAGGTTGAACTGCTGAAAGACCACGCCAACTGTGCCCCGGCGCAAAGCCGCGCGCCCGTTGTCATCAAGGATCGCGATGTCCTGGTCGTCCAAATGGATATGCCCTTGATCTGGCGTATCCAGCCCACCAATCAGATGCAGCAAGGTGCTTTTCCCACTGCCTGACTCGCCCGTCAGCGCCAACGTTTCGCCCGCGTCCAACGTCAGATCAACACCGCGTAGCACCGCGAACGGGCCATCCGCAGTTTGATAGGTTTTGTGAATGTCTTTTACGGTCAGCAGCATGTTTTTCTATCCCTCGGTCAGAGGTAACACGCGCGCTGCGGAAGGAAACGCCTGTTACGGCGATTAACCCCCGATCAGGGCGATTTGCGTGCCTGCCGGGTCAACCACGATCAGGCGTTGAACATAGGGAATACTGCGGTCCCAGGCGGTGCTACGGCCTGCGGCAGTCAGCTGTTCAGCAACCGCTTCGATATTGGCGATGGGAAAGGACGGCAGCGCATTCACATCGAATGGAAAGCTGGGTTGCGTCCCGACATAGATCTGGCGTGTCCCACTGACGGCCCAGAAACCATCGATGTCCTTGGGAAAGTTCGGCGCGCGCATTTCAGTCAGGCCAAGATCATCAAGATTAAAGGTGCGCAGAGAGGGCTCTTCGTCGGGTTCCATTGGGATAAATGTCTGCTGAAATCGGGCGTTTTGCTGTGCTGCATCGCGGCTGGCGCTGAAATCCATACCGCGCCCACGTGGGATGATTTTGGGGCGTGGGTCGTCTTCGTTCAGATCGCGCGCACGTTGTCTGTAGCTGCGATACAACCAAGCAACGACCATCAAGAAGAGGATAAGCGACGGCGGAATATCAAAGGGGAGTTGCATAGGACATCAACCTTTTTTAAGAAAACCAACCTTCATTCTTCGTCACCACCATTCTTGTCCCGCCCGCCACTGTAGCGCACTAGCACCCAGACGACGGCAATAAATACGGCGACACCCACAATTGGATTGCCTCCGGTCAAGTCTAGCAGCATGACCACCTCTAAAATGTATGCGATTGCATACTAATTAGGTATGATCGGCGATATTTCAAGATTTGCCGCTACGTTCACCTGTTTCTTTCTACCAGCTTTAGTACCATCGTAGCGAGATTCAGCGGAGATTGTGACATGACTGATATCGTAATTCTGGGCGGCGCGCGCACGGCGATTGGCACTTTTGGCGGGTCTTTGGCGGGGACTTCGCCCATTGAGCTGGGAACAATTGCGGCCAAGGCTGCCTTGGAACGTTCCGGTGTCGAGGGTGGGCAAGTGGGCCATGTTGCGATGGGTCATGTCATTAACACCGAACCCAAAGATATGTATGTCAGCCGTGTTGCGGCAATGAACGCAGGCATCCCTGATACAACGCCAGCAATGAACGTGAACCGTCTGTGCGGGTCTGGCGTACAGGCCATCGTGTCGGTCACCCAATCGCTGATGCTGGGCGATGCTGAATTCGGCCTTGCTGGCGGGGCCGAGAATATGAGCCGGTCACCCTTTATCATTTCAGATCAGCGCTGGGGCGCGAAGATGGGCGATATCCGCACACAGGATATGATGCTGGGCGCGCTGAATTGCCCGTTCGGCACCGGGCACATGGGCGTCACGGCAGAGAATGTCGCGGGCGAGCATGACATCAGCCGCGCCGATCAGGATGCTTTCGCCTTACAAAGTCAGGAACGGGCAGCGGCGGCCATTGAGGCTGGGTACTTCGACAGCCAGATCACCCCCGTCCCGGTCAAGAAACGGCGCGAGATGGTGGATTTCGTCACCGACGAACACCCCAAGGCCACGACATTGGAAGCGTTGGCAGGTCTGCGTCCAGTATTCCAGAAAGATGGCAGCGTGACAGCTGGCAACGCCTCTGGCCTGAACGATGGTGCGGCGGCGATTGTGCTGGCAACAGCTGAAGCGGCCGAGACAGCAGGCCTGACACCGAAGTTCCGCATTCTCGGCTATGCCCACGCCGGTGTGCGGCCAGAGGTGATGGGGATTGGCCCGGTGCCTGCGGTCGCCAACCTGCTGGTCAAAACGAAACTGACGGTGGATGATTTCGATGTGATTGAAAGCAATGAGGCCTTTGCCGCCCAAGCCGTCGCGGTGACCAAGGAACTGGGCTTCGACCCTGCCCGTGTGAACCCTAACGGCGGGGCCATAGCACTTGGCCATCCGGTTGGTGCAACCGGGGCCATCATCACCGTCAAAGCGATGTATGAATTGGAACGGACCGGCGGCAAACGTGCCCTGATCACGATGTGTATCGGTGGTGGCCAAGGTATCGCACTGGCGATTGAGCGGATTTAACGCAGGGGACAGCCCTTGCGGTCGCGGAGCACGCGTGTTTCTTACGGCCCACACCAAAAGTGAGATAGCACCCCGTGACCAACCGCCCGACCCTGCGCCATGTTGTGTTCTTCAGCGCCAAGGATAAGGCCGATATTCCACGCATTGTGGAAGGGTTAGAGCTGTTGGCCGGTATCCCTCATGCCAGAGCGTTCGAAGTGCGGCAGAATACGCAGCACGATACGCTGTCATCCGAAGTTGATGTGATCGTCTATGCCGAATTTGACGATGCAGCGGCACTGGCGGCCTATAAGGCCGATCCGCTTTATGAGGCCTCTATCAAGGCAGTACGACCCTTGCGTGACATGCGGCTCGCAGCGGATTTTTAGGCGATTTTGCATGACGCCATGGGATGGCGCTGCAACCTGTGCAGGCGCATGTTGCGGCAAGGACACGTCGATCAATGATTTTCTGCGCAATGGCGTTACTGGGCAATAAACCGCTCGCCTTTTGATGCGTGACCTCCAATACTCGGATGCATTGGGGCGACTTCATTGTACTAGCCAGAAAGTACTGAAAATGCCAAAAATACTGCGAATACTCACGTTATTGTCGTTCACCATTACCGCGCTTCCCGCCGCCGTGACTGCACAGGAAAAACCCGTCTACGATCAAGTTGTCGAGATTTTGGCATCTGAGCGTGGCACGGTGCGCCGCTGGGTGTATCCACCGAAACTGACGGTCATTCACACCGGTGATCCGCACCGCGACCAGATCAACAGCATGGTGGATATGGTACATGACCAGGTTCCCAGCTTTCCTGGCATTGGCGCGATTGAGTTCTTTGACCTGACCCAATTTGACAGGCGTTTGGCTGGCAACACGCAGTTCCGCATGCCCGTCGTGGATTTCGACGGCATCGAAGGGTCGATTGTGCGCGCCCTTTTCGCAGGCGAGGAAGAGGATCAAGACCTTTCGGTCACTGGCAATATCTTTGTCTTCCTAACCGGGCTTGAGGATGGCATTACCTTTGGCGCCCTGACCCAAAGCACCAAACGCCTCAGCCGCCAATTTGCAGAAGGCGGTGATATGCGCTGTTACTTCAACGTGATGTCAAAGAATGATGAGCTGCGCGCCGGGTTCATTTTCATCAATATGGATGATGCGCTTACCCCGGTGGCCGAATGCCTCTATGAAGAGTTCATGCAGACGCTGGGCCTGCTAAACGACTCGCAAGGATCATCGCTGTTTACCTTTGATAACATGGGCATCACGCGCGAAGACCGCGCGCCCGATTTCCAGCTATTGCGCGCCCTTTACAGTCAGGACGTGGCAGCAGGCGACAAGGCGCAAAAGGCGGCGGATGTCTTTGTCAGCATGCAGCAGGAACAGGTGATCGGGGTTGCGGCCCAGCCTTAGGGTCAGGACCCATTAAATCTGCATCGTCAGTTTGTAAGATTATTCAGGAGGCGAGGCGCAAAGACGCAGCATAAGTGGTTCAATATCAAGCCTTTGCAACAAAGTACACCAGCGGCCTGCGCCGCTTGTCCGTAGAACAACTATGGCCTGCACGTCGCAAACCGCTGATATTTCGCGAAAACACCGCTGACGTTGCAGATTTAATGGGTGCTGACCCTAGGTGGTTGTTGGGTAATCCCGCAGGAAGACCCATTTGTCACCTTCCGAAAGATCCGGGTCATAGGCATAGCCGCCAGTGGCAAATCCTTTGATCCCATCCGCCTCAGTGATCCGGTTTTCAACAACAAAGCGTGCCATCGCACCGCGCGCTCGCTTGGCAAAGAAACTGACGATGCGCGGTTTGTCATCTTTCACTTCCATAAAGACCGGGGTGATCACCCGCAGTTTCAGCGCTTTACGATCCGCCGCGTCAAAATATTCCTGACTGGCGCAGTTGATCAGCGTGTCTGTACCGACGGTTTCGCCCTGTGCATTTAGCGCTTTAGCAATTGTGTCACCCCAATAATCATAAAGCGTTTTACCGCGCCGCGTTTTCAGACGGCTGCCCATTTCCAACCGGTAGGGCTGGATCGCATCCAAAGGGCGTAACAGACCGTAAAGGCCCGACAGGATGCGCAGGTGATCCTGCGCCCAGGCCAGATCATCCTCGGTCAGTGTCTTGGCCTCTAACCCCTGATAGGTATCGCCGTTGAACGCCAAAGCCGCTGGCTTGGTCGCATCGGATGTTGGTTCTGCCGCGAAGGCCTTGAACCGGTCCCGGTTCAGGCGGGCCAAATCATCTGAAATGCCCATCAACCCTTTGAGGTCTTTCAACGATAGGTTCTTGGCTGTCTTTGACAGGCGCACCGCGTCATCCTGAAAATCAGGAGCGGTGGCCGGCACATCAACGGGGTCCATATCAAGGGACTTGGCAGGGGAAACAACAACAAGCATCAGGCGTATCCTTTTCGTCTTGGCAAGGGATGTAACATGGCCAGCAGCGTTGACCACCCCCGGTGGGTTGCGGCATGACATTGGCAGAAAAAGGAGCAGGGAAATGAAACTATGTCGGATCAAAACGGTAGACGGGGTCAAGCCCGCAGCACTGGACCACAATGGCACCTTGCGCAACCTGTCCAGCCATGTGGCCGAGATTAATAGCACCACAATCGGGCCCGCAAGCCTGCGCCAACTGGCGGGTATTGATCTGACAGCCTTGCCCGAAATTTCAGGCGATCATGCGCCGTTTCTGAGCGATGTGCGACGTGAGTTCTGCATCGGGCTAAACTATTTTGATCATGCGGCCGAGATGGGCATGGCCATCCCAGAGCATCCAATCCTGTTCATGAAGGCCTGCGATGTGACAGGCCCAAACGACCCGATCATTATTCCAAAACACGCCGAAAAGACGGATTGGGAAGTGGAGCTTGGTATCGCCATCGGCAGCCGCGCGCTGCATGTGACCAAGGAGCGGGCGCTGGATCATGTCGCAGGATATTTTGTTGCGAACGATGTGTCGGAACGGCATTTCCAGATGGGCTTTGGCGGGCAGTGGGTAAAAGGCAAATCCGCCGATAGCTTTGCCCCCATTGGCCCCTATCTGGTGACGAAAGACGATGTCCCGGATCCGCAGAACCTGTCCATGTCATTGGACGTGAACGGCCAGCGCATGCAAAGCGGGTCAACCAAGACCATGATCTTTGGGGTGGCGGAGATTGTGGCGCATGTCAGCCAATTCATCACGCTACATCCCGGAGATCTGATCCTGACAGGCACGCCACCCGGCGTGGGCAGCGGACAAACCCCGCCGCGGTTCTTGAAAGCAGGCGACGTTGTCACAGCAGAAATCGAAGGTCTGGGCGTGATGCGGCAGCACTGCGTTGCCTTCGCAGGCTAGTTCAGCTGCACCTGCAACGGATATTGACCATCCTCGAACGGGCCAAAGAGGTCATCCAGATCAGGGTGATCTACGGGTTCACCGGAATA
>ERZ1740060.892-NODE-892-length-12094-cov-3.354681_pt1 | contig 12094 bp, 9 predicted proteins | sample MGYA00581743_ERZ1740060 | MGnify/ENA primary metagenome ERZ1740060 (study PRJEB43018, sample SAMN04849235) | marine metagenome | isolation source: floating plastic debris | place: Pacific Ocean | collected 2008-08-27 | study: EMG produced TPA metagenomics assembly...
CTTGCGCGGCGTAAAGGTTCGGGGCGACTTTCTTTTGTACATGATGTCCGGGATTTTTCTTTTTCTGACCCACATCAAAGCATTGGGAGCGGTTGCCGGCGCTGACAATGCATCATCTCCAATGATGCAGCACGGACCAATGAACACAGTGATTTCGATCACATCTGCTGCTTTGGGCGCTTTATATATTCAGGTGCTGTCTGCGGTCGTCATTTTATTCTTTTACCATACACTTTTGAACCGTATTGAAATTGATGATCCCATCGGAACCATGGGCATGATGCTTCTTGCTTGGTTCACAGGCGTAGCAGTCGGGCTTTTACTTCTGGCCATGAAACCTTGGTTTCCAACTGCAACCACTCTCATTCAGACGATTTACACACGAGCCAACATGATTGCCTCTGGGAAACTTTTCGTTGCAAACATGCTTCCCGGCTCGATGCTAGTTTTGTTTGATTGGAACCCGCTTTTCCATGTGATTGAGCAATTCCGCGGGGGTGTTTTTGAAAATTATTTTCCGCGCAATTCTAGCTATGAGTACGCACTTTATGTTGGCTTTACGCTGCTTTTCATTGGATTACTGGCAGAATTTTACACGCGACAACATGCTTCAAACAGTTGGAACGCACGAAGATGATGCGAGCGTTTTTTTGTGTGTTTCTTTGTTGGATCGCAGCACCGGCGCTTTCAGAAACTTTCCCAGCTTTTTTTGACGTAAGCGGTGTTGAGACAAACGACATGCTCAATGTCCGGGCAAAACCGAATATTTCGGCGTCAATCGTTTCCAAACTGGAGCACAACGACAGGCGGATTGAGGTCGTTGGTCAGGACGAAAGTGGCAATTGGGGCCAGATCAATGTTGGGGAGTCAACAGGATGGGTTTCGCTACAGTTTATGTCACGGCTCGCAGGCCAGGCTGAAGACACTTTACCCCGGCCTTTGAGGTGCATTGGAAATGAGCCGTTTTGGTCGCTTGATATCGATCAAAGTCAAATAGCGCTTCTGTCCCGCCCTTCAGCTGACCCTATCCGCGTCACCATGCTTGAACCGGTTACCGCATCAAACCGAAATGACCGATACGCTATTTTTGGACAAAGCGATGATAGCGTTTTCACGTTCATCTTTCATCGGGATCAATGCAGTGATGGCTCATCTGATCGCGCATACGGCGTTAGCGTAGATCTTTTTCTAACAGAAACGTCAGGCGTCAACTACGTGACGGGCTGCTGTAACTTGGCAAACTGATATCAGTCGACCACCCGGCAGGTTAGGTTAATCCGTCCACCAAACTTCAATAGCTGTGAGCTTCCGTGCTTTACCCGGTCAATCCCGTGATAGGTCAGACGCGCAGCACCTCCCATGATAACAACGTCACCTGATTGCAACCAGATCGATTCTGTTTTGCCGCCACGCTTAAGGTTTCCAATGCGGAAAAGAGCCTCGTCTCCAAGCGAGATTGACAGAACGGGCCAATCAAAATCAGCTTCGTCGCGATCCTGGTGCATGCCCATTCGGGCGCCGTCCTTATAGAAATTAATCAGACAGCAATCAGGTAAGCGCGTCTCCTCTACAAGCTCGCGCCAGATGTTCAATACGCTTTCCGGAATATTGGGCCATGTGGTGCCGTTGGGATGCTGCTTCTCATAACGGTAACCGCGCTGGTCAGACACCCAGCCATATTTTCCGGCGGATGTCATTTGGACCGACATCGGCTTTCCATACGGCGTCATCGGCGAAAACAGCGGTGCTTGTCTCACTAGCGTTCGCAAGTCATCCAAGAGCGTTTGCTGGAAAGCCAAATCGAGATAGCTCTTAAAAACCCTGAAATTTCTTATCTCGAGCATATTTTGCGTCTTTTTCATCGCATCCTCGCGCCATTTGGACATTTTTAGGACGGAATCCCTAAATCCTTGGGCTCGCGTGCCTTGCAGGGTTCTTTTCACCTCCCTATATACCCTCCGAATTGCGGGGTTTGTGTACCTCTCGTCAAGTATCTGCGGTTTGATGCCTGCATGGGTCCGGCCGCTATCTATCGCCTCAAGAAGAAGGGATTGAACATATGTCTAAAGTCATTGGCATCGACCTTGGAACGACGAACAGCTGTGTAGCCATCATGGATGGTAGCCAGGCACGCGTAATTGAAAACTCTGAGGGCGCGCGTACAACGCCTTCTATTGTAGCTTTCACTGATGATGAGCGCCTCGTAGGCCAGCCCGCCAAGCGTCAGGCCGTGACAAATCCTGAGAATACGATTTTTGGCGTAAAACGTTTGATTGGTCGTCGCGCAGACGATGCGGATTTGGCCAAGGACAAAAAGAATATGCCGTTCAACGTCATCGATGGCGGCAACGGTGATGCCTGGGTAGAAGCCAAAGGCGAGAAATACTCCCCATCCCAAATTTCGGCTTTCATCCTCGGCAAGATGAAAGAAACCGCCGAGAGCTATCTTGGCGAAGACGTCACTCAAGCGGTTATCACGGTTCCCGCCTATTACAATGACGCGCAACGCCAGGCGACGAAAGACGCCGGCAAAATCGCAGGCCTCGAAGTTCTTCGGATCATCAACGAGCCGACTGCGGCGGCCCTTGCATACGGCCTGGACAAAGAAGAGACGCACACGATCGCGGTATATGACCTCGGCGGTGGTACATTCGATGTCACAATCCTCGAGATCGACGACGGCCTATTCGAAGTAAAGTCTACCAATGGTGACACATTCCTTGGCGGTGAAGACTTTGACATGCGCATCGTCAACTATCTTGCTGATGAATTTAAAAAAGAAAACAGCGTCGACCTGACCAAAGACAAAATGGCGTTGCAACGTCTTAAGGAAGCAGCAGAGAAAGCTAAGATCGAACTTTCTTCGTCCAGCCAGACGGAAATCAATCAACCGTTCATTTCCATGGGCTCTGATGGGCAACCGCTGCACATGGTTATGAAACTGACCCGGGCAAAGCTTGAAAGCCTTGTTGGTGACTTGATTTCTGCCTCTTTGAAACCATGTAAGGCGGCTTTGAAGGACGCGGGTCTGGCAGCCGGTGACATTGACGAGATCGTTCTCGTCGGCGGTATGACCCGGATGCCGAGGGTTGTTGAGGAAGTTACCAAGTTCTTTGGCAAAGAGCCCCACAAGGGCGTGAACCCGGATGAAGTTGTTGCCATGGGCGCGGCGATTCAGGCCGGTGTTCTGCAAGGCGATGTGAAGGACGTTGTTCTCCTTGACGTTACACCTCTCTCACTTGGTATCGAAACGCTGGGCGGCGTATTCACGCGTCTCATCGACCGCAACACCACGATCCCGACCAACAAGTCGCAGATCTTCTCGACTGCTGAGGATAATCAATCTGCCGTTACAATCCGGGTCTTCCAGGGTGAACGTGAGATGGCAGCCGACAACAAGTTGCTGGGCCAATTCAATCTCGAAGAAATACCACCATCTCCTCGTGGAATGCCGCAGATCGAAGTGACCTTTGATATTGATGCTAACGGCATCGTCTCTGTTGAGGCCAAGGATAAAGGTACGGGTAAAGAGCAGAAGATCACCATTCAGGCCTCCGGCGGGCTTAGCGATGCAGATATCGAAAAAATGGTTCAGGATGCCGAGGAGAACGCCGAGGCAGACAAAGAACGCCGCGAACAGGTCGAGGCACGAAATCAAGCCGAAAGCCTCATTCATTCGACCGAGAAATCAATCGAAGAGCACGGCGAGAAGGTCGATCCAACCACTGTCGAGGCGATCGAGCTTGCCATTGCGGCGCTGAAGGATGACCTGGAAAAAGAAGATGCGAGCGCCGATAAGATCAAGGCGGGAATTCAGAACGTCACCGAGGCAGCCATGAGACTTGGCGAAGCCATCTACAAGGCGAGCCAGGAAGAGGCTGACGATGAGCCTTCTCCGATGGACGACATGGGCGGCGACCAAGATATAGTCAACGCTGATTTCGAAGATCTCGACGAAGACAAGCGCGCTTGATGCGTAAGGCGGAAAGACAGGGGCGGCCAACGTTGCCCCTGTCTTCCGGCTGAGGAGACGTCCTATGGCCAAACGCGATTATTACGATGTTCTGGGCGTATCTCGAGGTGCATCCGCAGACGAGATCAAGAGGGCCTATCGCAAGAAGGCCAAGGAACTCCATCCCGATCGAAACAAAGACGATCCGAGCGCTGAGGGTGCTTTCAAGGAAGCCGGTGAGGCCTATGATATTTTGAAGGATGCCGAGAAAAAGGCAGCCTATGATCGATATGGTCATTCTGCTTTCGAAGCTGGCACCGGTGCGGGCGCGCGGCCCGGTGGCGGATTTGGCAGACAGGGCGATTTCGCCAGCGCTTTTTCAGATGTGTTTGACGATCTTTTCGGCGATTTCACCGGCGGTGGTCGCGGAAGTGAGCGGCAACGCGCCGCACGTGGGGCTGACCTCCGCTATAATCTTCGCATCTCGCTAGAAGACGCTTTCAATGGGCTACAAAAAACCATCGATGTGCCAAGTTCTGTGATTTGCGCGCAGTGCGACGGAACGGGCGCAGAGGGGGGCGCTGCACCAACTACATGCCCAACATGTTCTGGAATGGGCAAGGTACGCGCCCAACAGGGCTTCTTCACCGTCGAGCGCACTTGTCCAACATGCTCAGGCTTGGGCCAGATCATTCGAAATCCTTGCAAAAGCTGTGGTGGCCAAGGCCGAGTGAAAAAAGACCGAGCGCTGAGCGTCAATATCCCTGCAGGCGTTGAGACTGGCACACGTATTCGGCTTGCCGGAGAGGGTGAAGCGGGCATGCGTGGCGGTCCCACCGGAGATCTCTACATTTTCATTGAGGTTGAACCACACAAAATATTTGAGCGCGAAGAGGTCAATCTTTTCTGCAGGGTACCGGTTTCGGTTGCCAGTGCCGCGCTTGGTGGTGACATTGAAGTGCCGACAATCGATGGCGGGCGAAGCCGCGTGAAGATTCCAGAGGGTTCGCAATCGGGCAGGCAAATGCGGCTACGCGGCAAAGGCATGCCAGCGCTCCGCGGAGGTGGCCAGGGCGATATGTTCATCGAGTTGGCCGTGGAGACACCGGTGAACCTGACCAGCCGACAGAAGGAAATCCTTCGAGAGTTCGATACGCTGTCCGAGGAAAACAATCCTGAGAGCAACAGTTTTTTCCAATCTGTTAAAAACTTTTGGGACGGCATGAAAAACTAATTTACCTCTTGTTAGTTATGATTGGGGCAGTGTTCCCTTATGTCGCGAAAGTCCCATTTCTCTGAATTAACGCTGCCTCTGTTTGACTCTGATGAGGCAGTCTCGTTGCCGACTTCCGGTCAGCAGCCGTCCTATATTAGGGATCACAGGCGGCGCTTGCGTGATCGTTTTTTTAACGGTGGTGCAGATCCTCTACCTGACTATGAAATGCTGGAGTTGGTCCTCTTCCGTGCCATTCCCCGTCGAGATGTGAAACCCTTGGCACACGCGCTTCTGACAAGGTTTCGGTCGTTTGCTGGTGTCTTGTCTGCCAGTCCGCAACAGCTTCACGAGGTGGATGGCATCGGTGAAGCCGTCATTTGCGAGCTCAAGGTCGTCGAAGCGGCCGCACACAGGCTAGCGCGTGCAAAAGTCATTGAGCGGCCGATCGTGGCTTCCTGGGCGGATTTACTGCGCTATTGCCAGACGACGATGGCGCATCGCGAAACGGAACAATTCCGTGTATTTTACCTTGATAGCAGGAACAGCTTGCTGGCTGACGAAGAGCAGTCGAGTGGCACGGTTAACCACGTACCAGTCTATCCTCGTGAAGTGCTCAAGCGCGCTCTTGAGTTAAACGCCACGGCACTGATCCTTGTTCACAACCACCCATCGGGCGATCCGACTCCTTCAGAGGCTGACATTGCCATGACCCAGGAAATCAAACGCGCATCAGATGCGCTGGGGATCACACTACATGATCATCTAATTATTGGGAAATCTTGCGAATTGAGTTTTCGGGCAGAAGGAATTCTCTAGACAAAGGCAGCTATCGAACCCAAACTTCAACGCGCCGGTTTACCTGACGGCCCCAGGCGGATTCATCACAGGCCATCGGCAATACCTCCCCAAATGCCTCAACCGTCAAATCAAGACGCTCTAGGTTAAGGTTTTCTGCGGCCAACAAAACTGCGTCTTTGACCGCTTCGGCACGGCGCTGTGCGATCTTTCGATTGGCAGCTGCACGACCCTCACCGTCACTAAACCCCACAAAAATCACTTTGCGCGCGTCATAAAGACCAAGCTGCAAAGACCGGGCAAGACGCTGAACATTCGACCGCGATTGCGCATCAAGCCCAGTTGATCCGGCCTCAAAACGGAAAGTGGTCGTAAGACGTTTCATTGGTGAGAGCGTTTTTACCATTTCCTGAAGTTGGGTGAGACCGACCTCACCTCCGGCTTGCGCTATGGCGTTGGCGAACCTGTTACCTTGTTCCTTAATCGCAATTTCTTCGGGAGCCTGGTCTACAAATCCTGCGCGTCGGATAACCAACTGTGCTGTTGGCTCTTGAAGAAATGCAATAAATTCGCGAACCATTTTTGGTAGGCGGCGCGCAGGTAAGTAAAGAAATAAGGGCGCTGTAAGCGGGTAATCCTCTGTCTTTACGGCCCTGCGCGTCGCCGTGAGGGCAAAACCGCAATTTCCGCTGAGGTCCAATTGCCAATTGTCGCCTGCTTCCGCCTGCGCGGTTATGCCAAATGCAAAAGGATCGTTCTTAACAGCAGCTTCCAGCGCAAGGCCGTCGGAATGCATAGTCACGTCGCCGCCCAGCTCTGCGCCAGACGGTTTTAAAACCAAACTTTCAGTGGCTTGCCCAATCCCAGTTTTCGGCCCAAAAAGATGCACAGCAATAGGAGCATCAGGCCCGCCGAGCGCCTGCCAATTATCTGTCACGCCCGCCAAAATAGACGCCAGACCGGACAATGTAACACTCTGCACCGGGTTACTTGGCGATACCACCGGCACAAGTGCATCTAAAGCCAGCACGCGCGCGCGGCCGCGACGACTCATGTCGCCGAGACCCGCGTCCTTCCCGAGTTTAAGCTCCTCTTGTGTGATTTCACGCATGGACATGGCTATGTCGGCCTCATTGGCCAGCAAATCGGCAAAGCCTTCTTCCGAATTGGTCAGGCGAAATCGAAACTCACCCAGAACCCGGCCTGCATCAACCCTTTCACTGAGACGAAAAAGGATTGTTCCAGATTGCGGTTCTTCTCGCTCAAGATTGTAGGAGTCCTTGATTGCGAACGCTTCAATCAAGGCAGGCATTAGAACCCTGCCAATTGTTGGTGAGCCAGAAAAAGTCGCCTGCGCAACATAGTCTTCGAGATTCGGACAACCCGGGCCGGCGCAATCCACGCCAGAGCCATCAAGCGTCAGCTCGCCATAAACAGTATCAACTCTGTAAAATTCGCCGTCAAACCCGAGCAAATCACCAACAATCTCAACCTTGCCGTCGCGCGAGGTTAAGGTCACGTCTTGAGCCGACACAGCAGAGGACAAGGCTGCTAGGCCAACCCATAAAAAAAGTGCGGCATAGCGCGCCGCACGTATTCCTGTCATTGAAAGACCTCAAACCGCAGCGATTAGTTGACGAGGAGTTTCCTGTCTTCGTCAAAGTTTTTCAACACCAGAAAATCACCTACTGAGTCGCACCCTGGCACAGAGAGCACAATGCGTTGCTGGTCCATGTCACGTTTACCTGATTGCATCGAAACTTGGGCGATGACATCCTTGCCACAGTTTTGTGCGTCAATCTCGGCCTCAAGTCGAACTTCGACATCATTGCCCCTTAAGGACGTGCGTGCCGGAAACGTGTAAATTTCCGCCATTTGTGCGTCTTCAATACCAGGCTCACCTAAACGCACGATGAAACCACCTTCACCCTTTGCTGCAGCAGAATAGTCTCTTGCAGAGCCCAGCCACACATGGCCTTGATCGCCATATGAGGCACCATGCTCCATGGCGTGTAACTGCATGCCACTAGCACCGATCCATTGAACGACGTAGCGGTCGTAAAATTCGATGGTGTCCACAAAAGCATTCGCAATCGCTGCGCCACCACTCTCGAAAGAAACGGCATAAATCGCATCTTCCTCAAGCGCAGGAACCATGTGATCGGCAAAACCAAAACTGTCTGTGCTAGCGGTGAAAACAAGATTTTCGTGCTGTATCGTAAAGTTCTGTAGAGGATGGCAGGGCGCATCAATTGAAAGCTCAACCATAGCTGCCGCGATGGGCGTAGCAGAAATTCCAATCGCACAATTTTCCGTCGCATTTTGCGCGGTGTCACCTGATTTTGGAGCACCATTGAAAGGATCGGTGGTCGGTGCCGTAGCATGCGGAGCGTCGTCGATTTGATCATGCGAAAAGGTACCGATGAGCGCCTCAAATCTATTTGTCGCTTGCGGTTGGCTTTCGCTTGTTACGGAGAACGTGTTGTTTCCTCCGTCGAAATCTTTCGGCTTAGCCTGCTGCCAAGGTGCAGCAGCAGCTTGCATCGCAAAACCAATTACAAAAGCATAAATCACAGCGCCCCGTACTGTGAAAACCTGCCTGGGAGTGACGTACATAGTCATCGCAGAGTTCCTCACTAATTACGTAATTTATCGATAAGAACCAATGATGGCCGATCTTTGTCGTGAGATTGAATTGAATAAGGCTCAGAGTTGGATGGTGGTAAACGCACGCACCTCACATACAAAAGGCATGATTTTTGACTGTTTTGCTCAAGTCAAACGCCCATGGCAGTGCTTATATTTTTTGCTAGACCCGCAAGGGCAGGGATCATTGCGCCCAGGAGCGCCCGATATCATCGGCTCTTTTTCATCAAAGCCTTCTCGTGGTTCAACCGCCGGTTTTTCGTCAATAGAATCACTGTCTGAAATGCCGCCGGCCATAGCCGCCTGTTGCGCTTGAATATCACGCAACAGCGCTTCTTGCTCTTCTTTGGTGATCGGGCGCACTTGTGAGAGCTTCTGCGTCACATCATGACGAAGACTTTCAAGCATATTCTCAAAAAGCTGAAACGACTCGTTCTTATACTCGTTCAACGGATCACGCTGCGCATAGCCGCGGAAGCCAACGACGGATCGCAAATGCTCAAGCCGCAACAGGTGCTCGCGCCATTTCGCATCGATTGTCTGCAACAAAAGCTGCTTTTCAATCATACGCATGTTCTCGGGACCAAACGCCTCCGCCTTTTCTGCCATCATTTCGGCTGCGGCCTTATCAAGACGGTCTGCGATCTCGTCATCGTCGACCCCCTCCTCTTAACCCCATTCTAGTATTGGAGCCTCAAAATTTAGCTGCTCCATGACGGATTGATTGAGACCTTCCATATCCCACTGATCGGCATAGGTGTTAGGCGGCATGTATTGATCTATCAGATCATCGATAACTTCTCCGCGCATATCACCGACGATTTCCGAAAGGTCTTCGGCCTCCATTATGTCAAGCCGCTGTTTGAAAATCACCTTGCGCTGCTCATTCATAACATCGTCAAATTTAAGCAGCTGTTTTCGGATATCAAAGTTTCGGCCTTCGACCTTGGCTTGCGCGCGTTCAAGGCTTTTGTTCACCCAAGGGTGAATGATCGCTTCGCCTTCTTTCATGCCGAGTGATGACAACACTTTTTCAAGCCGTTCAGACCCGAAAATGCGCATCAGATCATCGTCAAGCGACAAGAAGAAAGCAGAACGTCCCGGGTCACCCTGACGGCCTGAACGACCACGAAGTTGGTTATCGATCCTGCGGCTTTCATGGCGTTCCGTGGCGAGAACGAAAAGGCCACCAGCATCTTTCACAGCCTGCTCATCTTGAGCATGGCCCTCTTCGATTTTGGCACGCACTTCTTCCGGATCAGTGTCCGGATTGGCCGCAATCGCCTCCAGAATTTTTATTTCGACATTACCGCCAAGCTTAATATCCGTGCCGCGGCCGGCCATATTTGTTGCAATCGTAACCGCGTCTAATTTACCTGCATCGGCAACGATCTGCGCTTCTTGCTCATGCTGGCGGGCGTTCAATACATTGTGCTTGACCCCAGCTTTGGTCAGGAGCTCGCTCAGCATTTCTGACTTTTCAATCGAAGTCGTTCCCACAAGGATCGGTTGATGCTTTTCATGCGCCTCCTTGATCTCTTCGATGATTGCTTCAAACTTTTCACGCGTTGTTCGGAAGACAGCATCGTCCTGATCTTCACGCGTTATCGGCAAGTTTGTGGGAACTTCGACAACACCCAGACCATAAATCTGGCCAAACTCTTCAGCCTCAGTGGCCGCCGTGCCGGTCATACCGGCAAGTTTATCATAGAGCCGGAAATAATTTTGGAAAGTTACCTGCGCCAAAGTCACGTTTTCAGGTTGAATGTCACAGCCTTCTTTAGCCTCAATCGCCTGGTGCAGACCCTCAGAAAGCCTGCGACCTGCCATCATACGGCCAGTGAATTCATCGATCAAAACCACTTGGTTATCGCGCACGATATAGTCGCGATCTTTCAGGAAAAGCTTATGCGCCCGCAGACCCTGATTAACATGGTGAACAATGGTCGTACTTTCCGGATCATAAAGAGACTGTTCCGCATTCAGCATCTCATTTTTGTGGAGCAGTTCTTCAAGAAACTCGTTGCCTTCATCGGTGAAGGTCACGTTCTTGGTCTTTTCATCTATAGTAAAGTGTTCGTCAGCAAGTTCCGGAATTAGTTTGTCAATTGATACGTAAAGATCGCTACGATCCTGAGCCGGGCCAGAAATAATAAGAGGCGTACGCGCCTCGTCAATCAGGATGGAATCCACCTCATCGACAATCGCAAAATAGTGTCCGCGCTGGCTCATCTCTTCGAGGTTCGACTTCATATTGTCGCGCAGATAGTCAAAACCTAGCTCATTGTTGGTGGAGTAGGTGATGTCTGCGGCATAAGCCTCGTGTTTTTCATCGTCGGGCTGCATCGGGTAAACTACGCCGGTGGTAAGCCCAAGCGCGCCATAGACTTTGCCCATCCATTCGGCGTCTCGTTTGGCCAGATAATCATTGACCGTCACAATGTGAACACTGCCGCCGGTCAAAGCGTTCAGATAGGCCGGAAAGGTCGCGACCAGGGTTTTGCCCTCACCGGTTTTCATCTCTGAGATATTGCCTTGATGCAGGAATATGCCACCCATAAGCTGCACATCAAAAGCGCGAAGACCTAGCGCCCGGCGCGCCGCCTCGCGACAATTGGCAAAGGCCTCGGGTAACAGATCATCAAGGGCTTCACCATTTGCGATACGGCTTTTGAATTCTGCGGTCTTTTCAACCAGACTGTCATCCGACAGCTTTTCGAACTCAGGCTCTAGGGCGTTGATCTTCTCAACGAGCGGGCGTGTTGCCTTGATTTTCCGATCATTCGGAGTCCCAAAGACTTTCTTGGCAACAGTTCCTAATCCAAGCATGTGCAATCCGTTCCGGTCTTTTGCTTATTCACTATAGAGCAAGAACTTGCCCCTTTTGTCCTGTGGCTCTAGATCGACAGTAACAGGCCACCTAGATAAAGATCATAGAGCGATGTAAGCGGCGCCTGTCACTGTGTCAACTTCGCAACGAAAGAGCGCCTTTAAGCTCAGGTAACAAAGGATGTATAATGCCAAATCTCTATAAAAAAATAAGTGTTGCCAGCTGCGTTGCACTAGTGATGACGCTATCTGCCTTTGCGCAAGATAGCGACACCAAAACAGAGACAGGCGAAGAAGTGCAGGCCGCTGCACCAGCAGACCCGTCACAGGTGATTGCAACTGTCGATGGCACTAACATTACGCTGGCTCATGTGATCGCTTTTCGCACAGGTCTGCCCCAGCAATATAGCCAATTTCCGCCAGAGCTTTTGCTACAGGCCATCGTTGATCAATTGGTACAACACACTCTTTTGATGCAGGCTTTTGAGGGCGAGCCGACACTTGGGACACAGGTGACCGTCGAAAACGAGCGTCGGGGTCTGCTCGCAGCCGAAGCCGTGCGCGCTGCTACACAAGAGCCGCCATCTGGAGAAGCATTACGCGCCCTGTATGAAGAGCAATATCCTGCGCCTGGTTCACCCTCGTTGGCCAGAGAA
>ERZ1740060.898-NODE-898-length-11986-cov-8.606403_pt1 | contig 11986 bp, 9 predicted proteins | sample MGYA00581743_ERZ1740060 | MGnify/ENA primary metagenome ERZ1740060 (study PRJEB43018, sample SAMN04849235) | marine metagenome | isolation source: floating plastic debris | place: Pacific Ocean | collected 2008-08-27 | study: EMG produced TPA metagenomics assembly...
AAGTTCCTACCTGGAAAAAGTTGTTTATATGAAGGGGTCTGGACCGTTCCCGAACTTATTGAAAAGGAATATTTCAGGATCTGAAGCTAACTTCCGGGATTTTGCAGGAAATCACATTACAAAGAACAAAGTTGGAATCATCAGTTATTGTGTGACATGGATCAAGGTTGGAGATCTCAAAACAGAGGAGGTATGTTGAACCAAGGGTGATAGATAGGGGTAAGGCACTCACAACTCCCATTATGACGTCACAATGGAAAGTAATGGCGGGAAGCAGAAAGGTTTATGCAAAATAATTTTTGGCAACTGGTGAGAGAAATGAGGTGGAGTGAGAAGGCTCATCTCTGGATGAGGGATAGAAAAGGAGTTGGACTAGGAGGGAAATTCATAATCATAGGAATAAATGGTTGCATTCACACAGAAGGGTAAGACTTTATTGAAGACCTCCATTTTGAGATTTTCTGTGAACTGAAAAGCTGAATTTTTCAAGTGAAGATGTTTGTGTGAAATTGCCTGATTTTATCTCAATATGATGTTCTTTTGTTATGGATTGGCTCTTATTTGAATGATACATATATACTGCATGGCGTGGAGCTAAAAACTGACAGCACAGGTGTGTTTTAACCTCATTTTTGTTGGTTTAACTAGACAGGCAATGAGTGAATTTTTACGGCATTACTAAAAATTCATTTTTTTGGCAACCAGTATGAGACCTGCTTACCACTTGAAACTTAGATATTCCATTATTTTGCTGCCTTATACACTCATCCAGGAGGGAAATTGTCAAAAATCTGTATCCTGCTATTGATCTTCATTTGGCAGCATAATTTGTCAGCAACCTCACATTTACTTCAAAATTGTCACATTTTGACATAAATGCACTCTTCAAATTGACACAAGTCTAGTTGCAGCTAGGTTCTAGTCATCTATATTAGGCAAACCAATGTGATTGTTGATTTATGATGCTGTTATTTGTACTAGGATGTTGTCAGAGAGCCATAAATCACCTATGAATGTCACTGTGTATGCTGCTTGCTAGTAGACCCAGAGGCCTGTTTGTCTAACTAATGCTTCTCGAAACCCTTTTTTGTGATTAGCTTGCCCCATTCCTTACCTCCCTGGCTGTCCAGAAGCACCAGATTTCATGCTATAGTCATGCTGTGATGATTCTGTACTGTGGGGTTCACATTAAAGACCAATACAGAGGTATCCCAATTTCCCATTTACATGGTTAAAAACCTGTGTCCAGTCCAGCCTTTAACATGCTGTTCAGAAAGTTCAATCTTTCAGCTGTAAACAGTTTATTTCATTGGTATCGACTGTCACACTCTTATCCTGTTGTAGATATCAGCCTTGGCAGCTGAGGACAAGGCATTTGTTTATAAACTGTTTTGGGACTATGACTCATGACAGCGCAGTGTTAGAGATAGGCCTACATGGAGCTTATAGATGACGAACTATAGCCTGTCCCAAAAGTGAAAGGTTAATAACTCATTTTAGAGACCACTCAATTAGGTTTTACCGGTTGCACCCTTCTCATCATGTCACATTGGTATGAACACAATTTAACCACGAGGCCTATGCAGGCAGTACATAAAGCTGATAATGACATTTTCTTTCTTGTACTTTCAATGCCTCATACGAATTTATTAAGTTGTTCTGAATTTATGAAGTGGTTTTGAATTTATGAAATTATACATGTTTTATTCTTTCGTCAATCAGAAGCCTAAAACAACAGTAAATATGTAATCCTCATCTGGAGCAAATCTAACCGAAATAGACTCGTAAATCGTTCACAGCTGAGATGAAGTTGACATGACTCAAAAAATAATATGATGAGATAAACAATTTTAAAAAAATAAGGGAAGCTGGAATCAATTAAATGTAATCGTAACCGTGATTGTCACTCCTCGAGTAGTTCCTCTAGCGTAGGGTACTTCTTCGTAATTTTAGCATGTTTGGGCTTGTTGGTTGTTAGTATGGATGTAATGTTGTCTACTGGTTTGTTGTATGAAGATTTTATAACTTTAGATGTTGTTAGGTTCTTCATGTTTGTTCCATATGCTGCAGCTGGAATTTAAAAAAAAATAATTACATGAGCCTATTATAGTATAAGTGTAAACATTCATTTCAATGTTACTTGCTTTGTGGTGACAAATTGCAATTCCCTTCTCCTCCTAGACAATATAGGGATGTATTTTTGCCTACTAACGTCAATTTTTTTTCTATCACATATTCGTTGTAATAGGTGGAGAGGCTGTTCAGACAAGAGACACTATCAACTCCATAGAGGTACCATACGTTCAACTGGGAGGGATCTAAGATTATGGCAAGGTGTCGAGATTGAAAGCTCATATGAAATGGCATGATTTCTTGACTCATTTGTAATATAGCAGAAGACTTCCATAAGGTATGTAAGTGTAATTGATTGATCGTTTGTTTCTTACCATACCATAGAGGAGTAAAGTAATAGCAGCAGTAAAATTTAATATTTTTTGCCCTATCAAATAGTTAAGACTGTAATCACTGAGTAACGGGCAAGTGGCTCAGGTAAATTGTAGCTGAGGACAGCGTCATGACAAAGCGGTGTAATTAAATTATAGCTAATATAAACTCCTCTAGGGTATATCCTTTATCATGATGAAACCTTACCTGTCATGTTCTGGTTCGATCCGCAGGCCTGTCGCTGATGGCCAAACCAATTTTCTACCACATCTTGGTTGATGCGGCCAGGTATCAGTCCTGCACCAAGTTCTGAGCACTTGGTAGCCAAGGCTATCATTCCATTGCAGGTTGTTTTCACATCCCTCAGTGTTGATATCGGTGGTAGACAGGAGGTAGGTTCAGAATCAGGATTCGAATACACTTCGTACTCCCAGGCTCCGAACCACCTCTGTATCCTTATTAGAGACTGAAAACAGAACATAAGTTGTGAGATGTACTGGGGCTCCGCAATGGGTAGACAGTTCTGGCCATCAAATATCTGGGATAAGATGTCTGTGTTTTTAGTCATATTCAATTTCTAGTGATGTTAGTAGTATAAAACTTCGTGCTGCCCTCTAGTACTTAAGTTTGAACATGTGATAGCTGCATAGACGATCATCATTGTGGCACTGGCTCTTGTGACATGCTGTATTTAATATTGCTGGTTGCTAAATAAGATCCTGTGGGTTCAAGTATCAGTATGTTATTTTATCCGATGCACGACTTTTGTTTTCTCACCTCTTTAAATTCTGATAAGTTTTCCTGCCTTATAAGTTGTCTGCTACTGAGTATCTTCCATAACTCAGTGCACTTTTCAACAAATATTGCTGTTTCTTTGTGTCCTGAAGTTTTCAGCCCTTCTACGATTCTTTCATCAAATATCTGTTGAACACACATAAACTGATAATTATGACTCATGAAATTGTGTGAAATTCCATGGCTCTCTACGGTTTGTGTATCTAAGTGGAAGTGCCATCTATACCTCTACCCATCCACGGAGCTTGTCTGTTTTTTTGCTTTGACTGCAATTATAAATCAGAAGTTCTCTCCGATTTCATTGCATATTTGGTCATACAATGTGAGTTTAACTTGAGCCGATGTCCTCTCCTATATACAAACCTTTTCCATCAACGAAACCTTCATTTTGGAGAAATTGTTGAGTTTGAGGCATTCATTGTTTAATCGGTATGTCTGCCAACCGTAGCATGATTCGCTAGCCAACTCTTCAATGTGCTGCCACAATATCTCCTCCCCATTCCTGCTCATCAATCTGGTAAACTCTTGCTTCTCTTTCTTATCCTCCTCACCCTTTTCCGGGTTATGCCCGCTGTTTTTTAGACAGTTCCTAAAGATGTAAATGTAGTTGTTAATTTATATGAAAATCCATTAATTATCATGATGCATATGATACTTGGTACATGATACATATGACTACATGGTATCGAAACATTATTTATCTTTATGTTTTCTCGGATGTGGGCTAAACTGTGTTTGTGCTGCCGAGAAACTGTTTGCATGTGGTTTGCTGTTCAAGTAAATAAAGTTCTGTGATTAAAGATTTGATTTCTCCGCCTCGCCCGGGCATAACTACGGTCATAAATTTTTTAGACAACTTTGTAACAGACTCAATATTACTGATGTGAAAGACGTAGTTTGAGGCTCTCTGTACACAATAGTTTTTTAGATATTGACTTTATCAAACCTGAGTCGTTTAGCCAGATGTGGTGGATCGGAAATAATCACCAGGTGTTCCACCTTTTCTTTGCAGATGTTCTGTGCAAGATGTCGCTCATCTGGTAAGCAAATGACATCCTGTTAGAAAAGAGAGAGGAAGCAGCAATGCTATTAGGCATATATGAGCTATGCAATGAGACCTGAACCCACCAGACAAGTCTATATCAATTGGTGAGACATTAATAGAATTAGTAGATTTTGAATGTACTTAGATTGCCATTCTGGTTGATGAGATTTTCGCAAGACATTTCAAATTCAAACAATCAAGGCTGATCGGATGCACCTGTGTCATGTTTCACCTGGCTTTTGTAATGCCAGTTCAAGTTGTGGAAATATAAATTTGAATCATCCTGCTGCCCAAAAAGTGAATTTCTACTACCATGGGTTTGCAATATCCTGAACTGTTAGTGCGTCATAGCTACCTGGAACCTTCTGTTGGCTGGAGACCCATCGAAGATGGTCCCAACCACCTCTAGACCGCTATCTCCCAAGATCTTAACACCTCTCCAGAAATAGGATAGCAGGTCTTCTGTACTGGCTGTATTTGTTATGAAATAGGCTAGGGGATGGCTGAACCCGTAAACAGCGCTAGACCAAAAAAACTGTAACACGTGGGTTCCAATTTCTCCCTCATCTGTAACACCTGTAAAATTATCAACTAACTGAGCAATATTTTATCCGTAGTGACCACCACAACATTATACAATTTTAAAATGGAGCTTGGCCAGTTTGGTGTTACACAGTATCTGTGATTACAGTGGCTACAAATGTAATCCTGTTAAGAGGTTCAGTCTGTGTATGTGAATATCTTGGTTTTTAAAATTCCATGCTTCATGATTGGAAATGTGACTTACCTATTAGCTCCAACGAGTGGGGGTCATATACCAATCCTTCCTTAATCTTGACTTCATCAAAGCATATCATGCCATATTTGGCTCGCGGTGGTACATTTGCCGCTTTCATAGCCTGTTGAATTTCCTCGCCGTGGTTGTCCCAACCCATTCTCGCTTTACCGAAAACTTTGTACCGTTTTATGGTAGAGGATGATGGGAGGGTCAAACCTGCACTCCTAGCCTTTTCCAGCACACCTAGATAAATTTTCGTGGTAATTAAATCTCTTGTCCACCTTAATTTTATGCCATTAGTGCGTCATGTTTTTTAAAGTTCCTACAATATCTCTTACTTGGTTGATAATTAGTGTAAAATAACTTTAGCTTCCAAAGTAATCGGGTAGGTGCTGAATTTTTTCTTAGCATCAAATGTCTCATTCCTGATAATCATATCATAATAAAAATGATGGTGTAGTTCAAACCTGTAGGGAGGGAAGTGCAGCAGAGCTTGATAGTTTCTGCAGTCCATCTCTTCGAACTGCCACACTTGCCATAATTCTTACATTGGTCAAGTAAAACATTCCTTCTTATTTCTTCATTAGCTGTGCCTAGGGGAGGGAAATATAATGCAAAATACATTATGCAGAGTCCGGAATAGTAAGAACATCGTTGGCTGATGGCTCGTTGGCTAAATGTTCTTTTTAACAAAATTGATATTGGTTCAATGGGATAAGGCCATCAATCAGTGGCAATTTGAAAACTCCAAACTACTTTACTCAATATACCACGAGCCCTGCAAATATCCTTTTTCTTGTTATGTTATGACTTGTGAATTGTAATTGTGATAAAATGGCTCTTTATTTGCATGATTGTGCATTACAGACCCTACCTGTATGTCTATCGACAATGTGCTGACGTAGATCTGATTTTCTGTGGAACTCCTTGCTAGTACAGTTTATCCATGAACAAGAGTAACTTCGGTAAGTGGGAGATAAAGTATCCTGGGTGTCTATCTGGGACATGATGTGGTTTATGAGATCATTTACAGTGAGATGAGTTGTGTTACATTTACATGTTGTCCATTGACATACTGTGTTGACCGGTTTTAATGTAAAACCCTCAACATCCATAGGCTCGGCCGTTGTCTGTGTTGATGTAGATTTAGAGTTTACTGCTGGCTTTGATTGTAGAGTTTTTACAAGTTTTTTACAGTTGTCGCATCTTTTCTGATTAGCAAATGCCTCTTTGTTACAGCCTAATGATTGGAGTTTCTGCCTTCCACCTTCCACAATCATCAACCCTATCTCAACAGTAGCACGAAACACTTTTAAGTTGGTGGCCACATGAAGACTTGTCATCAGATGTTCATTTTTTAAGTAGTCTATCTTTTCACATATCTTCATGCACCTTTCTGTGTTGGTGGTTTCCACACCGTTAACTCTCAGAAAAGACAACCTCATTCCTTTTCTCTCTGAAAAAAAATTGCGATGATGAGAGTTCCTTCCTCAAATATCAGTTAATCAAATTAACTTTTACCCTATTTACCACTCTGCATACGGATATGTGCTCTGTTGCGGACCCAGTGACCTTACTGAAATTTTTACACACTTTGTATGAGTCCGAACCATCACAGTATTTTCATATGAGGGGAGTTATGACCATGAAGTGATACAGCTTTATTCTCAGCTTTTGAACTCTTCAATGTTGTGAATTAGGCAATTGATAGCAGACAATTGCCAATTTTACTTCATTCTTGTAAAAGTCCCAAGTGGCTAAAACAGTAATAGCTAGTTTGACCTGGGAAGCCAAAAAGAATCTCTTATTTTGTTTAAATTAATGCTAATGGAATCACTTCAAAATGATCAGGAAACTGTGTTTGTTGCATTTTATGGAAAACTCGTGGGTGAATTAGAATGGGGCTGCTTCTAGTAGCAGGTTAAATTAATGTACATGTATGTTGCCATCACTTACTTATTGAGCCTCTCAGATGGTGTTTTACATTTTTCTCAAACCATTGTTTTACCGATCTGGTGTTACCTGCTGCGACACCATAAACAACGGGTGTACTGAATTCCCTTCCTTCTGTTGGCCGGTAACTAATGTGTAACACTTCTTCCACTCCGATGAGGTTTGCCAGCAGTTGGAAGGGGAGGCTCATATCATTAACAGTTATCATCTTGCTTAAATGAACAATGAGTGACAATATAATATGCACATTCATGTATATACACTGATGTGTAAAATTTACATCCTGTTACTGTCCAATATCATATTCAATTCTACCACAGTTGCGTTCTCATAGGCCGAGAGCATATAACTCACCAAAACTAAACCGATAACTGTACAAGCAACATGTCATTTTGCAATATAGTGATTGTGGATTGGAAACTGATTGATTTGGCTATAGGTTTTGCATTTTTTGTTCCCAAATTGTCTATCCCAAGTTACATCGCTACAAGGAGTTAGTCTGACTGCATGAATGCTGTATGTCTTGGTTCTTAGTGAAATATCCATTGAACATGAATAACAATTGGGTAATTACATTATCCTTGCTGAATTTCCCTCGGAATATGCTTAAAGCTGCAGTATATTAGACCTGCCTCAAGCAGTGTAGGTAATTAGTCATACAATGGTAGTTGTAGTCAATTTATCAACATTGTATGACTTTATATTCGCTTGCAAATTTACGAGCTTCTAGTTTGACCTCATTATACCCAATATCTGGTTGCTATCTACCACAATCCATTCTTGCAGTTATGGACTAATTGAAAGAAGAATAGCTGTTTGGAGTTGGTAGTATTTGTAAGGAATCTGTAATCTTCAACTAATTGTGAAAAAAAGCTGTTAACAACAAAAGAAATAGGATACAAAATTATGTTGGTTGCTAGAATAATGTCAGTTACTCTGCACAATGTTTGCAGAGCCATGGTTCATCGCCCTTTGGTACAGTTTTGGATGTAAGCCCAGCGCAACGAAAATGGAACCACTCCCCTTTACAGTTTTTTCCAGAGCAGTTCACCATGTTCGTCTGCTTAGACTTACATCCCTGATAACAGTAGGTTGTTTGGTTGGGTTTTTTGGATACTTTGACTTCTGAGTTGGTTGCAGCGTCGCTGCCTTTCAGAGCTATTGTGACCCTAAGGGCCATAGACTCCTTTGCTGGTGCCAGATTGTTTACGCTAAGAAACTGCCTCATGCGAGATTTGATTACTTTCTGTACAAGTATTTCGAGAAAATCAATGATCACATGTTCATCAGTACCACATAATAAATCATTTAATCTTATGCGGATCCCTATGTTTCTCATACAACTGTCTGTTGCCTTCTGTGCCAGTGATTCATGAAACTGTTGGTATTTTTCCATATTTAGCTGCGAGGACACTACAACAGAAAGCTGCTTGAAGAAGCTGACATACTCTTCTGTAGGCTCCATTACATATTTTCCACCTATTTGCACATCTTGGCCAAGTCTTTCCACTAATTCAGTAAACTTGTTATTTTCTCTACGTGCTGCTACTAAAGACCACCCAGCAATGTAATTAACAGTCTCATTGCCAACAACACTGGCCTCGTCATCAGTTAATTTTGGATCTAATGAGTTTTGATGGTTTCCTGTTTCAGAACTCGGGTACTTGCGGCTCAGACATATAAGTATATCTGTGAATAGAGCCCTCAGACTGCCCGCATTGCAATTTTGGTATAAGTGTTCATCAGAGTTTGTGGGGTTGGGAATTTGTATCACGCTATTGTAGAAAGATTGATACAGTTCTTCAGGAGCCTGCAAGACTCTATAAAAGTTCTTTGTTAGAGAGTGTGAGTCCTTCGACTGTTGCTTTACTCGCTCCATCCTCTCTGTCAATTTTGCTAAGAATTTGTGAACAGCTGGCATCGATGTTTCTTTTAGACCGTTAGATGACAGAGCTTGCAAATAGTCTGCAGTGGTAACTAGTTTGAACCAGTCGGCATTCATGATGAGTGCTAAAACCAAAACCATGCAGCCTAGAACCATAACTCTTGAAATATTTTGATTTTGGTTCACAGTATTATTAATTATGCCCATATATTGAGACTCATATCCGAATCACAGCTAGCTGGTCAGGTTTTTTCTTCACTATTAGTTAGATATAAGAAGTATAGGCGGTAAATGAAGCTTGTTGTCTAAGGACTGAGTAAAACAATCTCTTAATAATAAAGTCATAAACTTTGTTTACACTTGTCAATGGTGCTTAGAAGTTGTCTGCTCTTCAAACTTCACTTGCAAAGAGAAGACGATTTCAAAAGCGTGTTACTTACCTTCGTTGTAGTTAAAACTGAGTTTTTGGACAAAGTTAGCTGTAGAGCGGGGACAACTTGAGAAAGTGTCAGATACAAGCTGAACACCGAAATCAATCTGCTGCAGTGATGGGTGATACAGGGTAAGCTTAGAAACACACCTAAAAAGAAATTATTGCATTTAAAGCTTAACATACTGGCAAAATGTCTATGGCAAAGCAATCAGACATTCTATATTTAACATGGGACGCTGTCAACTTGGCAATTTTGGTGGTCATTCGAAAGAGATATGATTGACTTTTTGCCTGTAAAACTCTGTTCTTAGTTAACACAGAAGATACAGTTATTTTATCCATGTTCCCAAACAAATAACATGTAACATCTTGGAAGTAAATAAACACACTCTTGCTTTTCATTGAAGGTAGGACCTACTCACTCTAGGTGGTACAGAGATGTGAGCCAGAGTTATGCTTGAGCCAGCACAGGTTCATTAGGTAAATCCTGTCATTAAAAATCAACAGAGTTCACTCCAGACTGATAATGTACCGAGTGAGACGAGCTGGTGTGAGGTATGTACCTGGGAAAAAAGATCATAAATTACTTAGTTGCTATTCTTATTAATCATTTGACACAGGTACGTAACACCATCATATTAGCTATAATTTTACCGCAACACATTATCTGCATGCATCATGTTTGCATCCATGTTACTAAATTGATCTGCACCTTTATTTTGTAACATCCCTTGTAACATAGATAGGATAATTTCTATGTTTGTAACAAAGTCGTCTGCTCTTGTTTAAGAAGAAGTCAACCCAAAACAAAAAGAATTAATGAGATAAATTTATCCAAGGAGTTTGACTTATCTTATCAATACGATTAGATGTCCAGATGGTGCCTCAACATTACAATAATTTGGGCAAGATATTCTTTGTTTTGTCGCGACTGAGGTATTTGTCAGGCAGACAGTCAGATATGAGCCATTTCTGTCACTGAATGGAACTACATGTATCTCATCAGACGTAGCACCTGCTATCTTATTTTTTATTGGAAATGCTATTTTGTTAAAACCTAATAAGTTTAAAGTCTGATTGGCTAATATATTGCCTGATTTGGCGCTAGGGCTGTTAAAGTTGATCATAATTCAAATAGATCCGGCGGGAGGGGGTAGATCTATGTATACTAAAACAAAATCTGTCACGATGTGCTCCTTTTCGTCTTCTACAGGCTCCGGTGATGTATCAGAGTGAGAAATATCTGCTTGTATAAACTGGTCTAGAGAAGAAACCTCATCGCCTTTAGAAGAGCCTGTCCCGAGCTAATCAGGAGGGAAAAGAAACTCGTTTGAGTCCCAAGGCTTACTGAATTTGCCTACTATACATAAGGCATCATTGGGTACGAGTATTGGATGCCAGGGTTGAGATTATTTCAGGAGATGATATTTTTAATGATGCTCTTCTGACTTTGCTGGCAGAAAGAGAGTCAACAAAATGTCTTTCGGGAAATTTTCTGTTCTCCTCTCACGTTGTCATGTCGTAATTAATCTAAAATACTGTCACAAACATTTTGCCCTTAGGTACAAAAGTGCCGTATTGAAAGCATTGTAATATTTTGTTGAATAAAATTGCAACCATAATCTATCAAACATTGTCAAAACTCGAGGCAATTTCTTATTGCATGTTCTGAAGGCTTGTAGTTCTGCAGGATCGTATTGCCAATGTGATTATTCCGCTGTGCTCTAAGCTTTACCCATATTTTTTGTGACCTGCATCCATTGCTTCATTCATAGGACTATCGGGAATGCCAAGCTAATATCTGCAATAAATAAACACCTCCCTCTCTTATTCATCAATTTAACTGAAAAACAACCCCCTGCTTCATTTTTAAAATTGAGGATGAACCCAGTTTTATCAAAAGGGGCGTGTTTAGGGGTCCCTTCCACCCTACACTGAGTAGGGTATTAAACTTTTGACTCCCTACAAAAGGGTGCTGATGAATTTAAGAATTTGTATGTCATAGTGAAAATTTGCTTGTTTTTCATCAAAATAAGGAGATTTATCTACAATTTCATATAATTTGGTTAGACAATCAATATGGTTTTGGCAAAAGTAACTTTCTCATGGGCGACATGCCGAATCATTGGCTTTCTGACAAAGATCTTTTGTTTCAGTGCTGCTTTCCCTACAGTTATAATTCGGAAACTCTGTTTTGTACTTGTAAATGACACATATGTAGCTGCACTGTTCGCTGCAATTTATTATAATAAATGATATAGCACAGAAGTTTACGATCATTATTGTCTTGATGGTGGTTCAGTATAATTTCTCAAATGTATATAATATGGAATGTAAGTGAATATCTCTTGAGTATTATTCTAAAACATATTGCCATAAAACTGAATATCTTGTGCTCAGTTAAAACAGCTGGACTAATGATAAACAAAAATAATGAGAGTTGGATGTCTATTTAACAGTTGTTGTTTGGAGCAAGAGGTCCCCTAACCTTTTGTTTAAATACAGCATTATTGTTGTAATGCGCCCACTCAATGCTTACAGCCTCTCAATTACATGCGTGTGATTCATGATCATATCAATGTGCCATCATGTTGTGTTTCATTGGCATTGTACAGTTCAAAGAGTAATGGGCGTGTCCAGTTTATAATGGTG
>ERZ1740060.899-NODE-899-length-11985-cov-4.085080_pt1 | contig 11985 bp, 7 predicted proteins | sample MGYA00581743_ERZ1740060 | MGnify/ENA primary metagenome ERZ1740060 (study PRJEB43018, sample SAMN04849235) | marine metagenome | isolation source: floating plastic debris | place: Pacific Ocean | collected 2008-08-27 | study: EMG produced TPA metagenomics assembly...
TGCCCAATGCCCAATGCCCATTCCCCAATATTATTCTGCTGCATAACCCTGCAAATTCTCGGGGTCGAGTTGACGTAAAATCCGAGTTGTTTCGCGTTTGAGACTTTCAGCACCTTCGACTACAACTATATATTTACCAGCATCTAAGCGGTTGCGATAAGGTAAAGCGTCACCACCACCAACAACTAAACCAACTCCTCCACCAACAAAAATTGCACCTAAAGCTCCACTACCAGCACCTAATAATCCTCCGATTACAGCATTACCAGTTTCTCCAGCCCATGCAAAAGTATTTAATCCAGTAATTAAATTAAAAGATAAACCTGCAAAAAAGCCAAACGGAACCAACCAAAAAGACATAAACTTAGCTTGCTATTTGGCTTGTTGTTTGTGGTCAATTAAACCGAATTCATCAGCAGATTTATAACCTCTACCGAGTATGGTGCTTTTGATACCCTTTTTTTCTAAAAGGGTGAAAGCTTCTTCTGCTGTTATCCTATCCGGGAATACTGCTACAAGATAGTTCATTGACTTTAAAGCTGTTATCTAAATTTGTCTGAAAAATTTGCTTTAACTAACAGCGTAGCAGTAGTGTCACTATAAATTCGATTTCTTAATTACTATTATCAGGAAGGGGGAGAAAGGGAGAATAAATTCTTTGTTGAGTAGGCAGCAAGATGCTCCCACTACACTTATAATTTCTAATTACTCGCTACTTGCTACTTGCTACTTGCTACTTGCTACTCATTCCTTGAGCAAATCCAAGGGTTCGCAAAATTGCGGTATACCTTGCTTAAAAATGTAAAGTAAAACCGGAGTTACTAAAACGGTGGGAAATGTCGGAGTTTTTTGAATTTGTTCCATAAGCTTGTCTACAGAACCTTCTGCTAAATCCGAACGATATTCTTGCTGACAAATTAACGAACGCCATTTTTTTGCTAAGCTATCCAACCATTCGGAATTAGCAATTTCTGGCTGCTGTCCGGCTTTTATAGACAAATTTATTGCAGCATCTTCTAGGTCTCCGTCACAATCCTCAATTAAATCCAGGGCTTGCAGTGCTGGGGGATAATTGGCAAATGTAGAGCGAAATTGGGCAATTTCTTGCGATGTAACTGTAGTCATTAGAATACTTTAAAATCAAATAAATCTTACAGTATTTTAACTACAAAAAGTTAGCCAGAATACAATCTAGATATAACTAAAGGTTGCCTAGCATGATTTTAATCAGCTAATACGATTTTTTATTAAAGATGCGCTGAATTTAGCCCACGCAGGTGGTGGGCTTTGTTTGAGTAGCCCTACTCTTCGAGAGTTAGGTCAATTTAAGCGATTTAGCGCAGCCTCATACAGTATTGGTATAAGCTGCAAAAAATCAAAATATATCAAATCATCTCGCAATGAGTTAATGCTAATGGAGCCTTTAGCAAAGACATCGCATATAATGTCTTTCCAAATTTTCTAAATTCACTTGCTAAATTGTCTGTAAATTAATAAGCTAATATACTGATTGGCATAATTAGTCAAAAGTCCATAGCTACAAGTTAGAAGTTAATAACTACTAACCACTAACTACTAACTAATGACTAATTAACTATTAACGCAATCCTCTAGAAGTTACGGCACGTTGTAAACTAGCCAAGGCGCGGTTGTAATCCAGTATTGCGTTAATTCTATTACCTTCAGCTTGAGTCAAAGCGTTTTCTGCATCCAGAACTTCGAGTTGAGTTCCGACACCAGCTTGAAAGCGCAAACGAGCTAATCTTAAAGATTCTCTTGCTTGATTTAAAGCTGCTTCAGAGGTTTGCACGTTCTCTAAGTTTGATTCTAGTTGGGAATAAGCTTGCTCTACTTGAAAGCGGATTTGATTGCGAGTACTAGAAAACTGAGTTTCGGCTATCTCAGTGTCTACTTCTGACTGTTGCGCTCGCCCTTTTGATGCACCACCATCGAATAAGTTAAGGTTTGCGACTAATGCGACGCTATAACCGTTGGTCAATCCCACGCTATCGTTAAACTGGTCGAGCAGACTGTAGCTAGCTTCAACGGACACCTGGGGGCCTAGCTGTGCAAGTGCTTCCCGTCGCTGCTGCTTGTTAATGTTGCGCTGCGCTAACTGCTGTTGCAGTTCGGGACGATTTTGATAAGCCAAAACTATACTGTTTTCCAGGGATTGATTCCATAAACCAGCCAACTTGACTGGATCTGCTGCTGAAAGAGTACTTGACTGGGCTAGATTCAATCTAGTCACTAGCTGACGACGAGCGATTTGCTGTTGAGAACGAGCGTTTGTTAACTGTTGCTGGGAGTTTGCTAAGTTAACCTGAGTACGCAATGAATCAAAGCGTGTTCCAACACCAGCTTCTTCTAATGCTCGCGCATCTCGTAAACTGGCTTCAGCGTTAACTACAGCAGTTTTGGAAATGCGAACTTGTTCGTCTGCTTGCTGCAAGTTGTAATATTCAGTAGCTACGTTAAGCCGGATTTCTTCCGATAAACGCTCAACGTCTAATTCTTGCAAGCGTAGCTGTTCTTTTGCTTGACGAATGCGCGCAGACCGCAATCCTGATGTGTACACATCGTAAGTTATTTGCGCTCCACCACTAAAAGCGGTAGTGGGGTCATCAGTATCATCAGGTAAATCTTGAAGTCTACGTTGAAGTTCGGATTGTGCAGAAGAACTGCGACCTACTTGAGCATTTAAACCGACGTTAGGCAGTAAAGCGGCTCTTGCTACCTTCAACCCTGCTTTTGCCCGGTCTAGCTGCAATAAAGCGACTTGTAGCTCTTGATTATTGCGTCTTGCGAATTCTAAAGCCTGTTCTAATGTCAGTGGTTGATTTTGTTCAACTTTGACTTCCGAAGGCTTAGTGGGATATTGCAAGGGGTTTGCACTGGGGTCAAGGCTGGGAGCAATTGGTGCTGGGCCGTTTGAACCGGGTCTTACTGGCTGCACAAGGGCAGGAGAAACTGACTGAGCTAACCTATTTTTAGAAATAGAATTAGGAATAGAATTTATTTTTTGGCAAGCTGAAGCCGCAGAGGATGATAATGTATTTTGCAATTTTGCATCATCTTGTCCCCTTTGTGGATTATCCTGCTGTATGGGGCATGGTTGTACTTTTAATAAATCTGCCGCTCCCGATCCAGTAGCAATTTGCTGAAATTTTTGAAATATTTTCTCATCTGGGTTTCTCTTGACTCCCACGGGGGAAATTTTCTTGATTCCAGATGAATTGTTATTTCCATAAGAAATTTTTCGAGAAGCAGGTTTTCTCAGGGGCTGGACTAAACTTCTATGAGAAGTCGTTTTCAAGCCATCTGATTTGAGATTTAGCTCCGGTCTGCTTATCGCATTAATTGAGGCTCCAGTTTTCCCATTCACCTCCATTTTGCCAATCTGATGATGATTGACTGGTTTTTGGTTGACAAATTCAACCCCTGCGGGGGTAAATGGTGCTGGATACTTTTTGTCAACTGTATCAGTTGACGGTTTAAAAGTATTACTTAAAATATCTTCACCACTTTGACTAGTGGTAAAGATACTTGGATAAACACCCGAATGTGAGTTCTCCACAGTCACGGTATCAGCCAGAGTTGGCTGAGCAGTTAGGACTGCTGCTGTCACACCGGGTAATAAACTATTTAATATTTGCTGTGCTTTCACCGCAATTCCTCACACTACAATTAAGCGGCAGAAACTTATATTCTCACCACAGACTATATCACGCTTAGAACCCTGACAATGTAAACTCGAATGCTAAGAATCAGATGTTTGATCATCTTCAAAACTCCTAACAATTCGAGATAGTTCCGCTTTTTCATCGATACTAACGCGGCTCGGCACACCACTGATAATTCTTTCGTAATCTTGGAATGAATTTTTGATTTGCGGACCTTCACGTGTTATATTGTATTCCCTAATACCTTTATCGTGCCAGGAACCGCGCATCTTAAATACATTGATTGCTCGCGACATTTCCCCACGAATTTCGACATATTGCAATAGAATAATCGTGTCGGTGATAGTTGAAATATGAGAATCGGTGATTGAGTTTGAGCCTAAAAAATGGGTTGTAGTATTAGTAAAAAACCCTGTAATCTCCTCTTGTTTCGCGTAACCCGTTACACCAATCACAAATTGCCGGAATGCATTATTAGAAACACCTCTATCTAAAGCGCTAAGAGAATCTATAGCAATACGAGAAGGTTTAAATTCAGAAATTTCTGACTTAATAATTTGCAGATGATCCTCTAAACCAGTTGATTCGGGATAAGCACAAATAATTTTTAGCAATCCTTGTTTTTCTAACTCCTCGAAATCAATTCCCCAGGAACTAGCATTACGAGAAAGTTGAGCGCGGGATTCTTCATAGGCAAATAGTATCGAGCGTTCGCCTTGATAGCAACCTTCCTGTAAAAATTTACTGACTAACAAGGTTTTACCCGTACCTGTAGCTCCTGTAGCCAAAATAATCGAGTCTTTAAAAAATCCACCCCCACACATCCGGTCTAGGTATTCGACTCCTGAAGATACGCGAGCGTTTGAGGAGCGTTGAGTTAACTGCATCGCTCCCAATGGGAAAATATTGATTCCTTCGTTGGTGATTGTAAAAGGATATTCCCCTTTCATATGAGTCGTACCGCGTAATTTAAGAATTTCAACGGTTCTTCTCCGACGTTCTCCCTCTAAAACGTTACGGAAAATGATTACATTGTCCGAAACAAATTCTTCTACTCCGAATGTTGCTACCGGACCGTATTCTTCTCGTCGTTAGGTAGTCATTACTGTGGTCACTCCTAAACTTTTTAAACGTGCTACCAAACGAAAAATTTCTCGTCGAACCAAACCCGCTGCTTCGTACTGTTGGAATATTGCTGTTACTGAATCAATAGAAATGCGTCTTGCTTTGTATTTTTTTATCGCGTATTGTAAACGCTCTATCAGTCCTGATAAGTCAAAATTACCGATGACTTCCTGACCTTCAGGATCGGGGGAAGCATCGAGTATAAATAACTGACCGTCGTCTATTAACTGCTGTAAATCCCAACCAAATATGTGAGCATTTCTAATAATATCGTTGGGAGCTTCTTCAAAAGTGACAAATATCCCTGGTTCTTTTAAGTGGGTAATACCGTTATAAAGAAATTGAAGAGAATATAATGTTTTACCCGTACCAGAGGTACCGCTGACTAGAGTTGTTCTACCTTTTGGCAATCCACCATGAGTAATATCATCAAAACCTTCTATTAAGGTGTGAATTTTTTCAACACCACGATTTGTTAAAGGTTGGTTGGTGTGTAGCGGTTTTTTTTTATCGCTCATTGCTTATTAATTACAAATAATAAATTGACACTCCTAATTTTGGATTTTGCGGAAAGTTGGAAGAAAGAAGTCGGAAAAATTTTCTTTCTCTAAAGCTTTCCAAGAAGGATTTTGGATCTTAGATTAAAGAGTAAGGGGTAGCCATTCGCTACCGCAAGGAATAATCTTAAACCTAAAATTTTCCCTAATCTCCTCCTTCAAGAAGATAACAATCCAAAATTATAAATCTAAAATCTCAAATCGAATAGCTCCAAAATACTCCTTCATTAGTGCCCTTTTATTAACCTCTATATAGTTTACTATTCCGAGTTGTTTTCTTGCTCGTTTAATTGTGAATTCAACAAATTTAATCCGATAAGAACTCTTTCTTTATCAGATAGATACCCAATTATTTTACGAACTGGTGGCGGTAAAATTTTTGACAGTGTTGGTGTAGCTAAAATTTTGTCTTCCTCTGCTTGCTGTGGGTTTTTCTGAACATCTATTACTTTTAAAGCATAAACTCCTTTGAAGTCCTGCTCTAATATTGTTTTTAGAGTTTTAAGTGCCTGTACTGAGTTAGGGGTGTTTCCTGATACGTAAAGCTTCAGGACGTAGGTTTGACCATCTGGATGGTTCATACGCGTATCTTGGGGTAGAAACTATTTATGACAAGAAAAGGGATAAATTTTAAACAGTATTTAAACAATAAATATTTATATTTCATCTATTTATCTTCTGATAAATAACAGAAAACATCAACCCGTCTTATGTCTGAGAGCGTCGATACATTTCGCACAAGTGAGCTAACATATCAATCAATGTCAAACGATAATCAAGAAGTAATGAACTATAATCATTTCTGCCTTCTATCTTTAACTGTTTGGAAAATTCATCGACTAACTCCATATGTATTTCGATTATTTGAGGCACGGGAATATTAACACGAAATATTGTATTAATAAATTTATCTATTTTTTCTTTTTGATTTACGTCATTGGTAAAATATTTAATTAGAATTTGCCGGTACTCAGATTTTATTTGTTGCAAAATTTCTTCTTTTTGTTTTGCATCCATTTGCTCGAAAAGGAGCATCATTTCAGATTGTGACATCTAACTACATATCCGATTTTCCCTATGGTTATTCATTCATCTAAAACTACGTATAGCCTTTTTGATTATTTATACAATAAAGGAAATAGTAATTTTATTTTTCAGTCAATTATCCGATTGTCAATCAGGTAACATAACCTTGAATTGTGATAAAAGAAATTCAGTGGCACGAGCATTGTTAAACATCATATTAAGTCATACATATTTTTATCGTTATCCTTGAAATAGAAAAATATTTATTGCAAGCAGCTAAACTTATCTACTTGTTTAGGAAAAAACTTTGAAAGCATACTATTCTTTATCGATATAATCTCCTTTTTCGGATTATTTAGCATTGGAATTCATTTAATTATTTAATTATTTAATCAAGCACAATAAATCGCTTTCAATTGATAACACTTTGTCTTAGAAAGTAGATAGAAAAAACTAATTACAAATAATAATAATTTATATAAAGTTTTTATATTACTGCTATTGTGTTTTCAGTTAGTAAGCTTTATGCTGGAATTAAGCATTAAGGAATACTTTAGTTAAAAAAGAATAATCTTAATATTTGAAGTTTGCGGAATAATAAGATAGATGAAGTTAGTTTAAAAAATGTCGTAATTTGAATCATTATAATTACTAAAGATTTTTAGTGAAATTTTGGAGTAATAATTGTCTTAATACCTGCTATCAGATGCATTATGGTATTGACTCCCAAGGGACGCAAGTAATTGCCTCCTAATTGTATCCGCTGGCAGTAAAGGGAGAAACCGCCGCACCAACAGCTCTTGTAAGGTAAGTAGGCTCCCGCGAGATCAAGCTCCATGGCTTGCATCAAGCATGGAGTTTCGGTAAAAATCACCCTGTAATTGTTATCGCCTTTTTTAAGTATCAAGTCAAAGTAGACGACTTTTAAAAGGTACAAGACAAGCAGTGAGTTAGTGATGCCGGACGCTTCCTAAGGAAGAATAACTCCAGAAGGCATATGTCAATTCAACATTACCCGCTTTACGAGTTTATAACTAGAGTACATTGTTGCTACGAAACTACTTCTGTAAAAGAAGTGCTATCTTTTTTTGAACAAGACCAGCACCGTTCTCAACTAGTAGTACTCAACGAGCAACATATGCCTCTTTGTTTGCTCGATGCAACGAACCTGCTAGCGCTTGTAATCTATGGAAAACAGGATGAGCTAGGAAACACACACTTTGATGATTGGAATCTACCAATATCTTGTTTGGATGAAGAATTTATCCAACCAATCCAAATCTTAAGCTCATCTTTAAGTTTAGAGCAATTTGGTGCCAAATTGCGTAATCGAAAACTGCCAGTAAACTCTCAAAATTGGTTACTGGTAGATGAATATGGCAAATTTTTAGGGATTTTAGATAGTTGTAAGTTGTTAGGACACTTAGCTTTTTCCAAAAACAAAAAGGAAGTTGCAGCTACTTTAGGTCAAGTAGAAACAGGATATCAGCAAGCGGGTAATTCTATTTCGGTTCTTCCTAGAAATTTGAGAACCAATATTAATTCGGATAATTATTATGGTATCAGCTATGCGGATGCCAAGAATCAAATTCACGATAACGAGAATCGCGGCAAAAATCAGCTTGAGTATAAATATGTAGCCCAGTTACTCAAGAGACTTCCTTGGGCTTTAATGTTAGAGACAGATACTAAAGAAGTAGTATCGCGAAATCAGCTTTGGTACGAACAGCTTGGTGAATTAAGAGACCCCCAAGGTTTAAAAGAACTTTGGGAAAATACAATTGAAGGGAATGTGGTTTCACAAACAGATGCTGTGAATCCCGAGTTAAACTACTCAGCAGAAAATCATACCTTACACCGTTGTTTTATCGATAGCGAACCGGGTAGCTGCGTCTGTGTCGTAAAAATGCAGACAGGAGAAGAAAGAGTTTGGCGATTTGCGAAAATACCTGTAGAAAGTACCGATACGGATCTCCAGGAATTAAAGCATGAGGAAATAGCGGAAAATGGTAAATTGTGGTTAGTTCTGGCTACTGACATTACCGAACAGCAGCAGTTGACGCAAGAATTAGCAGCGAAAAACGCCGATTTAATTCAGCTTAATCGTTTGAAGGATGAGTTTTTGGCTTGTATTAGTCATGAACTAAAAACTCCTTTAACAGCAGTATTGGGATTATCCCGTTTGCTATCCGACCAGCAGTTAGGAAAGCTTAACGATAGACAAGCACGATACGCTCAACTCATTCATCAAAGCGGTCGTCATTTGATGAGCGTCGTTAACGATATTTTAGATTTAACCCGCATGGAAACAGGTCAAATGACCTTGACCCCCGTGAAAGTTAATATCAAAAACGTTTGCGATCGCGCTTTAAATGAAGCGAAAGCGATTCACGCTCAAACAACCAAAGCCAAAGAATCGGATTTAGATGAAGAGTATCAGTTTATTCTGGATATTGAGTCAGGATTAGAAGAAATTATTGCCGACGAACTGCGTTTGCGTCAAATGCTGGTTCATTTGCTGTCAAACGCTTATAAATTTACTTCTAGTGGTGGTGAAATTGGTTTACAGATAAATAGTTGGGAAGGTTGGATAGCTTTTACCGTTTGGGATACAGGTATTGGTATTGCTGATAGTCAACAACATTTGATATTTCAAAAGTTCCAGCAGTTGGAAAATCCTCTGACCCGTCAACATGAAGGAACGGGTTTGGGTTTAGTATTAACTAGAGCATTAGCTCGACTTCATGGTGGTGATGTCAGCTTTTTATCTAGGGAAGGTTCGGGAAGCCAATTTACACTGCTTTTACCTCCATCTCCTCCTCATAAAGTGGTTGGGGAAATCGGTTTAAGCGATACAGAAGGATATTTAGCAAAAGACCTAGAAATTACAGAAGATAGACCATTACGTAGCTCTCCTTCTCTTAAGGAATTATCTGTAGAGAATATTCCTGTTTCTACAAAAAATTTATTATCTGCTAATAATCAAGATACTATTCACAAATTACAAACTTTTCCTAACAGTTTGGTATTAGTTGTAGAAACAGTAGCGAGATATATAGATGATTTTTCCAGATATCTTAGTACTTTAGGTTACAGAGTAGTAGTAGCTCGTTCTGGATGCGAAGCATTAGAAAAAGCTCGGAGACTACAACCCAAAGCTATTTTCATTAATCCCTTGCTTCCTATACTTTCGGGTAGGGACGTATTAACATTAAAAAAATCAGATGCTGCAACTCGGGATATTCCGGTGATTGAGACAGCTAGTGCAGCAGAGAAAGCGCAAGCATTCGGCAAACGAGCCGATTATTTTCTTAATTTACCAGTACAGTATCAAGCCTTAGCGGGGTTATTAGAAACTCTATGCGATATACCCGAAGAAAAACCAACAGATATTAAAAACTGTAATACCCTCGAAGCAAAAACCCCGTTGCGGATATTGAGATTAGTTGAACCCGAAGTAGAATCATTAAGTTATGATGCATCTTTAGGAAAACATCGGGTCATAGAAGCAGATGACTTAGAACAAGCACAACTTTTAGCTCGTGTTTGGAAGTTCGATGTGGCTTTATTAGATGTAGAAATGCCTATAGCTGAGACTTACTTAGAAAAAATTGGTGAAAGTAAATCTTTAGCATCTCTACCTTTAGTAACTCGTAACGTAGAAACAACGCAAGCAGCATCAAAGATTAATAGTCTATCGGTATTTCCTTGTTTAACGCAGCTAGGAAAACATAACAATATTGATAAAGAAAAAGCACCAACTTTACTATCAGTATTACAAATTGCTGCTGGTATATGCTGTCCTCCAAACATTTTAGTTGTTGATTTCAACATAATTCCCGATTTACCAGGAGCAGTAATAGATTCTGAAACAAAGGAAACGAAGAAAAATAATCGCAAAGCAAGTAATTTACCCTGTAGCTCAAAACTTCCTTGTCCATTAAATGACGAAGAAATTCAGACAAATCGTCCAACCGAATGGTTTCAAGCTTTAGTTCAATACCTACAAACAGCGGGTTTTAAAGCAGCCATTTGTAATACTTGGGAAGAACTTCTACAACTGCTACGTCACGAAAGTGTCGATTTACTGTTGATTTGCTTGGGAGAATCAACCATAGAAATAAAAATTCAATCAGTAATAGAAATATTAGAAAAAAAAGCTTTGGATTTACCACCACTGCTACTACTCGACCAAGGATTAAATTCCAATCAAATTGAATTAGAAAAATCCGAAACTTCAGCAACTACTAGTACACAAGTTTTGCCTCGTTCAATTTCTATGGAAAATCTATTAACTAGAATTAATCAAGCTTTGTCAATTAACAATTAACAGTTATCAGTGAGCAGTTATCAGTTATCAGTTAACAATTAACAGTAAGCTACATTAATTGTGAATGGTTAAAAGGTTTTTAGTAAACGGTTTATCACTCGGATTGAGGACTAAAGTCTCTATTAAGAACCTTTATTGTCAATTAATAATTAGTAAGGAATAGTTAGTAATGTTGGGTTGCGCTTTGCTTAACCCAACTTACGAGGATGATAACTGATAACTGTTCACTGATAACTGTTCACTGTTCACTGATTGTGGCTCGAATCAAACCATATGCTTGTTTTTCAGCTAACTTTTCATATTCGGTTGATTCTAGACCCAATTTAGGAAACCTTTTTGGTTCTGCTAATACTAATATTGAGCCAGATTTTGCTTGATTGTTAATATAATTTGCTGCTTTCTGGTTAGTTTTAATATAATTAATTTTACTTTCAGCATAAAAAGCAACGCTGGGCTTTTTAAACCCAATCATTAATATTTCTTCTCCAGGTTCTTGTATCTGTGCTGCTAATTGCGATAGTTGCTTCAAAGGTAGCTGACGACTAGCATCTGATACAAATAAAGCAGGAGTTAAAACCAATATAGTGAATGCAGAAAATGCTAGTAAGTTGATACCGATTAAATGTAAATAACGACGACGTATTAAGAAAATCGCAATAATTACAGCCGCAGCTACCCAAATAATTCCTCCCAAAACTGGTAAATTAGACCTTTGCAGCATTTGTTGAAAATTTGGTGCTGCTGGGTCGGGACCGATTAATTTAGTAACTTCAAAAAAGGCAAATCCTACTGCTGAGATAAAGATGACATTGAAGCATCCGCTTGCTTGCATTAAAGGTGAAGAAAGAAAAACTGGAGATACAGATTGAGATACTTTTCTAATATTATCTGTACTTTTATCTACTATTAAATCACTCCACAATAATGCGATTAAAATACCAGCCGCTGGCATTAATGGTAATACATAGCTGGGAAGCTTAGTAACAGCAATTGTAAAAAAGCTAAAAACACCAATAAACCACCAAAAAGCAAATAAACCAAGTTGTTGAGAGCGTTCCGTAGAGACCCACGCTTGACGCTGCCAAAACTTCAGTCTTATCATCGCAGCAGGTAAGTAAACTGCATAGGGAGCAAAACCAACCGCTACGACTATAAAGTAAAAGAAACAAGGAGCCGAATGTAAGTTAAAAAAATCCGTAGACAGCTCAACATTATGTAAAACGAAAAACGAATCAATAAAAATCCAAACATATTCCCAAGTTAC
>ERZ1740060.901-NODE-901-length-11978-cov-4.889961_pt1 | contig 11978 bp, 11 predicted proteins | sample MGYA00581743_ERZ1740060 | MGnify/ENA primary metagenome ERZ1740060 (study PRJEB43018, sample SAMN04849235) | marine metagenome | isolation source: floating plastic debris | place: Pacific Ocean | collected 2008-08-27 | study: EMG produced TPA metagenomics assembly...
CGTTCTTTGACAATGATTTCGCCGGTCGGATCTCTCAAAAGCAGATGCAGACGACCCGCGCGATGGTCGACGTTGTGGCCGAGATGATGAGCTCCATGTCTATGGCGGTCTCCTCAGTTGTGGCATCTGCCTATTTCATAGGGGTGATCGACGCGCGGCTCGCGCTGCTTATGACGGTGTGGCTGGGTGCCTACTATGTGTTCATGAAGACGTTCCTGCCCATGGTGCGAAAGCTATCTGCGGCGCGCGCCGCTGCCAGGGCAATGGTCACCGGCTAGATCGTGGATACGATCACGAACATCATAACAGTGAAGCTCTGTGCATCCTCCGACCACGAGGACCGGGCCGCGCTGGGCGCTATGTCAGAGTTCCAGGAGCGCGGGGTTGATTGGGGTCAGATGGCAACCTTCTTTCGTATTGGTCTTTCGATCATCGCCGGTGCGCTTCCCGCCGCTGTGGTCTCACTAACGCTGTATCTGGTGTCGACAGGTGACGCCTCCGTTGGCCAGCTGACGGCCGCTGGCGCAATGGCGATCCGGCTGAGCCAGATGACAGGCTGGGTCAGCTGGGTGCTTATGGGCATTTACGGCAACATCGGCGAGATCGAAGACGGGATGAAGACGCTTGCCCCGGCGCACAAGCTCAAGGATGCCGATAGCGCTGAAGAGCTGGCAGGAGATGCGGTCGTCGAGTTCGACGACGTGACCTTCGCGTACGGGCGGGAGACGGGCGGCGTGACAGGGATCACCCTGACGATCCACCAAGGCGAAAAGCTTGGTATTGTGGGCGCATCTGGCGCGGGGAAGTCCACCTTGGTGGCATTGTTGTTGCGTCTCTATGACACTGAGAACGGACAGGTTCGTGTCGCGGGGCAGGATGTGCGTAAGGTCACACAAGAGAGCCTGCGTCGGCAGATCGGAATGGTCACCCAAGAGACGGCGATGTTTAACCGGTCTGCGCGGGAGAACATCCTTTATGGCCGGCCAGAAGCAGACGATGCCGCGCTTTTCGACGCGGCAAAGCGGGCACGTGCGCACGAGTTTATCTTGGGACTAAAGGATTTCCGAGGGAATGAGGGGTACGATGCTTTCCTCGGCGAGCGAGGCGTCAAGCTATCCGGCGGGCAGCGGCAGCGCATTGCACTCGCCCGCGCGATCCTGAAAGACGCCCCGATCCTGGTGCTCGATGAAGCGACAAGCGCGCTCGACTCAGAGGTCGAGGCAGAGATCCAAGAGGCGCTGGAAGAGGTGATGGAGGGCAAGACAGTCCTCGCTATCGCGCACCGGCTTAGCACGATCGCGCGGATGGACAGGATTATCGTGATGGAAGACGGCCATATCGTCGAACAAGGCACCCATGCCGATCTTCTTGCCCGGAATGGGACCTACGCGAGGTTCTGGAACCGACAGTCGGGCGGTTTCATCGGCGTCGCTGCTGCTGCAGAATGAGGTATTCTGGCTTCGTCCGGGAACCGTTCTTTCGGATCGCGTGGTCCTGGGCGCGGCGGAGCGACAGGTGTTCCCCAATTGGATTGTTCAGTGCTCCGGCCAAGCGCGTTGTACTTTTATCTGTGCAAGAGGGAGAAACCGTGACGGGTTGGGACACTGGGCGTTTTTGTTGAACGACCGATACATGGGCCGAGCGGTTTTCAGACGGAAGGCGATGAGTGGGATTTCGGTCTGGTGTTGCGATCCGATGCGTTCGGAATTGGCAGATTGATCTTCAGGCGGGCTCTGAACATGGCCCGAAAGGAGACACGCATACCGTATGTGACATTCCTCCTGCCACCCTCTCGCCAGGGTCTCGGGGCTATTCGAAAGACTGGGCGCCACGCGGCTCGGCGAAGTTGAGTATAACGGCGCACGCTTTCTCAAGTTCCGGCTTGAGACCCGTGACGATTGAGGGTTCCGGGCAGGGCGTGTGCCCGCGCATCGTATCAGTGGATCGGGCTTTACTTCTGTTAACTGGCGGATAAGTCTTCGGCTCAGACTGACACACAAACCCAGAGACATATGGCTCGGATTTTGACGAGATCACGGATGAGGCGCCACTCTCAGGCGGCGCGCGATCTCGCTTTGTATTCCTTCTCGCTCTGTCTGTCTTTCGCCCTGTGTTGGCACATGATTTTCAGCACCGTTGCCCTGACGCCCTACAAGGGAGAGGACGGGCAGCTTGTTTTGATGTTGTGCCGTGGTGGCTCTCTGATTTCGCACACGGCAGACTCAGACCCGCAGACGCCTTTCACAAAAGGGCAATCGGGCCATGCTAAAGCGTGCCCGTTTGCAATCGGCGCTGTTGTTCATACGGTCGCTGCCGCCATCCTGCTAGAGCTTGACGGGGTCGAGTTCGGCGTATCTGCCGATGCGACGCGGCTCGATTTAGCAGTTCTGCGACGGGTTGCCTCCCACCAGCCGAGAGCCCCGCCGCGTTCGGGATAGGTTTTTCGCCTTCCAGTTCGCATCTTTCAGGGGTCTGCAATGACACTTCCGATCTACAGGTCTGTTTTGGCCTGCTCCGCCGTGGCGCTTGCGACCACGCCGTTTCCTCACAAAGCGGATGCTCAGGACGCCGCGGCTGCGCCAGGTGTCGACATCGGCACAATCGTTGTCGAAGGGACAGAGGTTGACACAACCAGCGCTGGTCCGGTCGACGGGCTCAAAGCGCTGACCGCCGATACGGCGACCGGGACACGAACACCGCTGCGACAAGTGCCGCAATCCGTCACCGTTGTCCCGCGCAGTGTGATCGATGCACAGGGCGTGACAAATGCCAGCGACGCGTTGCGCAATGTTTCCGGCGTTCAGCCAAACAACAGGCTGAGCACCCCGGCCTTTGACACGACGCTCATTCGCGGCTTTGCCGCTGAGCAGTTTCGCGATGGTCTCAGCCTCTATCAATATGCGCCCGGTGATCGGGAAAGCCTGATCGATGTCGAACGGATCGAGGTTGTGAAAGGGCCATCCGCCATCCTGTATGGCGGCGGATCGGGGGCTGTTGCGGGAGGTCTCATCAACTTCGTGTCGAAAATGCCGAATGCATCGCCCGCGACCACGGTGGGAACACGTATCGGTACGGATGGCGCTGTGAGCGGATACTTTGACGTGAACCAGCCTTTGAGTGAAGGCGTTCTGTTTCGCGTGACGGGCGAGTATACCTATCAGGACCACGACATCGATGTGATCGAGACCAATCGGTTCACGGTCTCACCCACATTACAGTTTCGGGGGGATCGGACCACTTTGACCTTTCAGGGGCGTTATTCGAGCTGGGAGCAGCAGGAATATCAGGGACTGCCCGCGACAGGCACGATCTCGGGTCCGTTTCGTCTTGATCCGGACTTGTTCATCGGCCCGTCCGATATTGAAGACAGCTTCTCCCGCACGGCCTCGCTGACCGCCACGCTTGATCATCAGTTCAACGACGTCTGGTCAGCGCAGGCGAGGGCTCGGATATCCACAACGGAATTCGAAGAGAACGTGCAAACCATTGTCGGGTTGGACGGTTTTACGGCAGATCTGCCTTTCTTTCCGCCGACCACCTGGGGCCTCGCGAATGGCGAGCTTTTCCAGGAACAGGATGAGGTGACCTTTACCGTTTCCGCGACAGCGGAGTTCGATATGGGTCGTTCGAAAAACACTTTGGTTTTCGGCGCCGATTACAGCAAGCTCGACGATGAGGGATTTATCGATGTCGGCCCCTTCAGTTTTGTCGACCTCGCGGCACCTGTCTTTCCGCCTTATTCCGACCCCGGGCCGGGGGTGAATAACTCTTTCGTCGAAAACAAAACCTACGGCGTCTATGTCCAGCTCCAGTCCAGTATTGACGATCGTCTGCATGTGTTGGGCTCGCTGCGCCTGGCGCGTGTGGAGGTTGATTTCAACAATGCAACAGGCTCTTCCAGTACGTCCGAGACCCGGCTGCTTCCCCGCTTTGGTGCTGTCTATGATCTGACAGAAGAGGTATCGGTTTTTGCCAGCTACGGAGAAGGCATCAGAGGTCAGCCGTTTCTGGAATTTCTGGGCACAGCGGAGCCGGAGGAGTCCCGTCAGATAGAAGCGGGGCTGAAATTCGACCTCGCAGCGGGCCTGTCCGGCAGTCTCGCTTTTTTCCAGATCGATCGGGAAAACGTTGCTGTGACGGACCCTGCTACGTTTCTGTCGGTGGCCGAGGGTGAACAGCGCTCCAGAGGGTTCGATGCCGATCTGATATGGCAGATAAACCCGAGACTGACGTTGCTCACCAGCTACGCTTATGTGGATGCCGAGTACACGGCCGATGCCCCGACAGGCACCGGTGTCATTCCCGACGGCAACACACTGGCCGGAGTGCCGGAGCATTCCGGGCGCATCTGGCTGGATTATGCGTTTGGCCCGGGTCGCTACGAGGGCCTTGGCATAGGGGCGGGCATTTACGCTCAGACCGGGGAATTTGTCAGCGACAACAATGCCTTCAAGGCTGACGGCTTTTACACTGTCGCTGCCGCCATGCGCTACGAAACAGACCGCTATCGTGCAACGCTGGCCCTGCGCAACCTGACCGACAACCGATACTTTGATCGCTACGGTTACTTCGACGGTCGGGTGTTTCAAGGCGAAGGTTTAACGGCAACGGCCTCTCTGGAATTCACATTCTAGTTTGGCCAGACATACGAGCCATCATTCTCATTGATGACAAGGAGACACCACATGCTGACGCGAAGAAAGCTTGGGACATCCGCGCTGCTGGCGGCCCTCGGATTTGCAGCAAGGGCCGAAACGCAAACTGGCGAGTCTGCGAATGTCCATGAGCACGGGCACGACATGTCGAACATGCCTGCATCTTGGCATGGCGATGAACAGATCGTCTTCCTTGGATATCAGGGGATGACCGCCCTGGATCTAATCGGTCCGCAATACATGCTGGCCAATCTGATGGGCGCGACCGTCAAGGTTGCGGCCAAGTCACTGGATCCAATCATGACCGATACCGGCATCACGCTGGTCCCGGACGTGACATTCGAGGATGCGGTCAAAGACCCTGACGTGCTTTGCATTCCAGGCGGCACGCTCGGAACCCTTGACGCCATGCGGGACGGCGCGACGATGGAATTCGTGCGCCAGAGCGGTGCCAATGCGGGTTACGTGACGTCGGTCTGCACGGGGACACTCCTGCTCGGCCAAGCGGGTTTGATCGATGGCTACCGCGTGACATCGCACTGGATCACCCGCCCCATGATGGAACAGTTCGGGGCCATTCCGGTCAACGAGAGGGTCGTTGTGGATCGGAATCGGATCACCGGTGCCGGTGTCACGGCCGGGATCGATTTTGGTCTGATGCTATTGGCGAGGATGCGCGATGATGACTACGCCAAAGGTGTTCAGTTGTTGGCCGAGTACGATCCACAACCGCCCTTTGACGCTGGCACACCCGAAAAAGCGCCTGCCCATCTGACAGAGCTGCTGGAAGGTATGTTTGCGGTCCTCGGCGCAAGCGTATCCGAGAGTGCCGCCTACCGGTGACACGGTCTGTTCTTCCCGTTCATCTCCGAGTCGAGCACGCGGGGCGTATGCGGGGCGTTCACATCCATGTTTCGGGCGCGCTTGGCCCTGGCGCGTCCGTGTTAGAGGGACGGCCTTGGCTATTCAGGAGGTGCAAGTCGTGACAGGCTTTCCGAAATTTCCTCTGCGATCGCGCGCGCATCAACGCCCTCTCGCTCTGCCGAAATTCGCAGGCCCATCAGGTCAGACTGATAGCGTCGCGCGAGCGCGCCCGGGTTCAGCCCAGCATCTATCTGGCCGGCGGACTGCGCCTCTTTGAACACCTGCGCAAACTGCTTCTCCATCGTCTCCAGATGTGCATTGGCCACGGCCGCGAGCGCGTGATCGCGTCCGCTCAATTCCAGCACAGATTTTGCAAGCATGCAGGCCTTGGCCGGGGCGCGGGTATTGGAAATCATGCGTAAGGGAAACTCTTGCAAAGTCTTCAGCGGTCCCAATTCTTCCACCATCGACGCGACGCGCGCGCGCCCCACCTGAACGTAGCGGTCCATCGTCAGCGCAAAAAGCGCATCCTTTGACCCGAAAGCGGCATAGAAACTGCCGGGTTTGAGTTTCAGCACATGCTCCAGATCCTTCAGAGAGGTTCCGGCCCAGCCCTGTTTCCAGAAGAGGTCAAGGGCACGCGCAATCAGGTCGTCGCGATCATATTCCGGTCTACGAGGCATGGCGTACAGATTTCCCTGTTGCGGCTGGCTTCACTAATTCTTGAACGGTTACTCAAATATATACTTGAATGATCACTCAAGAAAGGATAAATCGCGCTTTATCACCAATTTGCCAGAGGCTCACACCATGACAGACTTTCCATCGCACGACCTCGAAACTGCTCCGGACGCGTCCAAGCCCTTGCTCGAGAACTCTCAGAAGGCATTTGGACGGTTACCCGGTCTTCACAAGGTGCTGGCCGAAAGCCCGCAAGCTTTTGAAGCCTATCAGATTCTGCACAAACTATTTCAGGAGACGGACTTTGATGCCGACGAACTGACGGTTGTCTGGCAGGCGATCAACGTTGAACATGAGTGCCACTACTGTGTTCCCGCCCATACAGGCATCGCGAAGATGATGAAGGTCTCTGACGAGATTTCTGAAGCGCTTCGCAACGAAACGCCCTTGCCGACGGCGAAACTGGAAGCGCTGCGGACGTTCACCGTGCAGATGGTGCGCGAACGCGGCAATGTCTCTCAGGCGCAGATGCAGGCGTTCTTCGACGCCGGATACGGACATCGCGCGGTCCTCGATGTGGTTCTTGGTCTGGCGCAGAAAACGATGTCCAACTACGTCAACCATATGGCGCAGACGCCGGTTGACGAAGTGTTCAAGCCGCTGCTGTGGAAGCGGGGCGACAAGCCTCTCGCGGCCTAAAACGCTTCGTGAGACACCTGCGCCGTGGCGCGTCGCGAAACGCAGCACGGCGCGCAAAGAATACAAGGTCTTTCGCTTTTGGCTGGTGTCCCGGTCTGAAGGCGAAAGACCCTCAGAAGGCGGGTAGGGCGCGACCCGGGCAGTTCCAAGAGCCCGTCGCCAGAGCAGCACAGCTTTGGACATCAAACGGATGATGTGTTTCTCCGTCTGTGACACGCATGTTCGGATCACGACCTGAGCCGATGATCCGGTGAGCCAGGATTGGGGGGTTACATCAGTGCAGCCAGCTTTGTTTCCGGCGGAAATCTCCGGGACAATAATCCTGACATTGGTTGTGCGTCCGCCGAACAATCATCACTGCTTATGACGCGTGTTTGTTCGGCGGACAGGGCATGTTCAACGCGATTCAAAAAACTCAGAGCGTTCCGTGCGTCAGTGTTCCATGGCGTTCAACGACCACCTTGCCAGCAATTGTGCCAAATTAACGGCAGCTTCTATCCCGACCTTGGCAGAAACATGGCTTTTCCGGGGAGCCGGAGTGCAACTGTGGCTATAGAGGCGTAAAAGTTAATATTCTGTAAAGACTTACAGGCAGCCTGGCGCGCAAAATCCATAGGTAAAAAAATCATACAATGATGGTAAAAAAATTCGCTTACTCAGTAAAATTTTTGGTTAATTGCCCCGAATCCCATGTCTGATACAACCTGTGAGGCGAGTGACGAGTATTTGGTGCCCTAGTTCAGTAGTGAGTGAGTCGTTTTCCAAGAGCACCTGTTTAGTTGAGTGCAGCTACGAAGAATTGCCCCATGAGACCCACGTAGTCGCCTGCGTGGGTCTCAGACATTCTGTCGCTCGAAATCCGCACTTTGTACGGCGAGGCGGTTGAGTGAGTTCCGCTTCCGGCCACATGTCTTGTCCCAGGATGCGGCGCTCAGCGATCTCAGGAAGCGGCAGAGGATGCGAGTTCGACGGCGCGACGAAACGCGGTTTCGATGCAGGGCAGGGCCTGATCAGTGGCGCAGACCTGATGCTGACCGGGACCGACCTGAAAAAGCCCCGGGTAATATACCCCTTCGCCCACTTGCGTCACACAGGGTACCCACCGTCCGCCCGGGCCTTCGACAACGTGCCCGACGCGCACATTCACAGACCCTCTCGGTGGCCTTGAAGTCATTATTGACCGGTTGAGTATCTGTGTGGTGTCAGCTGACATCGTGGCGCCTTTCATCGCCACATGTTCCAATCCAATGTGACATCATGAAGGCAAATTCTGAGTTTTGCCGAGACGTTCTGAATTGTTTGAAATGCCTGTTTTGAAAGGTTTCTGCTCGGCATGCCCCGCCTGCGTCGCCGGATCTCGGCGTCGGAGATCTGCACACTTTTCTTAGAATTGCTATAGTATAGCCTTTTTTTGGCGCTCACTGGCCTGCCAAGCTTATTCAAAGCATTCGGGTCGGTTTGCGTTTGGCAATGATTGACCCGAGGACCGGTAGATCTCCGGGTCGTATTAAATTGGAGGCATGGGTGACTCGAACAAAGGAAACCGGCGATGTGACTGTCGCAATGCTGCGTGCCTTCGTCGTCCTCAGCCGCACCCTGAACCTGTCAAAAGCTTGCAAGGAACTTGGCGCGACACGGCAAACTGTGCGCCGTCACATTACCGACCTTGAAGCAATAAAAGGCGCGCCTCTGTTTAAGGTCGAGGACCGGCAATATCATTTGACGCCGCTTGGTCAGGCCTCGATCGAAGAGGCAAAATCCATCCTGCTTAATCTGGACACATGGTCAGGACGATCTGCCTTGTCCAAACAAAGCGCGGAGGGGCTTGAGGCGAGCCGCTACGTCGATGCCGACGGTCGGGAATTCTTCTCCCAACAGCATCCGGTTTCGAAAATCGCCGCGGATGGTCTGCCGCTTCTGCGGGGCGCGCTTGCCGCCTGGGGAAAGGCGGAAACCCGGATTGAAGACGATGCCATGACGTTGGTCAGACCCTATTCAGTGCTCTACCGCAAAAGCGCCAATGGCTGGGTTTTTGTGGAAGTGGGAACAGAATCCGCCTACGCGCGTTGGTTCGGCTGGACATGGTCCAAGAGCGCCATCGGCAAGTTGATGCAAGAAGACAATGTGGGCGATGAGTTCAACGAGTTTATCGCGGGCGCTTATTCGCGGATCTACAACGAAGGTGGTGTGCGTCTGGACCATGTCTATGCCTACTTGCCCAAAGACGGGTCTGAGCTGCCGTTGCCCGTCACCTTTCAACGACTTCTGCTCGGTTGTGTCTTTCCGGACGGGACACCAGGGCTGAGCGTAATCGCTCTGATCACAAACAGAGTCGAGATCAGAGCGCTGGCGGGCAAATCACAACCCGGCATTCCGACCGAACTTCTGATGGACGAACCGGAAGGGTTTCCTGCCTGAGCGCAGCGGCGCGTGTCTGATACGTTTGCCTTTGTTTCAGAAGTCTACATCTCCTTGCCAGAACGATGGGTTTAAGGTCGCTGTGTAAGCCACCGACAAACCCGCATCTTTCAGTGCAGGACGCGCCGCGCGGAACGAATTAGACGATTTTGGCCGGGACAGCTGCATTTCGCAGCGTGGCATAATTGCGACGGCGTTTTGTTTTCATTTCTCGCCAAGGGGTTCTTGGTTTGCCGGGCTTCCCGGATTTTCCCCACCGCCTGCTCGCGACAATTCCTTTTTATTTCAACGATTACAGCGCAGAGGCGCCGTCCTGTCGTTCGAGATTTTCGAGCGTATTCGGTGTTCCGGTTGAGAGCAAACCGAGCATGTCGGAGCATCACCAAAACAGCTTTCCATTGCAAAAACATGGCATGCGCCAAGGGAATTGGTGTTACCCCTCGTTGCGAGGCAAGAAAAGCAGTTGCGAAGGAAAAAAAATGTCGGCGCGCAACCTCTTCGGCATGGCATTGAACCTGTCGAACATAATCAGGGAAGTGGAATCTGTTGGCATACGCCTGAAGGTCGGCGATGATTTTTCAGAGTATCGCAGGTTGCGCGGCGGGCTCCGGGATCGTCCGCGATTGTATCCTATGTTCGACGTCGCCTGTTCCTATGTCGACCGTTCGAACGCGTTTTGGATCTGCGGATTTAACGAAGAGGACGAACTGGTTCACACCCAGGCCATCCGACTGCTTGATTTGTCGGGCGTCACTCTCAGACAGCACCTGCACGATCACCGGCACATGTATATCACGCCCGACACGACACCCGACCCGGACCGGACGTTCTACGACCACCCTCAGGCGCTCAAGACAATTACGGGACAGGTTGGATACCACGGTGATTTCTGGTTGAAAGCCAGTGGGTTAGGCGGACCCAGAAGCCACGGTCTGACCCCATTGCTCTCGCGGATAATCTTCGAGCTGGCGCTCAGGGCCTGGGCGCCCAACTACATTTTCGCGCTTGTGCCCAAAGCGCTTGCACTGAAGGGGGCGCATCTGCGCTACGGCTACATTCATTGCGAACCCGGATGCTGGTATGGTCCGGATGATCAGGTCACGGATGAAGACTGGTTGATATGGATGAGTTCGAGGGATATCGTCAATTTTCTGAAGGCTAAGCCAATGAGTTTGGCAAATGATCAGGAAGGCGCTGCAGTTAGGTCAAAGATCAAGCCGATTGTTGCAAGCGGCTGACGAGATGGTAGTGCAACGCGAACCGACGAACGGAATTCAGGCTGTACATTTCGGATGCTAGAAAGAGAGATGCCTGCGGCGATGGTTGAATCGTCGCGCAGAGCAATCGTCGGCGCGATCGCGATCAGTATAGCCTTTGTTATGGAACTGACTTTGGTTCCATTGCTGCTTCCTGCGATCCAGGCTGAGTTTGGCTTAACGATCAGTGAAGTGGCATGGGTATTCAACTCTTATGGTGTTGCCGTGGCTGTCGGTGTTCTGATCGGTGGCTGGCTGGGGGATCTGTTCGGCGTCAGAAAGGTCTTTGCGGCGGGCGTGGTCCTGTTTGCCACGGGTGCCGCGCTCGTTGCGTTGGCGGGCTGTTTTTAAACCACCCTGCCGGGGCGCGTCTTGCAGGGGTTGGGGGGCGGCATTTTTTCTCCTCTCGTGCCCGTGTTGCTGACCCGCGCATCGCCTGACAGACCCGGGCGTGTTCTCGTGATCTGGGGGAGTGTCACAGGATACGTCGCGGCCTTCGCGCCGTTGCTGTTCAGCCGTGCGTTTAACGAACTGGGCTGGCAGCTTGCCTTTGGGTCCTTTGCCGTGGTGGCTCTGGTCGCATGGGCAATCACCGGCAGATCTCATCCCGCCGGTCCCGAACACAAAGGCAGGACATCCCTCGATTATGCACGCGTGCTGCAATCGCGTGAGCTCTGGGTGATCTTTGTCTACGTTTTTTGCACCTATGGGTCGATCACCTACTACCTTTTCCGGGTCCCGCTCTGGCTTGCCGATAATGGATCCGATGTCACTCGGATCGGTGTAATCCTGTTTTCGATGTGGTTCAGTTTTTCGGTCCTGAGTACGCTTTTGAGGAACCTCGTGGACAGTCCGAGATTGAGAAGCATCATGCTGGCGGCGCCGGCCTTGATCATCTCCGGTTTTCTGACCGCAACCCTCTCCGAAAGTGTTGTCCCGCTTGTTGCATCCGCCATTCTTGTTGGAGCCGGGCTGGCGTGCAGCAATGCGCCCTCGACCCAGATGGTGCTTCGGTTTGCACCGAAGGGCATGAGCGCGATTTCCACCAGTCTGGATATTACATTCGCCAGATTGGGAGGGGTCGCCACCGTTTCGCTTCTGGCGCAGACGCAGTTCGACCAGTCGATCCTGGCGGTTGCGTTTCTGTCAGCCGTTGCTCTGTTCTGTGCCAGAGCATGCGCCGGAAAAGAAGGTGTCACGGGCTAACCATCTGGAATGGACGCGGTGGTCGGAAGACGAGTGACAGCGGTGACAACGGTCACCGCCCATGCGCAAACCCTGATCAGCGGCCCTGCGGCTTCGGGTATCCGGGTGCGGACGACTTTCATGTCTTAGGTTAAAGCCTTTCGCCTTTAACCTGAGACAGCAGCTGAAGGCGAAAGGCGCGCGCCATATCGACGTTGCA
>ERZ1740060.902-NODE-902-length-11977-cov-8.142258_pt1 | contig 11977 bp, 10 predicted proteins | sample MGYA00581743_ERZ1740060 | MGnify/ENA primary metagenome ERZ1740060 (study PRJEB43018, sample SAMN04849235) | marine metagenome | isolation source: floating plastic debris | place: Pacific Ocean | collected 2008-08-27 | study: EMG produced TPA metagenomics assembly...
AAACGAGCATGTCATTTGATCGGAAAGCAGAATCATGGCTTAAAAAAGCCCCCCATTGAAAACTGTGTTGCGATAAAATTTCGTTTCGAACAAAAGTAATTAAGATAACTTATCAAATGCATCCATGGATAACAACCTACTAGCACTGGTAATTTCTCCGTCATACAAAAGAATGTTGAGAAGGTTTCTATATGCACAAGAGGATAGAACAATTTCCAGCTGTTTCATTACCTTTAAACTGCAAACCGAAGAGGAGACTTTGGTATGGCACTCCAACACCATCTTTGTAGGTGCTCAGTTTAAATGGCTGATTGGATCCAGGTATGTACTCTACTTCAACTCCACTACGGTATATCAACTTGTAGTCCCATATGTCGCTAGACATGCTATCAACCAAATGCGGGTTATAATCGCATTGTTTGTTAAATGCTTTCCTCTTCAAGTCCACAGCACAATCATCTTCTTCACATTCCACCAACAGCTTGCTGTTAGGTATGAGTCTACCATTGGTGGCGTAGAACGAAACTGGCACTCTCTTAAATGAAGGCACGCTCTTAAATGAAATCAGAATCAATTGTTTATGCTGAGCTAGACATGACTATAATCTCTTAGTCACAGCAGCGAAGCACTACATTCAAATAACAGTGCCATTGGTTTAATACTGAAAGTAGTGGAAGAAATGAAAGTTTTTATTTTTGGAAGGGGTTTTGCTATTATACCATCAGACGGCTATTGGCCACTAACCGTTTGTCTGAACCATATAAAGCCACGGGTCCTCTCTGAAAAACGATGACAACACAATAAATCGCAAGCAACACCAGAAGAGGGAACATTTCCATCTTAGGCCATGCCAAACAGAAAAATAACAACAATAGACATCGAGTCTCCATATTAGTGAGCAAAAACAGGTATTTTTTTGGGTCCTAGTCACAAATCAGTGAAAGCATCAAAATATACAGTTTGTCCCACTCTCTAACCTGTTGAGGTCAATCCACGGACCACTTCAACCAGGGAAGTTGATCAAATGTACTATCTTATCCAATATGCTGCTCAAAAACGTGCCTAGCTGTTGAAAAAAACATGCCAATCCTGTAAGAAGACTCTTACGCTTTATTATGTCTATGTTATAATCCATGCTATATGTTTGTTATTCTTCATTATTCTAATCAATACCATTGGCTAGTTCTTTCTTTGGGATTTTGCCTGATAGGTTATCATCACAAAAAATATTGGAAGACAAGCATGAAATTGGGCCTGTCCCTGATACTTGGTATGTAGTCATAATATTATGATACTTATGGCCAATGATTTAGTACTTTTCATATCACACTATATAAGGGCAACTCAATGTGCTAATTCTTATTATTGCAGTGTGTTGTCATGCGCAACACATCATGCAACGTAGGCAGCGTTAATGGCAGCAATATCGAGTACACAGCAATGAAAAATGACCTCTAGAGTAGTGTTTTGTCCCTGATTTAACTTCGGCCATCAGATTTCGCTTTGCATGGAGATACTGTAGCTGTAATGCTGTTGATGTTGCAATTACAAATTTATGAATCACTGCATTAAAGTGACATACTGTTTGTTTTCCCTTTTGACCCAAGGATACATTCTCTCTTGTAATTTACCTTTCACTCATTGGTTGGGGCCTTCTCATAATTCAATAGACTGTTGTGGTATGGCCAATCATCGCAACTGATTTTAATCCTCCAAATGGAAATCAACCTAAGTGAACCACTTCTTGTCAAAAAATCTGTGAATCAACCAACGACCGAGACACTCTTAGTTCTTAGTTCTTCTTATTTCTGGTGATGATCAGATGGTGAGCCTGCGCAGTGTGTCAGAACACCCCTACATACACTGTTAGAGCAATAAATAATTGGTCAATGGGTACAAATGTCATGGACACCAATGTCACTTATTATTAGTTTAGTTATGTGTTTCGTACTCACTCGAGTAGGTGCCGGGCCATGGTTTGTTCTCTTTTTCTTTGCAGCAAAGTTGTTAAAACGTTGACTTGACGTTCCACCAGATGATGTAGCTGTAGATGCAGCGCCTAAAATTTTATAACACATAAAATGTTTACCATTTCAGCAAGTTCAACATAATGTTCCACTAAACTGATGTGGAATCACATTACTATGAAAGCTAATATTTCTTTGTGTTGTTTCAGGGTCTTCATAATTGGAAGGGGGTCTACAATTAAAAATAGGCAACACCAGTGAAATCTACAGATCTTTCTCCTACTCTGTGTAGTTTCCATGTTAATCAAACCACCACCCTTATCCGCAAGCACATTGGGTAATAGACAACTGTTGGCCATTAGCTGAGCCCACAGGGTGCCTGCATGCCTAGTGTGCTTCCTAGATCCGAATGGAAAAAGACAAGTGTTTAATGAGTTCATTGGAGATCGTACCTTTTCATGACTTGTGAAGCGACAAAAGAAATCAGCAGAACCTACCCAAACTATTGTCCTAAAATAGGTTTCATTTACCCCAATCTGAGGGAATTCTTGGCTCAGTCAGTGCAACAGGTTCCCATCCAACTGCTGTTTTAGACTTTCGTAGAGGAAGCGCAAATAATCCCAAGTTCAGCAGAGAGTTGCTCAAGTGATGGGGCATTCATATTAATTCCCCAGAGTTCCACAGACTTAGTGACATGTGATCAATATCGACTGAGGGAACCAATGAAATGAAAGTTAAAGCCCAATCATTATAGCAACACTCTGATGAACTCAGGACTATGTGATGTGGGCTAGCGCCAAAACTTATCTATCTGTAAAAAGAACAGTAGGTGGATGGAGCCAAGGAGTTACTCCTTGATGGAGCCTTGTTGCACAAGTTAGTGCCGGTTGTGTGCCGGTGAATTTCTTTTGACTACATCTCCATTGAACTTATGAATCAACTTTCGCCCTCTTTTTTACCACTTGGCCCCATTTGTAACTACGACATCTAAAGAGCACACACTACACCATCAGGGGCCCTGTGACTCAGTCCATTTTAACATGTAACAATATCTCATTGATCAGTGTTTCTATTGGTTATTGTCTCATTAGCTATCATTTTTAGCAACATCTCCCTGCAGCCTCAACCCACGAACATTGACAAACAGAGTTTAAGTTCTGAGTGGCAGAGTCCAGGGAAATATTTCGTTATGTAAACTGAAATAAATAATATGTTGCTATATACCACAGGCAAGAAAACGATAACCAATAACAAACCTTTCACAGTATATGAAAATAGAAATTGTTAAAAATGGTTCTTAATTTAATCGATTGGACAAAAACGGAGCCAAAACATCACATCCAGGTCAGTGGGGCTGAACTATTAGCTTTTAACTAAGCATACTGGTAGCGCATATTAACATAGCCATACAGTATCTTCTTGGGTTTGCCTCAAGTTAACCAGTTCAATAAAACTCAAAACTTAAAAACTACCTGATGTATTATCTGTTTTTGAACCACATCTGTGACAGAAGTTGGCAGATTGCAGTATGAAGTTGTGACACTTAGAACAGTTCCCCATCTGAAAAAGGTACAGATGACAATTACGAAAAAAGAAACCAATGACACAAGAAGTATGGGAAATTGATTCTATTCCCGTCTCGGAGAGGAGGTAAAATGGTACTTTGCTCATTGCAACTGCTCCTTGGTTGCAATCACCAGCTAGTTTCAGTAATTTGGTTCGTTGCATTTTTTGAAGATATGATAAATAGAGCTTGCCACCCCGGATTATCAGTAAATAATGTGTACAATGTATGTGTATTACTATTACCAAGCATTTATTAGGCGCATAAGCCCATCAGCCGGTTTCATAGATTGTGGTGCTAGTTCAATTTTGTCTTACGCTGCACGGCTCTGCTGGTGATGTTACAATACAGTTACGCATATTATTTCTGAAAGAGCCAGGTTGTGCTATGGTTACTTAACAACATATTGACCAGCAACACAACTGACTTTTAGTGATTATTTTGTGTGGGCAATATAAGGAACCCGACCTGTTACACTCCAATATAGGGCTTGGCAGTTTTGCAGCTATAACCGCAAGTTGCAATTATTAATCAAAACCGAAATGCCGCTATTGTCATTTCAAAATAACCGCACACCAAGAAACCGCAATAACCGCACTAATGTGGGCAATACAGCGAAAATAACAGCATGGAATCCTTCTGGCACCCAAAAATAAAGCTCAAAATAGTTGGATACATCGCAAAACTTCCAACTTTAGGTGGTTTTAGTGCACAATTTCTTGGTCCACTGATAATCCCCGTACTGTGCAGCTTTGAGGTTAGGTTATTTTTGATGCAATTCAATTAAAATGAAATTTTCAAAACTGCACAGCAATACTCCAATACCAGGCCAATGCGATGTTAGTTATTAGAGAAGAAATACCTAACATAGAAGAAATTGAATTCCAATGGTTCGTCCTCAAGTTTAGATAATCATGATTTAAAGGATTCAAACAATATACATCATATTATTATATTTACTATTTTATTTGGCAAAGACGTACATGTAGTAAATCTGACCCAGAATATATTATTGACTTGAATATACAATGTACTTATAGATGAAGAGCATGTTAAGTGTAACCATGTTTCTCGTAACAGAGGTGAAACAGAGAATATTGTGCTTTGCTGAATAGCATTGGGTCAATGGGTGGAATGTGAAGTCGATGCTCATTATTCTACAGTCTACGCGTTCAATAGATCTAGCAGTTTAGTGAACAAGATTATGGCATCTTCTTTGTTTTTAGGCTTTTCAAGCTGATGAAATTCCATCAAGTCAGATAGTGCGTTGTCATAGAACTGTGATCCGGTCACAGGGTCAACATGACAAACACTCATAGCCTCTGACACGATATCTCCCGCAGCAGGTATTAACTTTGTTTCAGAAGCATAAAACAAAACATCCGGAACTCCACCAGGCATATCAGCAGATGCACAGACATTATGGGAATTCCAGTATCTCATGAAAACGTTGAGGCTATTTTGAAGCAGCTCCATAAAACAAAATCGTAACACAGCTATTTGTTCATCATCTACTTCATTGACTGTACCGTCAAACAAGCCCTGGAAAAATGTTTTCCAATTGTCTATGACTGCTGGTCTCAGCACGCTCCATAGCGCTTCGATTCTTTGGTTTGCAGTGGACTTGCCGTAGATATGACTTGAGATATCCCTGGTCATGTTAATCTGTATTCCTGCCATTATACCATTCTCAGTCCCACAATCAGTTCTTAATATACTGGGTACTCCCCATGTTGTTACAGCGTCCAAGTAATATCCGGCAATCACATTTGGATTGTTGTTAGTTGATGAAACCTAGAAAAGGAAAATATTATTAGATTTGGACTACTAGGCAAACACCTTAGCCTGAATGATCGTTCGTCAGACAAACAGTAAATACAACAACAATGAGCCTCTTTCCATGACACAAAATCGGTGAGACAAAAGTGTGACATACCGTTACAATGGATCCACATTTTTTATGCTTAAATAACTGTGAGGTAATGCACCATCTCAATCGCACATGGGGATTGCAGGGTTGTCAGGAAAACTTATCACAACATTTTTACATCATGAAAAGAGGCTGAGTAATCATGTATGTATAAAGCCTAAATGGCAATCAGGCTCTTTCCATGTCAACATTTTGGTGTGACAAAAGTGTGACATACCACACCAAATGGATCCACATTTGTTTATGCTAAAATTACTATGAGCGCATGGGGATTACAGGCTTGTCGGGAAAATTTATCACAACATGGAAAGCGGCTCTATAACACTCCCATGAGTTTCAAACGTCAACCAATAATTTACACATACACACACAGAGGAAAAGACGTACTGCAAAATGAACAAACAGCCAGTGAAGCATTATACAATTATATTGGCCCACTACATCTAATACCCATCTGAAAGTCAGTGCTACTAGCTCTTTACAGGATATACCAGGGCTGAACATGACTATTGACCCAATTTACTTCAGAGCAAGTCACATGTTTTCACGACTCGACAGGTCAACTTACAAGTCATACCAGATTATTAACAGGAAATTGTAAAGTGTGATAGTCGAGTGAAGAATTAAGAAAGTTATTAAATTTTCTTTCTGGTGAAGCCCCAGGGCAACGTTGATGGCACAACCCCAACAATACCACATACAAAGTGTTGGCCAACATGTCGGTCACCTTGGAACAAGAAATTGCATGTTGGATGCCGTCAAGTCAGTAGCGAAATAAGACCTAAGAGCTGATTCATTTATAAAAGCTGTTGCAAGTGCAACTGGTGTTGCAAACTCCACCCAGTTCCTTTTTATTCTCAGATCAGTTACATTTAAATGTGAAATTGATTGCCCCACAAATGTTTGCTCAATTCCACATTCAAACACAAAATATTTTATTTGCCTATGTTGCTCATTTCCTCTAAGTGCAGAAAATCAAGATTCCAGTATATGGTATGGCCCTGAGACGTAGTATGTTCTCTCAGCATGCAGCAAAATGAAGTGAATATTGTAGCTTTCAATGTTGATTTCACCACTTCAATAATTGCAACAATATAAAAATTATTGTCATTGGACACGAAAGACAATAATAATGCACAGGTGACAAGTATTTAGGGGGAGAGATTCTTGAAGAACTTAGAATTTATTTCTCAATTTTTTTTCCACATCAGGCAGCATCCTGATTGTTGGCAGTCCTGATGGTATGGTACCGGTAAGTGACTTCATGACTGATCACACTCGAAACAGTTGAATCAATACTTTACTATAAGTCTGTCCAAGTCAACCTTGGTGAAGAGGCTTGTCATTGTCAATTGACGAATCAATGACTGGTGTCAAAATGTAGTCATACATCAAAATATTTACAAATCGAGTATTCAAATCACTGTGAAGTACAGCTCTGGGAAATATCCTATATTACATACCTTAAGCCACATTAGCTTACGTGAATATCCATCAATGGCCCCGTGAATGGCAAAGCCATACCTCTTTAGCTTATCATTTCCGTCTGCGTGCCACAAAGCTCCAGGTGCTGAGCAATTATACAGACGTCTTTTCTGCAAACAATGATATGAACTAGTGCTTACATACACAGTTATATTTGTATAGTACATGTAAATAATCATGAATGTCAATTGTATTGATATTGATAATACTAACATTAGACAATTAATTGACGTGTAGGTAGGCTATAAACATTGAAAAACCAAAGGCCAGAGGGAGATTCTTTTCGTTTCTTTGAAAGTAAGGGTTCATTGGTTTTAGATGCACAGCTATCATGGTGGCCATTGCTGAAACCTGCATCCTGAAACACTCACCAGTCGTTTAGTCCTTCTCTCTGAGCTAATCTCAGGATCATAAACCCTCAAGAACTCAGCAACCTGCTGTCTACTACATTGTATACCTCCTTGTCTAACAACAGATGTCATTTGCCGGTACCCTGTGAAAATGATTTAAGCACAAAAGATAGTTTTGCGTACCTTAAGGAGAAGTTGGCAATTATGAAATTTTATTGGATTGATTGCATTGCTCAACTGTTTTTTATTAAACGACGGATCAGGGTTAAATAAAGACCAGCTGCACATAGAATTATTTCAATAGATAAAAAATTTCAATTTATTACATGGGTATTTTAAAAAAAAATCATGCGCATCACATCACACCCGCCTAAATAGAGACATAAATTCTATCTTCGTTTTCTGAAAATTCTACTAATTTATCAATATGAAGGTTTCCATATGTTTGATGAAGACGGAAAGTTTCCAGTTGAGTTAATTTGAAACAGACTGAAGGCCTTTACTTATCGATATACCAGTCAGTGCTTAAAGATTGTACGCTTCAGTTTGTAATATCACAAATCTGAGATCAGATTCACACTCAGCATGGTGGAAAACCCCCTGATGAGCAATATTTCTCGACTTATTGTGAATTTTCGTATTTGGGTTTGATGACACGAGCAGGTTTTTTTGGGGGCAAAACTTCAATGATACATGTAAGCGATATGAAATGTATTTCTTTTTAAATTTTATTTAATTTGTCGGAGAGCCAATTTGTATATCGGAGTTTTGTGGTTTCAGTAGTGTAAGAATGATACCATAAGCCATTTTTAAAAGTATCAACTAGATAAGTAACAAATTGCACCCCAGTTTATATATGTCATAATAGGCGACCCCATTTTAGGACATGTCATGAGTAAAGTACGAAATTCACGATTACTTGAGAAATATTGCTTGGAAATTTCTATAATGTATGATGCGGTTTCCACAGTGCTTAGTTTGAATCTGAAATCAGATTTGTGATATTACTTGCAGACCTCAGCATACAGCCTTTAATATCAAATGAAAAGAAAACTTTGTCCAAGTAGTTCTGAAATGCAACCTCACCTTTAGTGTTTCCATTCTCCGCTATTTCTTGAAGAACTGCTGTGTGAACATCCAAATCTCCGACTGAATTTCTACGCTTCAGATTCATGGCCTTGAAACGCCTCAACAATGTTGAGCGACTCATGTGTATACCTTCATAACAGAAACACAATAATAACAGAACAATCTTGCTTTTAGCTACCACATCAATCAACATAAGACATGAATGATATATTCAACACATTATTATTGGATATATAATATAACCTACAAGTTACCAAATGACATGGAAACACCAACACAACTGACAGCTGTCATTGACAAGCAGCACTCTCTGTGTAAAAGACTAAGAGGCTGAAAAGGTGGCAAAGCATCAAGATCTGGCTTTGGAACTTAACCGCGCATGGAAGCCTACTACAAGGAATCCCTATTGTGATTGGAGCCATAGAAGCTCATCATCATACTATATACAAAAGTCAAAACCACGTGACCTCTTATATTTTACAATGCTGCTGATGGGTATCTCGGCTCCAGGTGGTGCTAGGGGACCGGGACTGCTGCCGCGGTAGTATACCTGGACGGGGTCGACAGCATTGCCCCACCGGCCGCTAGGGGCTCACACTCGCCCGACTTGGGTGGTTGGGGTTTGGGAACTCATGCTAAGTAAGGGAAACCCCCTAGAGGCTCCTAGACCGACCGGCGACTTTGGCAGGCTTTGAGACAAAGCTCGCTCCAGACCGGAAACTTGCCTTCGGAAGTGCAACATACAGGAGGATAGTAATAATGATAATGCTTAATTCTAGTCAAAATAATAGAAATTCTAACTACCATGACAGACCATCCTTAATGTTCTGTCCAGTTCATTGATCTGACTCATATGTGAACGCCTGTTGTCTATTTGAATAATACATCTCAGATAGTATTTTGGAAAAAAATTCATAGATAAACATCTGATAACGAATACTTTGTGATGTCGTTTAAGTAATGCTAAAGAACTATTTTTAGGCTTTGCATAATTCTAATGATATACCCAGAGCATTGATCAATAATTTTGAACTTCTGGTTTCTTACCATGATATTCCTGCAGCATGCCGAGTATTACGTCATATTTGAAGCCTCTATTGAAATACTGTTTTAGCAACTCTTCTTCTGAAGTAGTATCTCCACATAACTGAGGATCCATGTCAGCGAGTTTTGACCATGTTATATTTAAGTGAGGACTAGAAATTCTGCTAAATGAGACACTGCCAATCCAAGTTGTTCACAAAAATCTATTATAAATGATAAATCGTAAAGTCACTCAAGATGGAAGGCAATTGTCAAGTCAACTAGAGATGAAACTAAACTACTCCTGGTTGCAAACCCCATCCAAATCTCCATCAGCATTTAATATTACATATACATGTACGAACAATGCACTATCGAGATGTTCATAGCAAAGGCTATTAGGTGCACAATTGACTCTTATGACAGCAAACAGGGTATTTGAGACATCGTTATTGTCTAATATGATGTAAGCCGGTGACTTGTCAAGTCAAGGCCTGTCATTGTGCCTGTTTCTATTTTACACAATGTAACACAAAATCATGGGTATTCTATTCATATTGGGGCAGTGAAATAGTCAATATACATGTACATTCATAAACATACCTCTTGGCTGCCACAGAAAGAGTCACAAATATATTCCTCAAATTTAAATTCAAATGAATCACGGGGACACTTATTTATTATTCAATGTAATTATATAAAACACATCACTTTTCTCAATGAACACTGTTGGTCACTGAAGTTAGGTATTACCAACTGCCAACTGGCGACTAAACCGGCGAAAATGAGAGCAAAAAAGGTTGTGCATTTCATAAGGTACCAGCTGGTTGTTGATGGCTGGTTGAGGGGCACTCAAGCAATTTATATGCTTGACATTAACCCCATTGACAGCAGGCATAAAAAGGCAAATGAGCAATAGTAAGTATGAGCCAACAGATTTAGTGAAAAAGTGTCGTATTATTTTGAAAACAGCCACTCCAGTGCACTACAGAAGGGTGATGCTGCCTGGACATGCCACAGAATGGGTGAGGGGATTTACATTTCTAGATAAGCGGTATGAGGTGAAGAAATTTGTAAATTTTGGAGCAGCACCAGACTTAGAATAATTGAACATTAAATAAAAAACAGTCAGGGGCTGGTTTCAAGTAGAATCTCAATCTGGATAAAGTTTGGATAGGTCCCATTGATGGATAAATCCTGGCTGGACAAACCTCTTTCATTTTATATAAAACTTTCCTTGACTTTGAGATTGACATGCAAATAGACATGCAAATAGACATGCAGAAATTAAATTAAATACATTGCTCTCTTTATCTGCTTCTAACTTTTCTCAAGCCCTTTGTCATCTGATTTAAAAATGTTTCGATATCAGTTTATCCAGCGTTTATCCAGAAAAAGTCGTGAGGATAAACTGTGGCCAGCCAACACTTATCCAGACTTTATCCATGATGACCTGGTTAAAATGTGGATAAGTCTCTAATTGAAACCACCCAGTGGAGGTTAAGACCACAGGGGCACTCCAGTTCAGTGGCTTGGTAAGCACCCTATTTAGTTCCCATGATAAGTTACCCCAATTCTAGTATCAATCATCCCCCACACAAAGGTTTTCATGGTTTGAAAGGTAATGTCCACAAAAAGGAGCTGCTGAGGAATAGTTGAGTCACGTTATCGCTACTGGTTGAGTGAGGTACTTATTCTAAAAGGCTACCGGTATCTCGTGTGATCTCCTTGAAATTTGAGTAGGCTACTTTTTGGCACTTTACCTGGAGCTGGAGTGAGACCTGGGGAATGGAGCCCAAACTAACCTTGAATTGCAGGCGAGTAGGTTCTTATTTTGCACAATAATATATTGGTGAAGTGCTGCTGATTTTTTCCTCACTCCACAGTTCATTTTTTTGGACATTGCCTTTCAAACCAAGAAAAAACTCATGTCGGTGGGAGGGGGGCATTAGAAAATAAACACCAGTTCTCAAACACACACTTTTACCGCCGTGTGGGGCGGTTGCCCACAGACAGAAAAGTGTTGTAGCGTGATGTCATCAGACAGAAATAGTGGTTTCTGGTTGGCTAACCTATAATTGCTAAATGAATCAATGAATGAATAGCCTTTTGTGTAGCAGCAGGCATTCTTTTGTGTATTTAATTAACCAGAGGGTTGTGCAGAGGCCCCATCTGCAGTGCAAACAAACAAAACGCGTGTTTGGGACGGGTGTTTGTTTTGTAATGGAGGAGGGGGGAGTGTTTCATTCTAGACTTGGGGTATCTACTCATGAGAGGGTGTTGTGCTTACTAAGCCACTAGAGTATCCCTTTGGCCAAAATATTTGCAACACCGCAACTGAAAGGACTGAAAGGATTTGACCGCGATCAATTCTGCAGAAGCAGAAACAAAAATTGGCTCCATACTGCCTGAATGGAATACTTGTTAATGCAAAGCAGGCCAAAGTGGGGCAAAAGTAGACCGGACTTGCCAGCCTTCAGTAAATCATTCTGAATTGATGATGATGAAAGTTTTTTTTTAATCGCCCCATAAGACCCCTGGTGGGGTAATTTCTGGGCGATGTAAAACA
>ERZ1740060.903-NODE-903-length-11975-cov-4.987164_pt1 | contig 11975 bp, 5 predicted proteins | sample MGYA00581743_ERZ1740060 | MGnify/ENA primary metagenome ERZ1740060 (study PRJEB43018, sample SAMN04849235) | marine metagenome | isolation source: floating plastic debris | place: Pacific Ocean | collected 2008-08-27 | study: EMG produced TPA metagenomics assembly...
GTGGACATGGATCTCACACCGCTTCCACAAGTCACCACTCCCGTGGACGACACTCTCGATCCGCACACCACGGTCATTGAACTTGTGAATGCCACACCTGTGGCACCTTCTCCTAACACTTCTACTACAGTTGGAACCATTGAACCGCCTGGAGAACACGCCCCATCGTTCGATCGTTGCACCCGTTTGACACTGCCGCACTTGCTTGATGTCCCCGCTGAATGTGAACTCCGCCACGGACCTGGGTGTTTCGCCAACAACTATATCACGCAGGTCGTGTGTGATCATGGCTTCACCAGGCAGGTGAAGTTCGAATGCGACTCATGTCATTCGATTGGCATACTTGAACTCCCAAAGTTCAAGTCCACTGACATCACCTCCAGGGACATGCCCAACTGATACAACCTACTGCCTCCACATGCTACCACTGATGAAGATCCATAATGAATTAATGTCCTTTCAATTTCTTGTTATGTACTATTCGCATGCTAAAACGGTTTATCACGTGCCTCGACCGCGACCTTCGGCAAGCTCTATGATACTTCAAGAGGACTTTCCTCTCAAGGCATAGCCTTTCATTTGAAAGCCCTCTTTGGGCATGAAGGGATCGTGACCATGCCGAAAGTCTCGTTCGATTACTTTTTCACCCTTGAGAAAAGATCTATTCATCTCAAGGTTGATTACTCAGCTCCTCCTGCTTTCATCCAAGATATCATGCCTCATCATCCCCCATTTCATTCATGATTACATTCATGATTGCATCCTTGAGGATTTTCATTTGTCATCTTGGATGAAAACAGGCCCTCAGTATAAAAGCCCTAAGCACCTCTACTCTTGGCTTCCAGTTGTGTATTGGATAGCTAAGAGGTTGCTTAGACCTTTTAGACTGATTCACTTCTTCAAGACACTCATAGTTGAACCCCTGCACTTATGTGTTATTTTTCTCATCAAATAAACACATTATAAACCACATCATGACGACTATCCTTCACCGTTCCGTTGATCAGGTCGTAGACTAGCCTCATTCTATACTACCATCTCCTGGCTAGCTCCTACGATCGTTTGATGGCTCCCCGTCAAAGGAAACAGACCACCGGTTAATTAGGAGAAACTTCCTCCCACGTGACACCTGAGGCAATCCCCGCCTACCGAATCTTACCACCAGTGAATAAGAAGGAACTTCCTCCCAAGTGACATGCTTTTCTGAAGCTAATGCGGTCTATAAGGATACTTACCACCCAAGATTTCAATCCTCAATGCCCCATCATTGCTAATGATCGCCCATAATTGAGGACCTCATCACTCTCCCTTTTTCAACGGACAATTTTGAGAGGACTACACAAAACCCGACCAACTTCAGTGGATCTACCCGACCAACTGAGTTTTTGATCGACAAAACTTTTGACAGTGAGTACCAATCAGTGACTTACTTGAATCGCCTGTGTGCCACCTCTCAATATTGAAGGATAAATTGTCATTTTTTTTTTTGACGCCATTACTACCCCCATTCAACTGTGTTTTATTTTTCTATTCTTAACTTTGGCCCCCAAAAATTAATAAAAACCACAAAAATATTTTTTTACACGACTGTTAGACTAAGTCCCTACCCTTCATTTTCTTTCTAAATGACTTCCCCATCTTACGTCGGAAATCTTTCACACTACGACGTCAGAAATCCGAGATCATACATAGTCCAGACTGTCAGTCAATCACTAGCATTCGTATCTCAACTTGATCCTTTGGCTTTTGACGAACTCGTGTGGAACAAAGCTAAGGTGTTCTACATTCTTGGGCACGACCCAAAAGAGCCAATTCTGAACGACACTGAGCTGTCTTGTGTCATCAAACACGTCACGGTGACACACACCTTCACCTTACCACCAGGTGCAGAAATTCTGTTTGCCACAGTCGACAAAAAGACCGGAAAATATCCTTTTGTTGACGAAGAGCTAATTCAAGACTACGTTTGTACGATTGAAGCAAAGCGCATTCACCACCATACGCCTTCGAATTACATCCCAGGCACAGCTCAATTCCCTGACGGTCCAATCAAGTATTACGTCAAAACTTTCGACGCAAAGAAAATTCGTCACAGAAATCTCACCAGCAGAGACATCACTGTCCATCTAATCAAGGAAGTCAAATCCACTGACTTCTCGCCCGCATCACAAGTTGCAAATCCTGATGGCATTTGAAACCCCTCGACGAATCTTCCCCATTCGAACCCAACACACGAGCAACAACTTCGAGTTTGTCTCAGAACTTGACACTGACAGAGCCTACAAACAGACTTATAGAGGTCAATCCCATCATCAATTTTACCTCATTCCACCAAGAAGATTTCAAGCCGAAAACATCAAGAACGACTGTTACTTTCACGCAACTCTACATTTCTTTGAAGTCAACTCGATTGTCACAGTAAAAGCAAACACGCGAGTCATTATCCAAGCAAATCGCAACAACCCTGACACTTTCGAGCGTTGCGTTCTAGCTGAACTTGCCCCTGAGTACTCCGAAGATCCCACATCTGAAGACGATCCTCTCATCTTCTACTTCCGAGAACTCGAGATCCACAACATCACTCAACTTGAGCTTGACAATCAGTCAACAAGAGACGCAATTGTCTTTCTTTGCGAACTGAAAGACACAATTTCAAGACCACCAGCGCCCGACACCAATCAGTATGTCGAAGAGAACTAACTCAGGTTCTGAAAAGGACTATGATCCCAACAGAAGAAATCGCCAAGAAACAGAAAATGAAGAAGAAAATTCAAACCCTCCTCCAAGACAAGAAGACGAAACTCCAACCACGCAAGACCAACATGAACATGGAGACACAACATCAGAGAACTCCGTCATTGTTCATGAAGACTCAACTAGCCTTACTCCTGCAGACCCTCCCAACAATCAACTCCAACACCAAGATCCTCCTCTTGCTAAACCAGAAGAAGACACGGAGAAACCCAAAAACCCTCTTCCTAAATCCCAAATGAAGAAAATCCAAGAAATCGTCGAGAAACACCAACAATCAAGACGTAAATTACTGGAAGAAGGAAAAAGCGTGGCCATCTCTGACACCTCTTTCTCAACGACCAAACAGTCTTTGTCTCAAGAACAAGACCTTGGCAGTGAAGAACCAGCTGAAACACGCACGTCAATTGAACGAAACGCACCACGTTCACGTCAGGAATCAGATAATGCATCTCTTGATTCCATTTCAGAAGACGGACAATATCTGCAACTCCAGGACACCAACATCAGAAAAACCAACACCATGGATTTTGATTCATCCGACCTCCTCGTTCTGGATTCGAAGATCCCACACTTCAACATCCCAATCCCGCCTGCTGGAACTGTCAAAGGCCCAAACATCACTGTTCGTGAACTAGCCCGTAGTTCTCTACTCTCACTGAAAGAAAATTACAACACTCTACGTGCTCAAATTGATCTCGCTGAGACAATTCTCCCACGCAAGTCAAGAAATGATGAACATCGCTACAAGTTGCGCTCACAAAGAGACCAACTCAAAGCTGTCTATGACAAAGCTGTCGCTCAGAGAGACAAAATTCAAGACATCCAAGACATTCAAAACTCTCTGAAACCAACTCTTCAACTTCCAAAGTTCCGAGGTGGTGACATTTCACAAGCCACCAAGAACATCAAGTCCATTGTAGACTTCATTGGAGAGTCCAACAAACACAAGGATCAACAAACAAGACTTGTGGAAACATGGAACAAAATTGTCCAATATTGCAATCGCATTGAGCAAGGTGACAATTGTTTCAAATTCTACCTACTTGGTTTACTTTATGGAGACCACCATGACCATTATGTGGAAATCCAGGATGAACCAATTGAGTACATCGCCGACAGCATGGCCAAAAGATTCATCACAGAATCGAAGTTCCAAGCATCAATGACAGATCTGCAGAACTTCAAGCGTGAACCAGGAGAAAACATTCGCATCGCCATGGGCAGGCTAAGATCACTTCTTGATAAGGTAGCTGTCATCTACCCCATCTCAGAGAGAAACACTCGCAGAAGAGTGAACATGGAATCAACTTTGAGAGCCATCATCTCAAAGGACGCATTGTCAATCCTAGACAAGAAAAGACTCGAAGCCAGACAAGAAGGCTTATGCATGGATTTAGCTGAAATGATTGAAATCATCTACAATTATGAAGCCCAATTCGGGATTCCAAATGATGAACTAACCAGCTCAATCATGGTTCATAACACCACCACTCAGAAGAATGAAGAAAAGAGCGAAATCGCAAAGCTCACTGACACCATGATGAAATTCATGATCGCAATGACAGAAAATCAAGAGCGCAGATCTAGAGCCACAGAAAGAGGATACAGGAAACCCAGAAGTGACACTCCGCACAGTGTCAACGCAATCACTCCAGAGCAAATTCGAGCCAACTATCCAAACATCTCAGTTTCAAGACCTCGAACTCGATCCAACACCCCTCAAAGGTCACTCGACAGAGACACTAGGCTTCACACTCCACTGAAGCAACAACCTAGTCGCCGAAACTCATGGAGCGAAGGAAGAAGCAGATCCGGTTCTTCTCCAAGACCATCTGACTACGCACTTCAACGTGCTCAAAAGAACTTGGCAGGTACCAACACATCAATCATTCGCACTGATGATGTCGACATGAGAGACGCATCCAAAGGACACTCTCGCCCACACACTCCATCTCGCAGCAATGTCCAATTTCACCCAGACATGCCTCGCTACGCAAGCGATAATGGGCACAGCCCCAGACGCAGAGACGATAGATCCTACGATGACAGGAGATCCCGCAGAGATGATAGGTCATATGATGACAGAAGATCATCAGGCAGAAGACTGAATGACCAATACCAACAAAGAAGGTCACAAAGTAAGAGCCCAGGAAGAAACTACTCATATGAAACAGTGGACCCACGAAAATTCTGGAACGAATATCGTAAACCATCTGCTCCTGAGCTTGACCAGTACAAAGTCTTTTGGAAAGACCATCCGTACTACAGACGAGGACCATCTCCTTACAGAGGAAGACAAACCCCCTTCATCGCTGCCAATGACAACGCAAAAGTCACAGTCGGAACAACTTGTGACACCTGCAAGAGACCCATCTATGGTCCACAAGCGCATTGCATCAGAACTGATTGTGCAAACAATCAACCGCAGGAAAACTCCTCCAGCATCGTGAATTAAATCAGGACTCAAACAACGAACCACGCATTACCCCAAACAAAAACCAAGAAAACTACAAAAACACAAAAAAAGCCACGGAGCCACAAAAAGAAGAAAAAGAAAATACTCAATGTACAAACCTCACCACCCCACCCGAAAAGGAACTCGATTGTTCTGGATTCGGAATGGTTTTCGATACTGAAAAACAACAAGTGTAAAATAGATGTTTTATTCGCCAGTGCTGCACGCTGATAAAGTCTCCAGACAGCAAAGGCTGGGAGACCCGCTTAAATCATCACGATAGCCAGACGCTCACCTCGAATCACCTCTCCGCCCCACATTCTGAATCCACTAAGAAACCTATTTTGGGACGCCACGATCTAGACATAGATTGGCACAAGGACCAAGCATCCGGACAGACTCAGAAGCTGTCACCGCCGACAGATCGGGATCCTCCCATCAAAACCTCGCTTTCGAGAGATGTTGACCCACCAAAGTCACATCGCCCTGATTCCCCTTCCTACCAACCAACCCTACCAGTCTACGTTTCATCAGACGAATATGAAACTGAATCAGAAGAAGAAGAAGAAACAAAACATGAAATCCCGCCTAGCAAGCGTGACAAAAACCGCCACCACAAAACCCAGAGTGCAATGCTCAAAGCCTTGAAAACCCAAATCAGCCTTATTGAACAAAGCATTAAGGCCGAGAAACGACAGGGTAACTCATCCAGTAACCCGCAAGCCAACCAACTGGTTATGACCAAAACTAAACCAGTGCCGATTTCATCAGCTAAGCCCTTAAATGTGAGTGAACGAGGACTCGCACATTTAAAAGTAGGTTTGCACGCCAGCTTACCTGCTGAACCAACATGGCATTATGCCTTATTGGATTCAGGCTGCACTGACAACCTCATCTCGATTAAAACCATTCAAGCTCTCCCAGACTATGAAAAAATCACAATCACAGGAACCGAGTCGAAAAATCTCAGAACAGCAAACAACGACATGTCTCAACAGATTCATGGCAAGACCACGCTGAATGTCTCACTCATCTCAGAAGACAACGAACGGATCGTCCTTTCAATGCCGTTCTACGTTGTTGATGGCCTCATCTACGACATCTTCATTGGCCAACCATTTTTGAGTTCAGAAGACAAAATCTCTGAGGACAACGATCACATCTACGTTAAGAACTCGACTCCAAATGAATCAAGCAATGACACGAAAAACGACAAAAAAATTCACAAAATCAAGAAAACCTACAAAAAACACAAAACTACAAAAACCATCCAAAAACACAACATACCGGCAAACTCATCCGTACGCGTTCAGACGAATCAATTGTATCCAGAGGCTAACCCTGATATGTTTACCTATTTCACCCCTTCAGACGCCTTTCACTTAAATCACCCAAGCTTACATATAATGAACCAAACAGTTCTTTCACCTCAAAACAATAGATCAGTTGAAATCTTTATAGTAAACACTGAAGACAGAGAGGTACTTTTACCAGCTCACACAAAAATTGGCCACATTCACACTGAATTCATTGATCAGGCAGAAATTTCCCCTCTAAATGCATTTGACTTATCAAAGAACAAGAGAAAGAGTTCTCCAGAAATGAAGCATGAAAACAATCTGTTCGAAACAGTAAATGAAATTCACAATGTTGTAATCAATCATGATAGATTTTGTTCAAATGTTGATATAATTGATCATGAATTGACTGAATCAGAGAAAATAGAACGTAGCAAGCAGTACTCCACCGAAGGTTTCTTTCAAAAGTCAGTCTCTGAAGTAGTTCAGAGTGACAAAATCACCTCCATGGACTATGAAGGTGAAGAACAGTTCGTACCAAAAACAGATGATGAACTAATTGCTAGCTGTAATTTGGACCACTTCAATGACGAGGAAAAAGAAGAGGTCATAGCTATGCTAAGACGTAATATCGGAGCTTTTCAGCGCCATCCTCTTGACATTGGTGAATTTGATGGCCTCACAGCCTACATTCCACTCAAAGTTAAAGATCCTCCGATTCTTTGCGCCAAATATGTTCCAATTCCGCTCAAATACAAAAAGCATGCGCAAAAACTAATTGATGAGTATGTTCGTGCTGGTGTTCTCACAGACACTACGGACGCTTGTCAGTTCACTTCAAACATCTTTGTCATACCAAAACCAAATGGCAAATTTCGCATGATTTTTGACGGTCGATTAGCTTCAAAATACACTGAACAATTACCGCTCGCGCTTGGCAATTTCGACGAAATCTTTTCATCCCTCGCTGGAATGACTCGAGTTTCTAAGCTTGACGCAAGTCATGCCTATGATCACATTCGAGTAGATGAAAAAACCAGTAAAATGCTTTCATTCTTTGGCCCAAACAACAAACGCTATCGATATCTTCGATGCGGCCAAGGACTCAAATTCTCTAGCTACTTTTTACAGCAAGCGATGAATATGATCCTTTACGGACTGCCATACGCAACCAGTTATTGCGATGACGTTTTTGTCGCTAGTTCAGGAACATTGACAGATCATCTGGAAAAACTTGAAACTGTAATCAAAAGATTTGAGAAACACAACATGAGACTAAATTTGGCTAAACTAGAAATCAGTCCACCAACACTAGATTTTCTAGGTCTCACTTGGAGCTAAGACACACTCTCAATTCCAAAATCAAAAGTAACTGCGTACACTAACCTAAAGAAGCCTACCAGCATGAAAGAAGCGCGATTTTTAGTCAACAGCACTGCTTTTTATCGTCGCTTCATTCCATTCTTTAGTGACATTGTCGCACCAATTCTTGAACTGTTAAAGAAACCAAAATCAGAATTTGTCTGGAATGAACAACTTGAAGACGCCAGACTTGAACTGATCAACGCCATCACTTCTCATTCAGGCATTTACATCCCCAAACCTGACAGAGAATTCATCATTCATGTTGATGCTTCTTACGTCGCCTGTGCTGGCCTCGTGAGTCAATATGATGATGAAGGCCAATTGCGATTGGTCGCTGCTGTGAGCAGATCATTCATAACATCAGAAAGAAATGGAGCCCCCGTTACCAAAGAAATCTTAGGACTCATTTACACGCTCACCTCGCTACAATATATTTTAAGAGGAGCAAAATTGAAAGTCTTCACAGACTGTAGATCAATTGCGCTACTCAAAACGTGTGCCACAACATCGGCATACCTCTCTCGCCTCGCTATGATTCTTTCACAATACGATTTCAGCATTCATCACGTTGAAGGCCGCTTAAACCTTCAAGCAGATGCACTTAGCAGACTTCATGCAAAACATGACAAAATTCTGGCAGATGACAAAACTGAGAATACAGCTCTGACTAAGGACGAGTCTTTGCTATTTCTTGAATATCTGACCATTCCACCAAATTACAGGTACACAATTCCTGAAGTGAGACAATTACTCACAACTGAACCACTCAAATCACAACTAGAAAAACGTGTCAAACATAGATATGTGAGCAGCTTGAAAGACAGTAAATACAATTCCCCAGAAGTCTTAAAGAGCAAAAAGACGCATGAACCTCGCTATACGCGATGGCATCCGTTAGATTCCCGAAATCCCAAGTTTCTGCACAAAAGATTCACCAAACACAAAAGCAAACTTTGGCCCAGCCCTGAATGTAACACTTTGTTACACAACTTTCTCAATAAATTGGAAAAACTCAAAGCTAAATCTTTTCATCCTTCTCCTCAAAATTCACCCATTCATTCCACAAATGAGACACCAATCTCACAGCAAACAAATTGCCCCACAATGAAAATGCAAACTTCTGACGCACCTTGCGTCACTTCAATTTCAATACCGGTAGCTTTTTCACACTCAGGAGAAGAAATTACTTTCGCGCGGCTCGATCATGAGATCAAAGGAAAATTTGCCGCCAATCGATTTACCGAACAAACTCCCACCCCTCCATTTTTCACAGCAGGCCAAAAAGAAACATGCAAACAGGGCACCAGCTCAAAGACTCAAATCTCACCCTCAGAACTCATAGAGGAAAAATTGAGAACCCAATCTCACAATCAATTTCAAATATTTGATAAAAATTTCAATTTTGTTCTTGATACAGGGAACTCACCAAAAGAACCTAAAAATAGTAAAATTTCAGAAAAATATGACACACAAAAAGAAAACTTCATCTCATGTAATCATTCTATGTTGCCCAAACAGAGTGATTATCTGGACATACCACCAACTGAGAACATTTTTCCCTCCAAAAGTCCAATCATCCTCCACAATAGTTCTGATCCCCTAGCAGATTTTTCTAAAAACATGACGAAATCTGACAAAGAGCATGACTTGATCACTTTTTCCACATGCCCTCAAAGTCCTTCACAGGCCAAAATTCCATTTTCTCAAGATATTATGAGTCAGGAAATTCCCACACTTGATAACACAAGCATCCTTCAACCTTCAAATTATCAAATATTGGAAAATTTTCCCTCCAAAAATTCAAACATCCTCTCTGAATGTTATCTCATCCCAACAAAACAGGTAGCTACTAATGAGTTTTTAGAGGAAACTCATAAACATGCATGTCATCATGAAAAAGCTATCTCAAAGGGTGAGGAAAACTCATCTGACGCAGATCTTCTCGATCATACGTACGTGTGTATCGCAGCTCTCTTTGAGCCACCGATTCCCGTACAATCAGCAAGTCCAGAAGCTAAGCTATCAGATTTCTCCACCCCCACAGAATGTCTCAGATCCATGACTGATGAGCATGATTTGCTACAATGGGATCCATTACTTTCAGAGGACATTTGCAATAAACCCCAGTCATGTTCTGCAATCCTTTCAGCTGAAAAACATTTTAAGCAAATCATTAACCTTCAAGAAAATTTTGAGAAAAATTCTGACCATCCATTTATTTTCCAAGACTCTTGCAAACAACTTTTTGAGGAAAAATTTGAGAAAAATCTCCCAGATCCTGAGATAGCAAACATCAACACAATTTTCACTGCAAACAACTGCTGTGGAATTCACAATATTGAACTAAAAGACACTTTGGCTGACTTAGCATTCAAATCACAAATCTTAAAAGATGGCAAAATCTCATTAGCTAACTTCTCCCAAGCTCAATTAACTGACAAAACAATTAATGAACACTTTCAAAATGTTAAACAAAATCCTGACAAATTCAAACACCTCAAAATCACACAAAACATTCTACATAGAAAAACCCCAGAAGGATTTTTACCTTGGTTACCAAAAAGTTTAGAACCAATTCTTTTCAACAGTCAGCACTTTCACATTTTAGCAGGTCACAAATCAGCAAAAGCAATTATTCAGGATATCAAACTAGACTTTTTTGTCCCAGACCTCAAACGAAAAGTTCAAAACTTTGTCAAAAATTGTGTTATCTGTCCTCAGGCAAAATCTTTGAGAATGCAACAGTCATTTCAAGGAACAACTCTAACAGCAACCAGACCAAAACAATACATGTCTTTTGACATTTTCTCAGGACTTCCTGAAAATCAAGATGGATACAAATATGTTCTCACATTCATTGACAACTTCTCACTCTTTGTCATATGCATAAAAACAAAACAAAAAGACATGAAAACCCTGCACTCAGCTTTCATGCAAGTTTTTGCAATCTGGTCACAGATTCCAGAGATAGTTTTCTCTGATGAGGAAACTGCATTGACACTTGCTGAATCACATGATTTCTTCAAATCCTTGGATATCACACATAAACAAGGAAGTGCTCATGCACATTGGAGACTTCTAAGTGAAGTTGGAGCAGTTAAAAAGATAAAACAATTCCTAAGGAGCATTTTGCTTTCTAACCCACAACTTTCATGGGAAGAAGCGCTTCATTTCGCCACAATCGCCGCTAATAACACTCCAACAATCTATAAATATACACCATTTCACCTTTTCTATGGTGTCAAAAACAACAAAAACAAATTAATTTCTGCATCAACTCAGTGTACCACAGTAGATGAATATTTGGAAACTTTAAAAACTTCTTTCAATGAAATTGTCGCGAAAGTTAACGCGCAAAGAAAACAATTCAAAGCCGCTAGAACTGATCTAATTAACAAGCATAGAGCAAGCAAAGAATTCCAAGTAAATGACCTAGTTTGGTTAAAAGGTTTGAATATTTCTCCTAACAAAGCAGTCAAAATAGTAAATCAGGGACCTTACAAAATTTTAGAAAAAGATGGAACACACAACTACAAATTAGCTAGACTCTCAAACCCACAAAATTGCTTCAAAATTGCTCATGCATCTTTCCTTGAAAAATACAAAAATAATGTAGATTTGAGCCCAATAAATTTCCCAAGAATTTCCATCAAATAAACTCTTCCATCAAATTTTTTTTGCAATCATCATTTCACTTTCAACTTTGCGTCATCCCTGTGCAATTTCCCCTATTCATTAAACCCATCATTAATCCTTTTCCAAAGCCCATGATACTTTGATGATCGTCTCATTTTTCGCGCTAAACGGCAATTTCAAAAGAAGCTCTCGCAAGATGACCACACAAGAATTACACATGCCCAAATGACTTTACCCCTCTTAATCTCTCACTTGCTACATGTCCTCAACTTTCAAGGCTAAACATGGCACATTGATATAAAATCAAAGTCTCACATCCTCAACATCACAGTTTGTGTCAGACTTCCGTGATGTGCACAAGAGTCAAGAACTTCCTAGAAGCCCGAGCCTTAATCGTAGCCTTAGCGATTCTGATTGGAACCATCATTGTGACATGGTGGGTTGCCTATCACAATCACGGTCCTTCT
>ERZ1740060.904-NODE-904-length-11974-cov-2.970635_pt1 | contig 11974 bp, 12 predicted proteins | sample MGYA00581743_ERZ1740060 | MGnify/ENA primary metagenome ERZ1740060 (study PRJEB43018, sample SAMN04849235) | marine metagenome | isolation source: floating plastic debris | place: Pacific Ocean | collected 2008-08-27 | study: EMG produced TPA metagenomics assembly...
TTGATCCTGCCTAAGCGTAGGCGTGAGTTTGCTGGTGAGGGTGAGGCGATCGCGCGAATGCGGATATTTTGTTTGGAGGGCGTTAAGTGCCTGGCCGATGTATTGCTCACTGGGGCCATAGGCAGGGGCAGTTTCGAGATGGTTGATGCCTTGTGCGATCGCCGCTTCAATCACCGCTTGTGCTACCTGCGCTGACTCAAACCGCATCGTTCCCAGCGAAAAGACAGACATTCGCTGCTCTGTTTTTCCAAAGCGGCGAATCTGCATTTTATGTCACCTTCACACTAAAACGCTTACTTTAATGACACTGCTCTGAAAACGCTGTTCTAAAGGCGCTGTTCTGAAAACGCTGTTCTAAAAACGCTGTTCTAAAGACGCTTTGACTCGAAAACACCGCTTTAAACAGAACGACCCCGCTCAGCGAAATCAGCGGGGCTAATGCTTGAGAGAAACGCGTGGAAAGCTTCTTTTTCAGCAATATCAGCCTCTCTATCTACAGGCATTGCGGCATCGAGTATCACCTCTTCCATCACCCAAATCGGCGCATTCACCCGCAGGGCAACTGAAATAGCATCACTGGGGCGAGCATCTATTTCCTTTTTACTTTTGCCCCGACCCATCGTCATCACAGCATAAAAGGTATTGTCTCGCAGGGCGTGAATGACTACGCGCTGGAGCTTCATATCCCAAGCGTTCATCATGCTAACGATAAGATCGTGAGTCATGGGCCGAGTTGTTCTTTCGCCATCTAAGACAGCGCGAATTGTACGTGACTGTTCTGGCGAGATAAAGATCGGCAGCTGTCTTCTCTGCGAGCTGTCTCTGAGTAAAATGACTGGATTTCGAGTGCCTCCATCAATGGCAATCCCGGCAACCTGCATCTCAATCATTGTTTAGTTCCTTCAAACTTGCTAGGTAAGCGGACATATTCGTTTCGCTTATTTGTTAAGGGGTTTCGTTAAAAAAAGAACTTCTTATACTTTAAAGATAATTATCTAACGTGAGTACATGTATCAGGCTAAAGCGATTTTTGCCCCAACTTAGCGAAAGATAAAGAAACTTTATCGAAACTATTCGCTAGGTAAACCTACTGTAGACCTCTAGTAAATTCTCTGTGACCTCCAAGTGACCTCTAGGAGAGTCATTGGTTACAGTCATCACTTTCGTTATTTTGTGAGAAGCTCAGTGTAAGCCTTACGTAAGATAGAGACTCACCTATAGCCGGTCAGTTCTGCGCGTGTTTACTGGATTAGTTCAAAGCATTGGTCAGCTTCAGCACCTCAACCCCTATCAGCTCAAAATCTCTTGCCAGACAGCTCAAGATCCAATTTTGCGTGGCATTGAGCTAGGTGACAGTATCGCAGTAGACGGGGTATGCCTGACAGTTGAAAAAATTTTGGCGCAAGGTTTTATCGCCACGGCATCACCGGAGACTTTATCAAAATCAACGCTAGGAAAAGTCTCAGAAAACGGACCTGTCAACCTAGAGCCGTCGCTTAGAGTCGGCAGTAAAATCGGTGGCCACTTCGTGACCGGACATGTTGACGGGATAGGCCATTTAGAAAGCTCTGAGCGAACGGCGAATGCTTGGGAAATACGGTATAAGCAGGTGGCCCCTGAGGTCGCCAGGTATATTGTGACTAAGGGCAGTATCGCCGTCAACGGAATTAGTTTGACGGTGGCTGAGTGTTCACCTGCTGGCGACTGGTTTTCAACGGCAGTGATTCCAGTAACCTACGCAGAGACTAATTTGCAATATCTTCAGCCAGGCGATCCGGTGAATTTAGAAGGTGATGTGCTGGGTAAGTATGTCGAGAAATTTTCTGGGTTGCGGCCCCATGCAGAGGTCGCCGGGTTAGAAGTGGCTGGTTTGGGTTCTGGTCTGAATTCTGGGTTGAGCCATGACCCTGCCGACAGCGCACTATCGATGGATTTCTTAGCTGAGCATGGCTACGTGTAAAGTCATCAGAAGGCTTATAAACAGAAGGCTTATGGACAGAAGAGCGTCTCACGCGTTTCTCTACCTGTCACACTGTTTGTCCCGCTGGCAATCTCACATAGCCTGTCATTGTCTTTGGGATCTAGCAAAACGTCGGTAAAGTCTGCCCCTTCGATGTTTGCCCCTTCAAAGTCGATATTGATAGCGTAAGCGCCTTCTAAGTTGGCATCTTTCAAGTTCGCGCCTCTAAGCGTCGCGCCATCGAGGGTTGCGCCTTTCAGGTTTGCGCCTTCTAAGTTGGCGCGGGTGAGGCGGGTTGTAAATAGCCGAACGAGCTCTAAGTTGGCATGACTTAAGTTGGCCTCGGTGAGATCAGCGCGGGTGTAGTCGTTATCAGTGAGGTCTTGACCAGAAAAGTCTTGCTGACGTAGGTTTTTACGGTCGAAGTTAGTGGCAACTGCGGGCTGAGCGCTGCCTACCGCTGTGATCAAAACAAGGATGCTAACTAGCAGCGCACTCGTTACTTTATTTGGAAACGGGCCGTTCAGAGACAGGCTGCTCAGAGACAGCTGTGAGCCGATTTTTTTTAGCGCGCTGACTGCCTGATGGAAGATACTTTGAAGCTTCGCTGTGGCTGCTTTAATCACTGACCTTTTGCCCCCAGATCTTGGGTAGCCCTTATAAATAACTCACTCTCGATCTTAGCGGAAGCTCGGGCTCAATTTTCATCCGGCTCAATTTTCATCCAAATTTCTGACGTTGCTGCGCGGGCCTGCTGTGATTTTGTAGTTGCTGGGTAGCTGGCGTGGGCGACTGACGGGGTGAATAACGTGAAACTGATTGAAGTCAATGACACGTCTGCCGTTGCTGCCTGTGAGCAAAATATCGGCAAAGCGGTAGTCCCAACGAATGTCGTCGGCGGTAAAGGTGTGCCGGGCGTGGATGGTTTGGGCAAGAGTTTCGTCGAGTCCGGTGAGAGTGACGATGATTTCAGCGCGATCGCGTCTTAAGGTCTCAGCGGTGTCTCCATCAAGCAGGCCGCCGGGCAAAATCTGATGCATGGCTGTCCAGGATAAGCTAAAGACAGGGGTGTGCGATCGCACCAGCGGAATATCGTGAAACCGCCGCATAAAATCGCCTTCTGTGCTGTATTCGTCTCGCACTAGCGTGACCCACAGCTGCGCTTCTAGGATGTAGTTCTTACGCTTATTTGCCGTCCGAAACATAAGTGTAGGTACGCCGTTAAAAGACGCAACCACTGCGACATCGCTAAACAAAATCCGAGCGGTGGGTAAGGAGAATCGGGCGTAGACTAAACCTGTGGTGACCGCGATAAAAAATACGCCGACTAAGGATTCGATTACGACTAGCCAGTGAGCATAAGGCGTGGTTGGATGCATAACGCCATAGCCAATCGAGGCCATTGTTTGCACGCTAAAAAAGAAAAGATCTAAGAAATAAGAGGGGCCTTCTCCATCTGCCATGGCGACACCGCCGACCCAGCTGTAGGCCACTGCAAATAGCGCATTGATCAGCAAATACAGCACGCTAGTGAGACTGACAAATGTTAGCCAGGGCATGGTCAGCAGTAAATGATAAGCATCTCCCCAATAAGAGCGAGGATCGCCAATCCGTTCGATCTCTGGATAGGCACTATTGCCCACAAAAAATTTTTTAGAAACTCTTCTAGAGGCGCGACGAAGTTGAGGCCGGAACATGGTCTCTCCTGAAACAGACGAAATAATGTAAGTGGTTAGCGTTTTAGCAAGAGGCGTTTGACGAGCAATGTCCAGTCGTTGAATACTTAAACCTGGGTTATGCCCGGTTAGTGATAGAAACGCCTAAAACCACCAGCATAGCGCCTATCGCCAGACTGGGCGTCAAAGGTTCGCCCAGAACGACGGCCGCCAGCGTGATCGCGGAAACAGGGACTAAATTAATAAAAGCACTCGCTTTGGCTGAACCAATCGCTTTAAGTCCATCGTAATACCAGCAAAATCCAACAGCAGAGCCCAAGATGCCAAGATACATAACGCTGAGCATAGCCTCAGGTCGGAGGGTGCTCACGGCTTCTAGCAGCCCTTCATGAATCGCCGCAGGTAGTAACAGCAGCGTCCCCATCCAACAAGCGTATGCTGACGCGAGTAATGGCGATAGGGTATGCATCACAGCTTTTCCAATTAGGATATAGCTCATCCAGCTGAGCACACAGCCAAAAACCATCACTTCGCCCAAGCCAAAGATATCGTTAGGATTGACAATCAGCGATATCAGCTCACCTCGGCTAATTACCCAAGCGGCACCCAACAAAGAGATTAAAATGCCTACACCTTTGCGCCAGCTGAGTGACTCTTTCAAGAAAAGCGCGGCTCCCATTGCGATCACTACCGGATTGAGGGCAATGATCAAAGAAGCGCGGCCCGCCTCAACGGTTTGTAGTCCGCCGAAAAAAAGTGCGTTGTAGCCAAATATTCCGCTTAGCCCCAGTAAAAGAACAATCCGATATTGGGGGGAGCTGAGTTTAGGGACACAGCCGTGTGTGCGGTAGACCACAAACCAAAGTGCAATAGAGGCGATCGCAAGGCGCAAAAAGGCAGCTGTGAACGGTCCTATCGACTGCACGGCAATTCTGCCTGCAATAAAGGTGCCTCCCCAAATAACAGCAGTCGCCGTTAGCTTCAGGTAAATGCGGCTGTCAGTAAATGTGGCTGTCATCAGTAAATGTGGCTGTCAGTAAAGCAGCAAGAGAGAAACATACACCTGCTACTACAGAATCTTAAAACCTTGGGCCTTGAATTATCAGACCTGAAAATATTGGACCTGAAAATATTGGACCTTGAAACCTTGGACCTTGAAACCTTGGGCCTTAAGACAGTAGGCAGAACCGTTGTAAGCCATCAAACATGGCAACTTCAGTAAGATAACGGATTACTCACACCTATCTCACACTGGGCGCTTGAACAAAAGACGTCACAGACACATCGCACAGAACATCATTTTTTAATGTATAGATGGGTAATACTAACTCATCGACTAATGTGGAGCCCTGTGTTCACTATGAAGCCATCTGCCATTCGCCCCCTGGGGTTGGGTGTTGCTTTAATGACGCTCATTCAGCTGCCCGTCTTTGCCAGCGCCGCCTTTGCCAGCAACGGAACTCAATCTAACGTGGCAAATGTCAACACCTCTGGGGTTTCTGCTGGAGTTTCTGCGCAGCCTCAGCTGCTGGCAGTCGCACTCGCTGCTCGCAGCTTGGGAATTGGCTCTCAAGGTGCAGATGTTCGCGTTTTGCAGCGCTACCTCAGCCGAGAAGGGCTCTATCCCTTCGTGATTGACGGCGTTTACGGCCAAGAAACTGCCAACGCAGTATCCACCTATCAGCGCATCCGTGACTTACCCGCAACCGGACTTGCAGATGAAGAAACGCTCTCTGATATGGGCTTTGAATTTCTGCCTGTTGCGAGTTCGTCTAATCGTGCTATTCCGCTGCCACCGAGTTCTTCGGGGTCAGTGAGTGGGGTTAGATCCGGGTCTCTTGGCCCCGGCAGCTCTGGGGATGATGTGGTTGCGTTGCAGCAGCGTCTGAGTGATCTAGGCTTTAGGGTGGCTGTGGATGGCTACTACGGATTTGAAACACAGCAGGCTGTTCGAACCTATCAGCGTGTGCAAGACCTGAGCGATACGGGCACGGCAGAGAGAGAAACGCTGCGAGCCTTAGGGCTCTCTGGTTCTGGGCGTGGCACTGAGTATCGCTACGTTGCGGCGGTGATTGCTGAGGGCAATCAGCTCGCTGAGGTGCGTCAGTTTTTTGAAGAGGCCTATGTCGATCGCGATCGCCGAGGCGAGTTTATTAATATTGGCAACTTTGCGAGCCGTTTCCCCGCAGAAGCTAAGGCAGATGCGGCGCGGGCGAGAGGATTTCGGACGCGCGTTTTGTATCGTTAAGGTTGCATCGTTAGCGGTTACCAGCTGCCGCCAGAGATTGTGCGCCGAGGTCTGCCTCGGCGTTTTGGCTTAAAGCCACGCCTGCGCTGGCGGCGTCGGGTAGATCTTTTGACACCCGTATTCGAGCTTTTGTTCGATCCTAGGCTCAGCGTGTAGGTTGTTGACCTGCGATCGCTGATCTCGGTAACAGGCTTCTTTGTGATCACAAGAGTCTCTTTGACCGAGTGCTCAGACACTTTTTCCAGCGTGTCTTTTTTAGAGGGGGCTTTTTCAAAGTAATGCAGACTCATCAGGGGCAATTGATTGATTACTTTACTCTTCAAAACGGCTCATCCGATTCCGCACTAGAATGCAGCATGGAGTTAGATGCAAGCCATATCAGGCGAATTTATAATGAGATAATTAGCTTCATTTATTTCTCCCTACCTTTTTACCTACTATGGCGCAGCCTGATTTGAAAGTACTCTCCAAGCAGCTTGAGACTGGTGATTTGGTAGGTCGAAAGCTGGCCTTGGCAGCACTCCGTGATGTGCCTGCGGAGCAAGCTGTACCGCTGATTAAAAAAGTGCTGAACGACAAAAATGATCAGGTGCGTTCAATGGCGATTTTTGCGCTGGGTCTGAAGCCCTTGGAAGAGTGCTACGACATCTTAGTTAGAATTATGGAGACTGATCCTGACTATGGCATTAGAGCCGATGCGGCGGGTGCACTGGGATATTTGGAAGATCCTCGCGCGTTTGATCCGCTGGTGAAGGCTTTGAATGAAGATGTGGATTGGTTGGTACGCTTTAGTGCGGCGGTTTCGCTGGGTAATCTCAAAAATCCAAAAGCACATGATGTGTTGATTGAGGCTTTGGATAGTTCGGAAGTGGTGATTCAGCAGGCGGCGATCGCGGCGCTTGGAGAAATTCGCGACCTTCAGGCTGTAGATAACATCCTGAATTTTGCGCAGGCGGAAGACTGGCTCGTGCGTCAGCGCTTAGCGGAAGCGCTCGGAAATTTGCCGACGGCAAAAAGCCTCTCAGCTCTACGATATTTAGCTAAAGACGACCATCCTCAAGTAGCAGAAGCCGCAAGCCTATCGCTCAAACGATTGGAAGCACTCAACCTGGAAAATTCGACCACAGACAACTCAAGCTCAGAAAATTCCACCCCAGAAAATTCACTTACGTAACTGAGCCCACATTAAGGTATCAAAAAGATCATCTCTTAGGAGCATGAGAAGGACGTTGTTGGGCATTTTGAACCTATGACGTGCTTTTTTATACTTTGATATGAATAAATCTGTTTCTGAAGCGGTTGTTGTCAGTACGACTGCTGAGACCACTGATAAGATTCGTTTAGCTTGGCTGGCTTTAGGCTGTAGCTGCTTAGCTATTGGCAGCTTTTATTTAAGTACGGTTGATTTGGGCCGGGATGCTAATCTGGCTGAGAGGCAAAAGACGGTTGCGCCTGTTGAAACATCACAAGCGATCGCTGAATAGCCCTAAGCTTAGATAGTTTGCTCTCAAATAGCCAATCAATATTAAAAGTATTCAACCAAAAGCCCTCTGCGTAAAAACAGAGGGCTTTTGGTTAGCTTAGTAGGACTTTCTTCTATTCGCCCCACTCAGTATGGAAAACGCCTTCCTTATCTGTGCGTTCATAGGTGTGTGCGCCAAAGTAATCGCGCTGCGCTTGAGTTAGGTTTTGCGGCAAACGACCCCGGCGGTAGCTGTCAAAGTAGTCTAACGAGGCGCTAAAAGCAGGGACCGGGATGCCAATTTTGGCGGCAGTGGCGATAACTTCACGCCAAGCGCTCTGGCGATCCAAAATAGTTTGCTTAAACTCAGGCGCTAGCAGCAGATTGGGCAATTTAGCATCCTGATCATAAGCCGCTTTGATCTTGTTCAAGAAGGCTGCGCGAATAATACAGCCGCCTTTCCAAATCCGAGCGGTTTCACCCAAGTTCAGGTTGTAGCCATTGAGGGCAGAAGCTTTGCTCAACAAATCCATGCCCTGTGCATAGGAGCAAATCTTAGAGCAGTACAGCGCGTCTCGGATCTTGTTGATGAACTCTTTTTTGTCGCCGTCGAATTTGGCTGTAGGGCCACTCAGCTGCTTCTCGGCAATAAGACGTTCTTCCTTGATGGCGGACATAATGCGAGCGTTTACGGCTGCGGTGATCGTTGGAATGCTCACACCTAGCTCTAGAGCGCTCATCACAGTCCAGCGGCCTGTGCCTTTTTGGCCCGCTTTATCCATCACGAGTTCGACTAAGGGCTTGCCCGTCTCGTCGTCAGCCTTTTTGAAGATGTCGGCAGTGATTTCAATCAAGAAGGAGTCGAGTTCTTCAGTTTTGTTCCACCCGCTGAAAATTTCGTGGAGTTCTGCTTGGGTGCAGCCGAGCGTGTTTTTGAGCAGGTCGTAGGCTTCGGCAATCAGCTGCATGTCGCCATACTCAATGCCGTTGTGCACCATTTTGACAAAGTGGCCTGAGCCACCTTGGCCGATGTAAGTGACGCAAGGGCCATCGTCTACTTGGGCCGCAATTTTAGTGACAATAGGCTCGATGGAGTCATAAGCAGCTTTGCTACCACCGGGCATCAAGCTAGGGCCGTTGAGTGCGCCTTCTTCGCCACCGCTGACGCCCATGCCAATAAAGTTAAAGCCTGCGCCTTCTAAGTCTTGAACGCGTCTTTCGGTGTCTTCGTAAAGAGAGTTGCCGCCATCAATAATCATATCCTCCGGATCAAGCAGAGGCTTAAGGCTATCGATCACCATATCAACAGGCTTGCCCGCTTTCACCATGACGAGAATGCGTCTGGGACGCTCTAGCGAACCCACAAAGTCTTCTAGTGAGTAGGTGGCCACAACGTTTTTGCCCCCTGCTCTGTTCTGCATAAAATCATCTGTTTTTGAACGGGAACGGTTATATACCGAAATCGGGAATCCGTTGCGCTCTACGTTGAGAGCGATGTTCTCCCCCATGACCGCTAGGCCAATTACACCAAAACTCTGTGACATATTCTTTCTCTGTAGGTTATCTCTGTAGGTTGTCTGCCAGTCTGTGTCTGCCAGTTTGTGTCTGCCAGTTTTCACAGTAATTCCTAAGACTTTAAACAACGTGAGCTGTTTTTCCCATTAAGGAGAGAGAAAGTTTTTTGGAAACCTAGTTTGCTGCTAGAGGACAACTGATAACTAACTTTAATTCTGCCGTCCTCTCGGATACACCGCTTTGTTCGGAAAAATCTCCGCCAGCGCTGCCTGTCTTTCCTCTACGGTGCCATCTTCGCTGAGATTCCAGAGAGTTTCGTAAAAGAAGAAGCTGACGCCAGCGTAGTCGCGATCGCGCACCGCTTCCACTTGTTCAGCAATCTGAGACATCGGGACTGAGCGGGCTTTTAATCCACTCAGCACCCCTACACTTGATGGAATGCGGCTGCGGGCAAACTCAGCCGCCTCCTGCCCCATCTCCCACACAAAGCGGCCCAAATCATTACGGTATAGCTGAATAATCAGTTCTTCCACATAGCCTTTTTTGAGCCAGGTATCCCAGTCTTGCAGGTAGAACTCGTAGGCATAGACGTGCGGGTTGGGCGAAACAGACATTACGGCTTGGGATCGGTTCGCCTTAAGGGTAGTGAATACCTCGCCCATGAAGGCGGTAATTTTGTCGGCGCGCCAGCGGGTCCACTCGGGATCTTTTTCATCGACTGGGGGCGATTGACCGTTGTGCTCTTGCTGATAGAGGGCGACAGTGTAGGGATCGTAGCCATAGGCGACAGGCAAGCCCATATGGTCATCGACTTGAAATCCATCAATATCGTAATTGCGAGAGATTTCACCCACCAGTTCGAGAATAAAAGACTGAACTTCGGGGTGAAAAGGATTGAGCCACACGCGCTCGTGGGAGCCTTCTGGGGTTGTCAGCGTGCCGTCAGCTTTTTGCGTGAGCCAGTCAGGATGGCGCTCTGCCAAGGCAGAATCAGCAGGGGCCATAAAGCCAAACTCAAACCAAGGAATCACCTTGAGGTTGCGGCTATGAGCTAGTTCAATGGCTTCGAGTAGCATGTCGTCCCGTCGAACCCAAATCAGGATACAGCCCTTGCCGATATCCCGTCACCCGTTCAGCCACTCGGCTAGGAAACAGCGTATAGCCCCAGTTCCAAACAGTAGGATAAATCGTATTGAAGTTCAGTGCTGCGAGGCGCTCGATAGCTTGATCTAGCTTGCGACGAGAAAAGAGCACGTCACTATCAATGTTGGTAAGCCATACGCCGCGCAGTTCAGTCGTCGGCGCAGTAATCGTCGAAAGCGGAACGAAGGCCACGATTTGGTCTTCAGGAATCGTGGCTTTAATCGTTTCATCGAGACTAGCACTACAGATAAAGGCCGCGCCGTCGGCGAGAGTGGTGCTTCTTTGCGGGCGGAGCTGATGGCGTTCATTAGGTGTCACGCCTTCTGCATCCACAATGTGACCTGCCACCAAGGCAGCCGCGACACCTTCTTTGGCATGGTCAGGAATGAGTAGAGAATCTCTAAAGGCAAACGAGAGAATGCGGCTAGCATCGGCTTGGTAAGAAGTTGCAGCACCTGATGTAAGAATAGCTAGCGCTTCAGCTCGCCCTACATAGCGCTGTAAAGTTGACTTTTCCCCTCGGACAGCCATCAGAAGAGCTTCGGCTTCGCTGCTGGCTTCATCAAAGGTGAGCCCAAGATATTCGTTATTAGCGGCAAATACACCAGGAAAGGCTTTAAGCACTGCGATCGCAAATTCTGCTTGGGTGAGCGCACCGTTAGGATAGCGCCTGTTCACATCTTGGGATGCAAAGATGCCTTGCTGCGATAGTGCCTGCATACAGGGCTGAATGGGATGATTTTCAAAACCGGGTGGAACGGCTTTAGCAGGCGAGAGTCCTAGGGGAGTGAAAAAATTCAGGAATGTTGAGCAAAAAATGCCGATGAGAAACGCGATGCCGAGTCGCTGCCGCCTGTGCGCCATGAGTGGGTGTTAACCTCCGCTAATTTTGGCCTTGTAGCCTTTGTCTGTCAGTAGTTTGACGAGCTTGGGGGCGTGCTCGCCGTGGATCTCGATGGTATTGTCTGCTACCGTACCACCCGAACCACAGCTCGCTTTGAGTTTTTTGGCCAGTGCCGCAAGTGTCTTGGGATTGTGAGTAAAGCCACTGATGACGGTGACTGTTTTTCCTTTGCGGCCTTTACGAGAAACCTGTATGCGCAAGTCTTGCTGGTTTGGCGGCAGGTCAGGCACCGGACGCGCAGTCGCTTCAGTCGGTGTGCCGAATTCAGAATAGACCTTACGATCGGTTGCTTTGTTGCCAGATCCAGAACGATTACGTTTTGCCATAAGAGAGAGCAGATCTTTCGATTTCATAGGAGATCGTTTTTTCATAGGAGATCATTCTACAGTGCTCCAATTTCCTCTAATTCCTTTCTCTGGGCAGATCAAAGTCATCGGGATTATTCGGTAGCTTAATGGGTGCCCCTCTTTGTGGAGACAGTTGCCATGGTCCCGATTCGCGATGAAAATCCGATTACAACCACGCCCTACATAACGTATGCATTTATTGCGCTGAACATGCTGGTATTTCTGTACGAACTGTCGCTAAGTGGACCAAACTTAGAAGCGCTGTTTCGCACGTTCGCGGTAGTGCCCAAAGACTTGAGCTTGAGTTTTAATACGGGATTCGGTGCACCGCATATTACGGAACGGGGCACGCTGCTAAGCGCTGAGTTTTTACATGCAGGCTTTTTCCATGTGGCGGGCAATATGCTGTACCTTTGGATTTTTGGCAATAACGTTGAAGACCAGCTGGGGCATTTGAAGTTTTTTCTCTTTTATCTGGTCTGTGGGGTGTTGGCTTCGCTGTGTCAGTGGGTTGTTGCGCCGGGCTCTACAGTACCTTCTTTGGGAGCGAGTGGTGCGATCGCAGGCGTTATGGGAGCTTACATCTTTCGTTTCCCCAACGTGCGCGTACTCACCTTTATTCCGATTTTCTTCGCCTCTGTCCGCGTCCCCGCTTTGCTCTTCTTAGGCTTCTGGTTTGTAGAGCAGGCGTTTTATGGAATTACCAGTTTGGGTGCCCC